>Ga0136636_10001011_pt1 | contig 15824 bp, 14 predicted proteins | sample AntDrymUQ8522106_2_FD_104653 | JGI IMG/M metagenome (GOLD analysis project Ga0136636, IMG submission 104653) | Polar desert sand microbial communities from Dry Valleys, Antarctica - metaG UQ852 (21.06) | ecosystem: Environmental > Terrestrial > Soil > Desert | place: Antarctica: Dry Valley... | reverse complement strand
TTGGTTTGGCAAAGGGTCAGGGCGGTGGCGCCGTCGGTGGCGGTGAGCACCTGGTACTCGTCTTTGAACATTTGCTCCAGCAGCTTCAGGCTCACGGGGTAGTCGTCCACGATGAGAATGCGCGTGGGCGACAGTGTGACCTCGGTCGGTTCCGGGGGCAACGCTTGCGGGTTGCGTACCGTGTTGGCGACGCGGTTGGTCAAGGGGTTGCGCGGCTCCGTGGATAGCGCCCGCTCCAACCGCGCCTTCAGGCTGCCCGCGTTGTACGGTTTGACCAACAAGCCCGTGACGCCGGCGTGAATCACTTCTTCAATGCGCTGGCGCTCGGCCTCGGCGGTGATCATCAAAAATGGCATTTTGGCCAGGGCCGGGGTGCTGCGGATGATTTTGAGCAGTTCCATGCCCGACATAACTGGCATGTTCCAGTCACACAACACCACGTCGATGCGGTTGCTGTGCAACATGTCCAGCGCGGAGGCGCCGTTACGCGCAACCTTGATTTTCTCGCAACCCAAAGCGCGCAACTGGTTCACGGTGACCGCGCGCATCAACTCCAGGTCATCGACCACCAAGTAGGTCAACTCATGCAGTTTCATGGGTGTGCAAAGCGTTGCTGGGCATAGTGATTCATTATCATGGAGATACGCCATGCCTGAATGTCCAGCAAGATATCAGGTGCATTTAGGCAAGCTCAGAAATACAAAAAAGATAGCATGAAATCTGTGATTTACCTGCTATCTGTGTCGACTCACCCCATAGCCTACGTCACCCCGCAGACCAACTAAGCCGGTCAACATGAGTTTTGTACGTCATTTCATGCGGTCTTCATGGGTAACTGCCGCATTGTTGACGTATGAAACTTATGCGCGACAGCTTACTGACCCCGCCAAATTTTCATCATGTCCTCAGAGCCCTGAGAACGGATGCTGTTGTTGGTCAGCACCTCATCGGTGGCAGCCAGCATGTCTTTATGGCGAAATACCGGGGTTTCGGCCTCCAGTGCATCCACGTCAAAGGTTGCAAACTCATCTTTCATGTCGCGCAACAAGGTGACTGCGTGAGCCAAACTGCGCACCGGAACGCCGTTGATGGTTTTGATAACGCGGTACATCATGGGGCTATAACCACTGGTGATCTTATGGGGGAAAAATGGTGCCCCGACCATGACCAGCTCTTCCAATTCCTTTGTGGCTTCTAGTCCGCGCTTGGTGACCAAGGGGCTACCTTGCAAACTCCAGGACACCAAAGCATTTTGCGAACCAGCGCTGGCGGGCGTAGCGCTTTGCACACCTGGCAACGCGTTGGCGGTCACTTTGGTCAGCACCATGGGGCCATAAATAAAGTAGCTGGGGTAGGTGTTGACCAACAGCGGAACCAAATACGGCACGGTGGTGATCAACGGCACTTGCACCGACAGCGTCTTGCCACTTCGCACCAAAGTTACAGGCAACAGGTCATTTTTGGCGACGCGCTGCGCCATGTAACGCATGCTCAGGCGCAAACCGCCGTCCACCGTCACCATGCCTTGGGAGTCCACCGACGTGTCCCCAATGTGGGTAATGACATCCCACTTCTTGAGCGGATAGCTGGCCTGCGTGCGCTTGGGTTGGGCAACCACCATGCCTTTGAAGTCTTTGTCGAGTTTCAGAAACGCACGCAACGCCGGATTTTCCAGGGTTTGCAGGTTTTCGTTCAAAGCGGGTTTGCCGTCATAACGGCCATCGGCCACGTCTTTGAGGAACAACTCTACCTCTTCGTTGGGAATGATGTACCCAATGCTTTGTGCATTCGACACGATGCTAAAGGCCAGGCCAATCATTTGGTCACCCGCCACCACAGGGCCGCCGCTGTTGCCGGGATTAAGCGCAGCATCCACCTGAATGCGCAGCCCCGAGGTCTGGTATCCGAAGCCGACAAACTCAATGCGCGAGATGATGCCTTTGGTGATGGACTGCGACTCGCCACCGGTTGGATAGCCGTAAGTTAGCACGGTGTCTTTGATGGCCGGCAAGCCACTAGCGCGCGGCAGGGGCGCATGGGTTTTGAAGAAGCTTTCATCTTCCAGCTTCAGGATCGCCAGGTCAATGCCGGGCGCGATGAATTCCACTTTCGCCGGTAGTTTGTCCCCTGACTCGTTGCCTTGCACCTCCACCTGACTGGCGTACATGGCCACATGCGCGTTGGTCAGAATGCGGTTGCCTTCGATCACCACCCCCGAACCGGTGGCGTTCGTCGGAGCCTGCTTGTTCCACGGCTTGCCTACATCGGGACTGAGTCGCGTGGAGAAGATTTTCACCACCGAGTTGGCCACGGTTTTGTTGAGGTCAGCGTCGGCAGCAAAGGCTGAAGGTCCGACTAGCGCAGAAGCCAAGCCAAGCGTCAGAGCCAAGGTACGACTGGCAACCATAAATGAAGATGAAGACATGACAGAGCAGGCGCAGGGCCTGAGTAAGTTAATGAAAGAACAATCAAACGCCACACGAGTATCGGCGCCAAACAGGTCTCAACTTGGTGCATGCACCAGTTCAGGCTGCCGTGCGTGACATAGTTATGATCTTTGCCATGAGCGTGCGGCAATTCAGCAGTATTATTCGCACAGAGTTTGTGCGCACAAACTTGAGAAAATAAATGATAGAGAGACATTCAAAACATAACGATGCGCGCAGGGCGGATTACTTGAGGGCTGTTGCCATGTTTGCTTATCTTCGTGTTCTTGCTCGTCTTTTGTGCCTGGTTTGCTTGGCATCAGGCAGCACCACAGCCCTTTCACAGGGCAAGCAAATTGCCGGGGTGACGCTGCAAGACAGCATCACTATCTATAACAACGAGCTGCGGCTTAACGGCGCTGGCCTTTACAACGTTGATAAATCTGGCAGTTACGTGGTTCAGATTTTTGCCAAACAAAAGTTTGGCTCTTTGGACGAGTTTTTGGCAGGCCCTGGCCCCAAACGCCTGCGCCTCACTGCGGTCAAGACTGTCGATGTCCAGTCGATTGTGAAGGCATTCAATCGTAATCTTGAAGACGCCAACCGCGCTGATATGGCCAAGCTGGTGCCGGGCATGATGGCGGTAGGCAACGCATTCAACACCAAGTCCACACTGGCCCCTGGCGACGTATTGATGGTTGACTGGATCACGATCTATGGCATGACGATCTACATCAACGGTAAAAAGCAGTTTGAGGCGCTCAAGCCACCGGAACTTTTCAAGGCGCTCGCCGGGGTGTGGCTGCGCGACACTGCTGCTGACACCAAACTCAAAGACGCGCTGCTTGGCAAGTGAACCTAATGCGCGTCCATCGCGCTCAACACATGCTGCAACAGGTCACGCGAGGAGATGATGCCAATCGGATGGCGGTAAGCGTCAATCACAGGTAGGTGTCTAAAGCTGCGCTTGCGAATGAGGTCTAAGCATTCTTCGATGAGGGTGTCTTGCGTCACGGTGGTCGGGTTGGGCGTAAGTACCATGCTGACCATGGTGGTTTCAGGGTCGCGTCGGCGGGACACCACGCGGTAAAGAATGTCGCGTTCTGTGAGGATGCCCACCAGCCGGTCGTTCTCCACCACCAGCAAGGCACCCAAGTTGTTTTCGGCCATGCGGTCTGCGGCAACCACCACAGACTCATACGGGGTTGCGGTAATAAGGCGCTTTTTCATGAGGGCGGCAACCGCGCCCAGCGTGATGGAGTTCATACAGGTCCTTCTAAACTTCTACCGGAAGCTGGTGCTGGCGAAAGATATCAACCACCCGCTGAATCTGCTCAACAGTGGGTGACGGCGTGTCCTTGAGCGCGTAATCAAACCCCATGCGCTCCCATTTGTACTCGCCCATTTTGTGAAAGGGCAGAATTTCGACCTTCTCGATGTTGCGCATGGGCGCCAAAAACCGGGCCATGTCTTGCACGTTGCTCGGCCCGTCCGTCACACCTGGCACCAGCACAAACCGAATCCAGGTGGGCTTGTTGATCTCTTGCAGATGCTGCGCAAAGCGCAGCGTCGGCTCACGCGGCACGCCGGTGAGCTTGCTGTGAATGTCCGGGTCAAACGCCTTAATGCACAGCATGACCAGGTCCACATGCGTCAGCACCGAAGCGGCCACGTTCAGGCTGGCAAAGCCCGAGGTGTCCAGCGTGGTGTGGATGCCCAGCGCCTGGCAGCGGCGAAACACCTCGCGCGTGAAGTCGCGCTGAATCAGGGGCTCGCCCCCGGTGATGGTGACGCCGCCGCCGGTGAACTTCATGTACGAGCGGTACTTGGCGATGTCTGTCATCAGGTCATCGACTGAAATCTCCCGCCCCTCCCAGAGCGCCTGGGTGTCCGGGTTGTGGCAATACAGACACCGCAAGGGGCAACCCTGCGTGAACACCACAAACCGGATTCCCGGCCCGTCCACCATGCCGCCACTCTCTAGTGAATGGATTCGCCCGGTGATGCGGCCTGCGTCACCCACGTGCGTGCTAGGCACAGGAACCACCGAAATCACCGGCCCATTGACGCCCATGGTATGGGCCTAGATGCGTTCGTGCAGGGTGCGGTTGATCACATCGAGCTGCTGCTCCCGGGTCAGCTTGACAAAGTTGACGGCATAGCCCGAGATGCGGATGGTCAGCTGCGGGTATTTTTCCGGGTGATCCATCGCGTCTTTGAGCGTTTCAACATTGAACACGTTGACGTTCATGTGGTGGCCACCATCGGTGAAATAGCCGTCCAGAATCCCGCACAGGTTGTCCACGCGGTCTTTATCGACCTTACCCAGCGCCTTGGGCACGATAGAGAAGGTGTACGAAATACCGTCCGCCGCGTGCTCATATGGCAGTTTGGCGACGGACGCCATGGAGGCAATGGCGCCGTTGTGGTCGCGTCCATGCATGGGGTTGGCACCCGGCGCAAAGGGCTCGCCCGCTTTGCGTCCATCGGGCGTGTTGCCGGTGGCCTTGCCGTACACCACGTTGGAGGTGATCGTCAAAATCGACTGCGTGGGCAGGGCATTGCGGTAGCAGCTGTGCTTGCGAATCTCGGTCATGAAGCGCGTCATGATGTCGATGGCAATGCTGTCAACGCGGTCGTCGTTGTTGCCATACTGCGGGTAGTCGCCCTCGATCTCATAGTCCACGGCCAAGCCGGTCTCATTGCGGATGACTTTGACCTTGGCGTGTTTGATGGCCGAGAACGAGTCCGCCACCACCGACAAACCCGCCATGCCGCAGGCCATGGTGCGGAGGATGTCGCGGTCGTGCAGCGCCATTTCCAGGCGCTCGTAGCAATACTTGTCGTGCATGTAGTGGATGACGTTGAGCGTGTTCACATACAGGCGTGCCAGCCATTTCATGAACTGTTCGTAGCGGTACATGACCTCGTCGTAATCTAGGTATTCGCCCGTGATGGGCGAGAACGGTGGGCCGACTTGCTCGCCTGATTTTTCATCAATGCCGCCGTTGATGGCGTAGAGCATGCACTTGGCCAAGTTGGCGCGCGCACCAAAGAACTGCATTTGTTTGCCGATGGTCATGGCCGAGACGCAGCAGGCAATGCCGTAGTCGTCGGTGTACAGCGGGCGCATCAGGTCATCGTTTTCGTATTGCAACGAGCTGGTGTCGATCGACACTTGGGCGCAGTAGCGCTTGAAGTTGGCCGGTAGGCGCTCAGACCACAGCACGGTCAGGTTTGGCTCAGGTGCTGCGCCCAGGTTGTACAGGGTGTGCAGGAAGCGGTAGCTGGTTTTGGTGACCATCGGTACACCGTCTTGCGACATGCCACCCAGCGCTTCGGTCACCCAGGTGGGGTCGCCTGAGAACAGGGCGTTGTAGGCTGGTGGACGCAGAAAGCGCACCATGCGCAGCTTCATGACAAAGTGGTCAATCAGCTCCTGGACAACGGCTTCGTCCAGCGCACCGGTGACCAGATCGCGCTGAATATAGATGTCCAGAAAGGTCGATACCCGGCCCAGCGACATGGCCGCGCCGTCTTGTTCTTTTACAGCGCCCAAGTAGGCAAAGTAAGTCCACTGGATGGCTTCACGCCCATTGGCTGCGGGCTGGGTGATGTCAAAGCCATAGCTCTTGGCCATGGTGATAAGTTCTTTCAATGCCCGAATCTGCTCGGCAATTTCCTCGCGGTGCTGGATGCATTCGGCGTCCATCACGTCAAAGTCCAGCGAGTTCAGCTGGGTCTGTTTGTCTTCGATCAGCCGGTCCACGCCGTACAGTGCCACGCGACGGTAGTCGCCAATGATGCGGCCCCGGCCATAGGCATCGGGCAGGCCGGTGATGATGCCGGAGCTGCGCACAGCCATCATTTTCTTGGTGTAGGCATCAAACACGCCGTCGTTGTGGGTCTTGCGGTATTTGAAGACCCTGGCGGTTTCGGAGTCCATCTCGCGGCCATAGGCTTTGAGTGCGGATTGCACCGTGCGGATGCCGCCAAACGGCATCATGGCGCGCTTCAAGGGTTTGTCGGTTTGCAGACCAACAATCTGTTCCAAGCTGCGGTCGATATAGCCGGGGCCACTGGCGTCAATCCCGGCGATGATCTTGGTCTCAACGTCCAGAATGCCCAGTTTGAGTTCTTGCTGCATCAGGTCTTTGACCTGCGACCACAGTTGCTGGGTGCGCGGTGTGGGAGGCGCCAGGAAAGCGTGGTCGCCGGTATAGGGCGTGAAGTTGTCCTGAATGAAGTCGCGTACATTGATCTCACGCGACCACTTGCCGTGCTTGAAGCCCGCCCAGGCATCGGCCTTGGCGCGCTTGGTCTGGTCCCCACCGAGCGTTTGTTGTTCCAAACCCGTATCTGCTGCACCCATGGTCGACTCCAATCTGCAAAAAAGTGTGGTGTGGTGATCCTGCCAAGGGCACTTCCGGTCGGGCACGGCTGGTTCGCTGGGCTGATGGACCGCTTTTTGCACTTGGCGGAGCCACGATACATCGAAGCGCCAAGCTTGTGAACCCACGTGTTTCCCTAGTTCAGCAGGTTATTTGAGAGGGTGGGTGCGAAAAACACTTAAGTGCGTGCGCAAAATGCCGAAACCTTTGATTCAGGTCAACGAAAGGACATCGTATGGACGTCTCTCCCGCCGCACTGGTCAACGCCAGCACGCAAATGGCCCAAGACCAACTTGCCCAAAGCGTACACGTGTCGGTTCTCAAAAAAGCCATGAACATTCAGGCCGCAGGCGTGCAGACCTTGTTGTCGTCGCTGCCCGGTGCCCTGCCCTTGGCCAGCAGTGGCACATTGGGAACGCGGGTCAACGAGATGGCTTGATGATCCACGCACCTGCCAAGCAGGCATTGCGCAGGTTGTGGTGACGAGCCCTTTTCTTTCAGAGACCTGAATCCAATACTGCTGACAACCCGGCCGACCTTCCACGGCTTGCCCGCAAGGTGTCCACCTTGAAGGCGACTGCGCCACCCGCAGGCACAATCACCGCATGCCCACCGATTTGTTGACTGGCACTGTTCTTTTGACGTGCGCTGCGTTTGCGGCGGGCGTGCTCAACGCCATTGCCGGTGGCGGCAGTTTTATCACCCTGCCCGCCTTGCTGTGGACCGGCATGCCACCCATCATGGCCAACGCCACCAGCGCGCTGGCCGTCAGCCCCGGCTACCTGGGCAGCACCTTGGGGTTTCGTGCCGAGCTTCGCGCCTTGCCCATCTCCCGTTTGAAACGTGAACTGGCGATCAGCGCTGCAGGCGGTTTGGCGGGTGCAGTATTGCTGTTGCTCACGCCAGCGCGTCTATTTTCTGGGCTGGTTCCTTGGCTTTTGTTGTTTGCCACCGTGCTGTTTGCGTTGGGGCCCTGGGTATCACAACGCTTGAAACCGGGTTCGTCCACTGATCCACGCCCCGTTGGCTGGCGCGAGCCGGGCCTGCTGCTGGTGGCGGTGTACGGCGGCTACTTCAACGGGGGTTTGGGCATTTTGCTGATGGCCCTGTACAGCGCCGCAGGCGAGCCGCATCTGCACACCGCCAATGCGCTTAAAAACCTCAATTCACTGGTGCTGTCATGGTTGTCGGTGGCCGCGTTCATGTTGGCCGGGGCCATTGCCTGGCGCGAAGGCCTGTGGATGATGCTGGCCGCCACGGCCGGTGGCTTTCTGGGGGCGCGCTGGGCACGCAGGCTGCCAGTGCAGGGTGTGCGCTGGGGCGTGGTGATCACCGGGCTGGTGATGAGCGCCGTGTTTTTTGCCCGCCAGCGCTGACCTGTTGCGCGTTAACTGGCCGCGAACCGTCCCCGCAAGTACGCGATGATGGCAGCTGACTCATACAACCACTGGGTCTGACCGGCGGTATCGAGCACCTTGAGGCACGGCACCTTGACCGCGCCGCCGCCCTCCAAAAGCGCCTGACGATGCGTTGGGTTTTTTTGGGCATCGACGCGCTCTATGTCCAGCGACAGCCGGCGCATTTCTTGGCGCACCTTGATGCAAAACGGGCAGGTGTTGAACTGATACAGGGTGAGGTTACGGCACGCCAAGTCCACCGCCTGCTGTTGGTCGGGTCTGCGCACCAACCCCTTGGGGCGTGTCAGCCGCTCAGACAGCAGCATGAACGGGCCCAGCACGACGCGCAGGGTTTTGAAGAAGGTGCGAATGATGATTTTCATGGGGCAATGATAAGTGCCCGAAAGTCATTCACTTTGGTCAAAGTAGGTCCATGGCTTGATGTCATGGGTGCGGCCATGCCGCTGGCATCCTGGTTGGGCATTTGCCCAGGCAATAACGAGAGTGCGGGCAAGCGCAAGAGTGGCAAAACTCGCAAAGGCAACGCCTGGGTACGCCCGTTGCTGTGCGCTAAAGGATAAGTTTGCCGCTCTGAGCATTAGCAAGAGGTGCAAGAAATCGATCGTGACACTGGCGCACAAGACGCTGAGAATCGTCTTTGCAATGCTCAAGTCCACTCAACCGTACCGCGCGACCGGGCAGTGGATTACGAGGGGCTGAGCGTACAACGTAACGCGCCGCGATGGATCAGGATGCTGATCAAGCACGGGTGTGAACGGCTACTAAAAAGCGTCCTTATCTGGCGGAGCAAATAAAGCAGGCACGGAAATGGCCGTTCCGTAGCCGGGTCAAAGACGGGCGTTAGCCCGGCGAAGCGTACCGCTTGACGCGGCGTAGGAACCATACGCGTGGACATGGCGGTAAGCGCTGCTGTCTTGCGCTTAAGCCGGTCAACATAAGCTTTGTATGTCATTTCATGTGTTCTTCATAGGTGACTGCCGCATTTTTGACGCATGAAACTTATGCGTGACAGCTTACCGCCATGTCAGACTGCGGCTTCTTGCCGCCACATTTGGGCGGATTTGTGAAGCCCGTAACAATGGGTTCATGCAAAAAAGTGCTGTGTCGACCATCACCGTTTGACCATTCCTTAGCTGCAATACTTTTGTCGTTTACGTCCAGGCCAACGTCAGGTCCAGGGTGGCTGCGTCTCGTGGCAGGTGGCTTTCAGGTTAAACATAACGGGCTGTTGAGCAAAATGCAGTCAGTCGCTGCGCCAAAGCTCCGCTTGATGTCTACGCCGCTGGCGGGTTTACCCATTCTCCGTGATGTCTTGCGCCCATTTCGCCCTGCGCGTCTGGCATTACCCGTGGCGCCACTCGCACACAAGTAGGGCCGTCTGCCTGCGCCAAGCTGGCCTCGATCTGACCGTCATCTTGGGCAAAAAACCGCACACCAAATCAATCTCCAGGCCATAACTTATATGGGTCTGAGGCTATCAAATATAGAGTAATTTCAGCAACGCGCACGATAGCCCGTCGCGCAGCCCTTGGCGTGCGCCATTCTCAGTAATCCGATTACCTGAGTTCGTACCAAATGCCGTGTCCGCTGTCTTGCTGGTTCAAATGACTCTGCGGGAACAGATGGGGGAAACGTTGCTTCAGCGTGTTGGGGCAACGCCCGTTAACGTGATGGCATCGCCAATCGTGACGCGCCCATGTTCACGGGAAAATCCGACGATGTGCAGTGACGGCTCAGGCAGAGCGGCCAAAACGATTTTCTCGCGCTCGACCCTCTTTTCCAGTCGCTCGAGCCGCTCGACCAGCGAGCGAAGGAAGAGAACCAAGCACGGTTGCCAGTTGGGTGCGGCCAATCGTATCGACCCCTGCGTCTGGCGCAGAGCAAGATAGTAGGTAGGCATCCTTATCGAGATCGATCACGCTTTCCAGTGAACGGTAGGGCACGTCGGCGTCGCCCGCCTGAATGAACAGCAAGGTCGCCAAAACACGACTCAGTCGGCCATTGCCATCCTGAAAAGGGTGAATCTCCAAGAAGACCACCACGAAGATGGCTGCAATTGGCAGCGGGTGCAATTGCGCCGTTTTGCGCTCCTCGTTGACCCAGGTGACCAGTTCAGCCATCAGCCATCAGGTGTGGGAGGGGTAGTCACGTGTCTTGGCTGTCGCAAACAGCGCGTCGACTTGGGTGGCATTGCTGCAAAAACGCGGACGTGAGTTTAGTTTTTACGTGGGCGACAGGCCAACCCAACCCGTCCATCAGCAGTGAATAAGCAAGTCAAATTGCGTAGTCATTGCGACGAGAAAGCACAATAGGTGGAAATGCTGGTAGCGGGGGTGAAATGACCAGTAACAGGGGTGCCACGAAGTAATTTTTCTAGTCATTTGCACGACCCGACCCTCAATTTTCCCAATGAACCTGTGGATTTTTCTATTTCCGAATATCAACATGAGGTGAACTAAAGTGACTTATGTGTAAGGTGTAAATGATGTTACATATTTCTCATGGAATCGTGGCTGGTTGACAACAAAACGCGGTTGAATTAGTCCATTGGAGCTATTGCTGCAGTGCACAAAGTGAATAAAACTAAGGTCTCCTCCAACCACACTGGGATTCTCATCATGCAAGTTAAATCATTTATTGGTGCCGCCGTTGCTGCACTCGCTTTGGCGACCTCCGCTACCACTGCCTCTGCTGCAAATTACAACGTCACGTTGACGGGCACTGCGCCATCCTTTAGCGCGGACTTCACGGGTGTTGCAAGTGCTGGTGGCGACACCTTCACCTTCAACGTGGGCGCTGGCAAATACAACGTGGACTTGACCTTGGTCAGCCTGATTACCGGCATTGACTGGTCTGCGACCAATCTCAATGGTGTAGCAGGCACTTCATTGGTGTCTTCACCCTCTTTCGCGGTGGGTACTTTCAGCTTTACGGACAACACCCCGTTCGTTTTGACGATCGGCAATACCGGTGTGATGCCTGGCTTCTCCAGCTACACAGGCTCCATCACTGCGTACCAAGTGACACCTGTTCCAGAACCTGAAACAGCAGCCATGTTGTTGGCCGGTTTGGGTGTGATGGCCACGATCGCTCGTCGCCGCAACAAACGCGTGCTGCCAGCCTAATCGGCACAGCCTGCGGGTTACAGAAGGACTGCTAGACAGTCCTTTTTTTATGTCCTGCGTTTAGCTGAATCGCCATGTCATGCGAGAGCACGGCCTGCGGTTTGCACCAAGGCGCACACGGTTTGGAAACGGCATAACGCAGTCGAAAAAAAAGGAGCTCAAAGCTCCTTTTTGGGCACGAAAGAGGGTTAGTCTTACTTGCGGTTGCGCCGGCGTGCAATGCCGGCAACCAGTCCCAAACCGGCCAACAACATGGCAACAGCTTCGGGTTCAGGGACGGCGGTGACCGACACGTTGTCCAAGGAGCCGCCAACGCTGTCACTGGCGCCCAACGCAGCAAATGACAACACGGCCGAGCCGGAGGTGCCCAAATCTGCGATACCTGCGAACTGTTGCCATCCGTGCAAGCTGGAGGCATTTCCTTCACCTGTCAGCACCGTGCCCGACAAACTTCCTAGGCTAAAGCCAAGATCATTAGTGCCAGCGGCGGTGCTAGGACGCGCCGAATACCAAAAACTCAGATTCACCATGCCGGTGCCATAAATGGTTTGGGTGATGGTGCTGTTGGTCACCACGTCCAATTCAGCAAAGTTGCTGCCATCCTGGGCAATGCCTTCGACGCTGTTGCGCAACTCAATCGGTCCGGTCCAGCCGTCAATGTTGCTGGTGACAAGCCAAGCGCCATTGTTCAGAACAGTGCTTTCGAAGCTCCCATTGGTGACCAAATTGGCAGGTGCCGCGGCTTGTGCGGCAGCTGCTGACATCGCGACGGCGGCAGTCAAAGCAAGTTTGGAAAATTTCATAGGGAGCCTCGGTAGGATAAATGCGTAAAACTTGACTCTGATTGTTGGTTAAGCACATCAACTCTGCAATAGTACTAAAGTACTATAGTTACAGCAATGCAACATTGTCCTGGGCACTACATCACACCTCTTTGCCATCCCGTGCCACAAGCCGCCCGGGTCAAGTTTGACGCGGGCGGCCCAGTGCTCGACCGACAAAATAGCCTGGTATTGAATGGGCGTTTGTTTGCGACAATGCGCTGCATGTCTGCAGCACGGTGGTGCACCAGAATCAATCTGCTGAGTAAAGTGACATGACGCTGAAAACACCTTTTGAAATTGCCCGTGAAACGCTCAAGCAGCTTACCACCCGCAAACTGCCCCCCACACCCATGCACTACCAGCGTGTGTACGCCGAAGTGTCGGGCCAAGCGTACGAGCCGCCTTTTCCGGCGGAACGACTGCGTGACATAGCCGCCGCGTTGCCCACCAAGACGCCGGGTCAGCAAAAGCAACGGGGTTTGCTGGAGTCAGCGATCAACAATCTGAACTGGGACGGCGTCAAAAACGCGCTGATGGCCTATGGCGGCTTCAGTCCAGCCAGCACAGAACCCGCCAAAGTTGGCATGCCGCTGGTCGATGCGCCCACTATCGTTGCGCCACCGCCGGAGATCGAGCCGCCAGTGGGCTCAACGCCCGTGTCGGCGCCCGCGCTCACGGCAGATTTTTTTGGTCAGATTGCCCGGTTGATTGAGTATGCTATTCCCGCGCTTGGTCAAGACGACGCTCGCTTCTCGGATCAGACGCAGTCCTTGATTAATGCTTTGCGCCAGCCCGAGGCTGACGTGGTGGGTGTCAAACAAATGCTGGTGAACTATGGCCACCGCCTGTCGTTCGCAGCCGAAGACCAAGCGGAGATCAAGTCGGTTCTGCTCAAATTGCTGCAGTTGATCATTGAGAACATCAGCCACCTCAGTGTGGATGACGCATGGCTCAAGGGGCAGGTGGATGCGCTGCTGACGGTGTGTGCGCCCCCACTGACCTTGCGCCGTTTGGATGATGTTGAGCAACGTCTGAAGGACGTGATTTTCAAACAAACCGAGATCAAAACCCGCGCGGTTCAAGCCCAAGAGGACATGCGCGGGTTGCTGGCCACCTTCATCGACCGCTTGTCGACGATGTCGGAAACGACCAGTGAGTTTCAGGCACAACTGGAAAACAGTGCGCGCCTGATTGAGCAGGCCAAAAGCATCACCGACGTTGCGCCGGTGCTCAAAGAAGTCATGGGTGCAACGCGCAACACGGCGTATCCAAGCCAGTCGACCCGGGACGAACTGCAAGGATTGAGGAAAAAGGCCAACGCCACGGCGGCTGAATTTGCCAAGCTGCACCAGGAGCTGGACCGGGTGAGCGCACAAGCGCGCCATGACCCGCTGACGGGTGCTCTGAACCGCCAGGGGCTGGATGAAGCCATGAACAGAGAAGTCTCCCAGTTCAGGCGACAAGACAGTGCACTGTGCATGGCACTGCTGGACATCGATAACTTCAAGAAGATCAACGATCAGTTTGGCCACAGCACTGGTGATGCTGCGCTGACCCACTTGGCTACAGTGGCGCGCGAGGCGATGCGCCCCCAGGACAGCTTGGCCCGCTATGGTGGCGAGGAGTTTGTTATCTTGTTGCCCGACACGCCGCTGGACAAAGGTATTGAAGCCATGACGCGCTTGCAGCGCGAGTTGACCAAGCGGTTTTTCTTGGCTGGGACCGAAAAAATGCTCATCACTTTCAGCGCCGGGGTGGCACAGCTGGCACCAGATGAAGCTGGCTATGACGCCGTCAAACGCGCAGACCAAGCCATGTATCTGGCCAAACGTTCGGGCAAAAACCGGGTGATTGGCGCCTAGGCGCGGTGAGGCCTGTGGATGGTGCCACCGGCCAACCCGTTGTGCGGCCGCGGCAATACGGCAGCGTTGGACGCCGCATCACTTGATGTCCAGAAAATACTGAATGGCGTACTTGGCAATAAAACCCACAAAGCCGAAAGCCAGCCCCAAAAACATGACGAAGGTGCCAAACTTGCCAGCCTTGGAAGACCATGCCAACTGCCCAATGATGAACAACATGTAAACGACGAACGCCGCGATGCCAAAAGTCAGACCAAACGTGGCAATCTGTTCTTCTGTGTAACCCCACATCAGCGCGGCTCCCTTTGGGACAGGTGAGATACGTCAAGGCAATCGCGGTACGCATGCCAACTGGCGTGGCCCAGCAGCGGCACCGCCAGCACCAATCCCACCAACGCCAGACCAAAGCCCAGCAGCGTGACCGCCATCAGCAAGCCGCCCCATACGGCCAACGGTGCGGGGTTCGTCAGCACCACCTGCCAACTCATGAGTACCGCGTCACGCACGGACACCTGGCGGTCCAGCAGCAAAGGTACGGTGACCACGGTGGAGGCAAAAATGGGCGCCGCCAGAACCCCCCCCAGGGCCAGCCACAACTCAAACAACATGCCATTTCTCGCCAAAATGACTTGCAGTACGAAGTCTGTCGGCGTGATGATCGGCACGGGCGCCACCAAAGTGATCAGGGCTGCCGAAATGAGCACCCATGCGGTACCGGCAGCGGCCAACAGAAAGCCAAAGCCCACCAAGCTCCAATGCTCGTCACCCCAGGTCGTGATGCGTCCGTCCTGCCAGTTCAGCCACGTCTTGAGCACCAGTGTGAAGGTCGGCTTGTCGCCAAATTCGATGCAACGGCTTAAGGCATAAAGACTGGTTGCCAAGATGGGTGCCACCAGCAAAAAGCCGGAAAACGCACCCGCCATGAACCAAAAGTGGTTGCCAATCACCACCAGCATCAACAACCCAATCAGCGCCATGACGACGCCGTGCAGGTAACTGACCCAGCCACAGCGCAACATGTCGCGCCAGCCGAGTGCCAACCACTGCAGGGGTTGGGTCAAGCCAATGCTACGTGCCACATTGCGCTGAACCAGGGTGCCGGCTGGGGGGGCTGATGAGTTGTGCATGTGTGTGGATCAAGCGAAGAATAGACCACTACCTGGATGGTGTGTTGCTAAGCATGTTGCCACAAGCCGAAAGGCGTCAGCGCGTGCAATGGCAAAAAAAAGGGCCAACACGGGTGAGGTGTTGGCCTTGAAACGCCGAGACAACCGGCGGAGACAGAATGTGTTGCAGGGCGTGGATGCCCCGCCGTGGGCGAAGCGTCTGGCTTACGGCTTTGGGGCCACAGGCATCGGACCTTTGCCTGGGCCCATGCCGCCACTTTGGCGCATGCCAGCGCGGGCGGAGCCCATCATGGCTGAGGCGTCAAAAGTCTTTTGCTGCTCGGGGGTGAGCGCGGCGTAAAACGTCTTGATGGCCTGCGTGTGTTTGTCCATCATGGCCGTGTGTTGGGCGTTGCGCTGCTCGTGCAAGGCTTTCATTTTGTCCAAACGCTCGGGTGTGGTGAGCTTGGCCATGTCTGCGGGGTCTGGGCGAGCTACGGGTGCCGTGTCAGCGGCTGGTTTCATGGAAGCGGTGAAGGCGGCCCAAGCGGGTTCTTGCGCTGGGGTCAGCGCCAGCTTGGCCTTAAGGGCGGTGTGGTGTTGGTCCATCATGGCCTGCATGCGGGCCGGGTCTCTTTGTCCCTTTTTGCCTTGCATCATTGGGCTCATGCA
>Ga0136636_10001010_pt1 | contig 15833 bp, 14 predicted proteins | sample AntDrymUQ8522106_2_FD_104653 | JGI IMG/M metagenome (GOLD analysis project Ga0136636, IMG submission 104653) | Polar desert sand microbial communities from Dry Valleys, Antarctica - metaG UQ852 (21.06) | ecosystem: Environmental > Terrestrial > Soil > Desert | place: Antarctica: Dry Valley... | reverse complement strand
CAGGAATTTTTTTTTTATATTTGAGAAAAATTTGTATGAAAAATAAATTACTGATTTCAAAAAAATTGACTCTACCAATTGCAATTTTAGGGCTTTTCACAATTTTAGTCGGCGCAATTTTTAAGTTTACCCATTGGAGTATCTATGGAATTAGCGGATCTATTTTAATAGAAGTGGGAACGGTTTTTTCACTTTTGAGTTGGGTTGTAGTCTTTATTGATATGCTTAAAAATCGAATGAAATATTCTGCCTTATGGATAATTGGTCTTCTGTTCTTTTTTACCGTTACTCCTATAGTATATCTTTCAATAAGAAAAGAAGCATTATAAAGAATTAAAAGATGAAAACAAAATTACTTATCCCCGCTGACTTTCTTTTGATCCTTGCTCTATTTGGTGCAATTTTTACTTTTTTCACCATAAGTTTCGACCTGACCAACTTTGGAATTCCTCTAGAAGCCGGGAAATTTATCACTTATATAGCTTTATTATGCAGTTTTATCGTTGCCCTAATTCTAATCGCTGATGTTTTTAAAAATAATGTTCCCAGAAAATATCTCTGGACTTTAGGCTTCCTTCTTTCTGGCGGAATTACTGGAATATTTTATTTAAGAAGTCGCAATAAATATATTATGCAATCTTAAATTGGATTTTTTGGGGAAACAAAAATACAAACAGGAGCGATTTATCGCTTCTTTTTTGTTTTAAAACCTTATTTTTGCCCTCATTAAAGTTAAAGATGAGAAAAAGAGCTAAAAATATAATTCTAGAAAATATTACACTCGTTTCCGCAGGTGCAAAAGGTGTTGCTGTAGGAAGAACGCTGGAAGGAAAAACCGTTTTGGTTTCTGGCGCCGTTCCCGGAGATGTTGTAAACGCACGTGTTAAGAAATCGAAATCCAATTATTTCGAAGCGGAGGTAGATGAATTTATTCAAAAATCACCTTTTCGGGTAGAACCGAAATGCATTCACTTTGGTGTTTGTGGCGGTTGCAAATGGCAGAATTTGTCGTATGAAAAGCAATTGGAATTTAAACAGGATGAAGTCTTTAACCACATGAAAAGAATTGGAGGCTTAGAAAATTTTGAAACCCTACCAATCATAGGTTGTGCAGATCCGTATTTTTACAGAAATAAAATGGAATTTTCTTTTTCCAATGCACGTTGGTTAACGCAATATGAAATTTCCTCTGAAGAAAATTTCGGAAATAGAGATGCGCTTGGATTTCATATTCCAGGACAATGGAGCAAGATTTTGGACCTTAAAGAATGTTGGTTGCAGGAAGAACCTTCTAATTCGATCCGTTTGGCGGTGAGAGATTATGCCATTAACAATGGTTTGGAATTTTTTGATGTGAAAGAGCAGAAAGGTTTTTTAAGAACTTTAATGCTTCGTCAAAATTCAAAAGGAGAATGGATGGTTTTATTTCAATTATTCCGCAAGGACAAAGAAAATCAGCAGAAATTATTTGATTACTTGCTAGAGAAATTCCCCCAGATCCAGACTTTGCTTTACGCAATCAATTCCAAACAGAATGATTCCATTTACGATCAGGAGATTCAAACCTATTTTGGACCTGGCTTTATCATGGAAGAAATGGATGGTCTTCATTTTAAAATCGGCCCGAAATCGTTTTTTCAAACCAATTACAAACAGGCCTTAGAATTATATCGAAAAACGTTGGAATTTGCAGATTTGCAAGGGCATGAAGTGGTTTACGATCTATATACCGGCACCGGAACAATCGCGCAATATGTTGCCCGAAAAGCGAAGCAGGTGATCGGTATAGAATCCGTTCCGGAAGCAATTGCAGCTGCGAAAGAACATGCCATTTTAAATGGTTTGGATAACTGTACATTTTATTGTGGCGACATGAAAACCGTTTTTAATGATGAATTTTTAGCCGCTCATCCCAAAGCAGATGTTTTAATTACAGATCCGCCAAGAGATGGAATGCACCAAAAAGTGGTGGAACAAATTCTGAAACTGGCGCCAGAAAAAATTGTGTATGTAAGTTGTAATTCTGCAACACAGGCTCGAGATTTGGCCTTGATGAAAGACCAGTACAAATTAGTAAAAATTCTTCCTGTAGATATGTTTCCGCAAACACATCACGTAGAAAATATTGCATTATTGGTAAAGATTTAAAATCGTATTTTTAATTTTTCTAATGTTTTCGTCGTTATTTAATGGCTATCCGCAAATATTGATTTAAATGAAATTTCTCCGTCTAATTTTTGTTTTTTGCGTTATCTTTTCGCTCTTTTCCTGCGGAAGTGACGATGATATTTGCCTGAGTGGTGAAGCAACGCCCCGTGTAAAATTGAAGTTTAAAACGAAAAGTACAGGTAAGATGAAAACGCTGGATTCGCTTTATATCAATGTAGATTACGGAAATGGGAAAGTTCCCGTGATTGCCACGAAAAGCAAAACGGATTCCGTTTTAATTCCTTTACGGGTAGACGAAAACACGTTTACCAAAATTTATGTCGGAACCTCTAAAGCTGCCATAACTTCAGAAATAAAAATTAATTATTTGACGAGATCGCAATACGTTTCTCCTGCTTGTGGAATTAAAAAAATCTACGAAAATGTAACTGCGATTTTAGAAGTCCCGAATCCCGTTTTAGAAGTCGAACAGAATCAAACCCAAATCACAGATGAAGCCAAGACTCATTTTTTCCTTCTTTTTTAGTTTTCTTTCTCTTATTTCTTTTGCACAAAAAGAGCAGGATTCTTTAAAAACCAAATGGAAATACGAACCTAATTTTATGGTTGGTTTTGATGTTTTAAATGCTGGAATCGCAACTTTTTCTGATCGCAAGATGATTCAAGGATTTGTTTCTTCCCAGGTTACCAAAAACATTCACGGCGTAGTAGAAGGTGGTTTTGAGAAAAATATTTATCAAAAAAATGGATATGATGCTACTGCAAATGGGCCTTTTCTAAAATTGGGTGCTTTTTATATGTTGGCGAATGACAAAGAAAATCCCTTCAACGGATTTTTTGGGGGTGGAAAAATTGGAGGTTCGTATTATTCCCAAGAATATTTTGCAGTTCCGGTTCGCGGATTTAGTGGCAGTGATACTTCTATTGCATTTCCAGCTTCTACGCAAAGTTCATACTGGATCGAAGCCATGATTGGAGGTAGAGTTCAGCTTTTTGAAACTCCTTTTTACATCGAAGTGAATATGCAACCCAAATATTTGGCATATTCTACCACCCAAGAAGATTTGAAACCCATGATCGTGCCGGGATTTGGAAAGAGTTCTACTAAATTTAACATGGGTTTCTCTTGGAACGTTGCGTATCGTTTCTAGAACAATTTTATCTCAAAATACATTCTCAACTATTTTAGCTCGTAAATTACAGATAATTTCTTAAAATTTTACAGAAAGATACACCTGCTCCTTTTTAAGCTAATAATTTTTATTAAATTCATAATGATTGTCGTTATTAACGATGATTTTTGCACGAAATAATAAGAAATAGTAGTGTTTTTATTTTGCTGCCACACTCAAAACTGCTACTTTTGGGCATCTATTAAATATTTTATCTTATGAAGAAAATCTTTACCTCACTACTTTGCGGATTGATGAGTACAGCTGCTTTTTCGCAGTGGACTTCTACATCAATGCAAGGGGAGAAAATTCGATCCACATCGAATGTCACTAATTATTATTCCTTAGATTTAGCGGCAGTTCGAGCTACGCTTTCCAAGGCGCAGGAAACAGGACCAAATGCAGTTCCTGTAGAAATTAATTTACCAACACTAGATGGTAAAATCCAAAGATTTGCGGTTTACAGTTCACCTGTTGTCGTAAAATCTTTAGCAGATCGCCATCAATTAGGATCTTACGTAGGAGTTGGAATCGATGATCCCACTGCATATGTAAGATTTTCCGTAGCTCCAAATGATTTTCAGGCAATGATGCTTAGAAATGGTGCTTATGAATTTATTGAGCCTCAAAACACAGATAAATCAGTGTACGGAGTCCACCCGAAAACCAATAAAACAGAAGCGGACAAAGCTTTTGTATGCGCTACAAGTGAAGCGCCTCTAACGAAGCAGCAAATCGACAAATTGTATTCGTCTGGAAAGAGTTTTGCGAATAATCCTACAGATTTTAGCAAAGCTTCAGATAAAAAATACAGAACAATGCGTTTGGCAATGTCTGTAAATGGAGAATACACAACTTATTTCGGAGGTGTAACGCAAGCTTTGGTGGCTATCAATGCTACAATGACCCGTTGTAATGGCGTATTTGAAAATGATTTCGGTTTAAAATTGATTCTTCAGGATTTTCCGCAGTTGATATATACTAATCCTAATACTGATCCATATTCCGCAAGTTTAAGTGCCTGGAATGTAGAACTACAGAATACCTTAACTTCAACAATCGGAAGTGCAGCTTATGATATTGGACACATGTTCGGAGCTTCTGGCGGCGGCGGAAACGCGGGTTGTATTGGTTGTGTTTGTGTAGATCCAACTGGTCCAGGTGTGAAAGCTAAAGGATCAGGTATTACTTCTCCTGCAGATGGAATTCCAATGGGAGATAATTTTGATATTGATTATGTAGCCCATGAAATGGGTCACCAATTAGGCGGTAATCATACTTTTTCTCATCAACTTGAAGGTTCTGGTCAAAATGTAGAACCGGGTTCTGGTTCTACGATTATGGGTTACGCTGGAATTACAGGCCCGAATACAGATGTTCAACCTCATTCCGATGCTTACTTCCATATTAATTCCATCATTCAAGTACAAAATAATCTGATTTCCAAAACTTGTGATATAGAAGTTGCAACTGTTAATAATCCTCCCGTGATTACCCCAATGGCAGATGTTACTATTCCAAAAGGAACCGCTTTTGTATTAACTGCTCAAGCTACGGATGCAGAAAGTAATCCTTTAACTTATACTTGGGAGCAAGTAGATAATGCAACAGGGTCTATTTCTAAAACTAATTTAGGAACTACTGCTATGGGTGCAAGTTTCCGGTCTATTACAGGAACAGTGAATCCTACAAGATATTTCCCGAAATTAGAAACTGTGATCGCAGGGACACTTAGCAATCCGAACGGTTGGGAAGCAGTATCTACGGTAGCAAGAGCGTCTAACTTTAGAGTAACAGTAAGAGACAATAATCCAGATGTTATGCAGAAGCAGACCCAGCAAGCTTTGCAAAAAGTAACGGTAAGTGCGAATGGACCTTTTAAAATTACTTCTACCAAGGTATTTAATAATGCTCCAGGTCCTTTGACTTGGGATGTTGTAGGAACAAACGCTGCTCCGTTTAATGTAGCCAATGTAAAAATTGATTACACCGCAGATAATGGCGCTAACTGGATCGTATTGGCTGCCTCTACACCAAATGACGGTACAGAAAATTTCAGTTTTTCTACATTTGCTACAAATGCTGCCTTAAAAATTAGAATTTCTTCAATTGGAAATGTGTTTTACACAATTGCTCCAGTTACAGTTTCTGCAATAGTTGCGTGTGATGGAACTGCTCCTGCAGGTCTGGCTGTTTCTGCAATTACAACTGCAGGTGCTAATTTAAATTGGGATGCAGTTGCAAGTGCAACTTATATTGTAAGATACAAAAAAGCAGCAGATGCTACCTGGACCACTGTAGCGGTACCAACAAACAGCTACACCATACCAGGTTTAGCAGAAGGTACTGCTTACAACGCTCAAGTTGCTGCAGTATGTACAGGAACTACGGGAACTTTCTCCGCATCTGTTAACTTTACAACTTTATCTTTTGCTTATTGCACCCTAACTTCTGGGAATTCCAATGATGAATATATCTCTAATGTAAAAATCACTGCAGAAGGTGCATCTGGTGTAAACAGCACATCTGCTGCCAGTAACTACACAGACTTTTCTGGTGATCCTGCAAGATTGGTAAATTTGGCAAAAGGAACAAACAACAACACAATTTCTGTTACGAAAAGTTGGCCATCAACGCAATGGAATGATGCTGTTACTGTTTGGATTGATTTTGACAGAAGTGGAACTTATGAAGCTGGTGAAATGATTATGGCAACTTCTCCAGACAAAGTAACTCCTGTTACAGAGATTTTCTCAGTTCCGGCAAATGCTTATTCAGGAGCTCAAACAGTAGGAATGAGAGTGGCGCTACGATATAACTCTACGCAAATGAATCCATGTGGAACTTTTGCATACGGTGAAGTAGAAGATTATGCAGTTCGAATTTCTCCAACTTTAGGAGTGAACGATGCAGCGAATGCACAGGCGATTCAGGTTTATCCTAATCCAGCGATTGATTTGTTAAATATCACCAAAGTTTCTGATAAAGCAACCTACACCATTGTCAATATGACCGGTCAGGTTGTTTCTAAAGGAAAAGTGACCAATAACAAAGTACAAGTTTCACAATTAGTGAAAGGTACCTACATTATCTCTGTGGATAACAGCGGTGAAGTAAGCCAGGTGAAATTTATTAAAAAATAATCAATTTCTTTAATTATTGAAATCCCCGGAATTATTTCCGGGGATTTTTTTGTTAATAATTGGTGAAATTTTTAACAGTTCTGCGGTAATTTTTAACCAAACTTTAACCGCTATTACAGCATAAAATGGGTTGAATCTATAAAATTTCGATTATTTTTGCCCTCTATATGAAGAAACTTTTTTTGCTGGCCACGATTCTTTTATTTTTTAAAAGTCAGGCGCAGTTTTTTTCTGGAGAACTTATCATCAGAGACAAATCCGTTTACTATCTTAATCAGGTTTACGTGACGAATATTACGGCTCAAAAAACAGTTTACACTGATTATTATGGCTCATTTAAAATCCCTGCAAAACCCGGCGATATCATAAGATTTACCTCCATCATTACCGACCGGCAAGATGTGTTGGTGACCGCTGAAAATATTCAAAATTCCAATAATTTCGTGGAATTGAAAGTGGCGTATTATGATATTCAGGAAGTGATCATCAGCAGATTTAAGCCCACCGGAAATCTAAGAAAAGATGTAAGTTCCCTGAAAACCGGAGAGAAAACTTTGGCACTTCAAAAAATAATCGGTTTACCGGTGCCAAAAGGAGATGGAACTTCACCTCAGCTTCCTGTGGCTGGATTTTCTGGCGGTGGATTGACCTTTAATTTGGAATCAATTTATGATATGATGTCTGGAGAAAAGAAGAAGAAAGAGCGCGCTCAGCAATATGAAAAAATGAATTATACGGTAAAGGAAATCAAAAATTATTTCGGTACAGAATATTTCACGAATTTGAAAATTCCCGTTAATTTTATCGAAAATTTCCTGCAGTTTGTTTACACTTCAGAAAACCTGTATCCTTACATAGAAGCAAAAAATTACGAGGCGGTTTCCATTTATATTGATAAGTATTTGCCGATTTACCAGCGTAGATTAAAAAATTCTAATCTAATGGATATTGCCAAATAAATAAAAATATCTATTTTTGCTTAATTTCATTGATTTCTAGTCAATTATATAAAAATGATCCAAAATGTTTTCTATAAAAAATATCTCTTTCTTGCTTTTTATCTTGGTAGCTGCTTCTACTTTTGCGCAGCAAAAAACCAAAGACTATACTAGAATATTATACAGCAAAAATATTTACGAGATTGATGCGTACTTGCGAGATGCACATCCAGATGATCCCAAAAGAACTGTGTTGAAACCTCGTTTGATAAAAATGCTGAAGGAATACATTAAAACGGCTCATCCTGCAGATCAGCGGGTGAAAGATTTTCAGGAAAAAATTGCACTTCTACGCCGCAAACCTTCTACCAGAATTTCTTTTGAGGAGCTCAATGAAAATATCAGACAAAAACAAATCGCAAAATTCCGGGAAGAATTAGATAAAAAATTGGGAACCCAAACTATCTACGCAACCAAAGTTTATGGGACCGCTTCTTCCACTGAATCCGGTGGAGTTGCTCTTGCGAGTTCTGGAATGTCTGCTGCGGAAGAAGAGGAATTTGCCATGATGATGTCTGTTTCTCCCGTAGAACATAAAAGCAATACGGTAAAAATTCTAAACTCTCTTTTTGATAGTGATCCAAACAGCAAAGAAAGCATCATTATGATCGAAAATAAATCAGACTGTAATATGATCATGAGAATAGAAGGGATTGGAAATACAAAATACCGACTTGCAATACCTGCAAAACAAGACAATACTATTGTTGTGACCAAAGGGGATTATTTATTTTCCAGTTTAGTTTGTGGTGCACAATATGCCTCCCAAAAAACAGTGCAGAAAGCCATGATGGTTTCCCTTGGTGATGCTACACCGAAGTAAGAAAAATAACAGACAGAATAATATTATTTTATCTATTTTTGTTCCTTTTTAAAATCAAACATGGGTAAAAATAAAATGGCAAGATTTGCCGAAAACGAGATTCTTCCAAATGTTTTCCAACCAACCAGAGCAGAAGCGCTTGAAGGTTTTGGAATGAAAGGGAAATGGCGAAGCGAAGTCTTTAAAAATACTAATCCGATTGTTTTGGAACTGGGTTGTGGAAAAGGAGAGTATTCGGTTGGTTTAGCCAAAGCATTTCCAGAGAAAAATTTTATTGGAGTTGATATCAAAGGCGCTCGATTTTGGTTTGGAGCGAAAGAAGCAATCGGGAAAAACCTTACCAATGTTGCATTTCTAAGAACACAGATCGAACTGATCAATCAGTTTTTCGAAACGGATGAGGTCGATGAGATTTGGATCACCTTTCCAGATCCGCAAATAAAATACCGAAGAACGAAACACAGAATGACGCATCCGGAATTTCTGGAACGCTACCAAAAAATCTTAAAGAAAGATGGGATCATGCATTTGAAAACCGATTCTGAGTTTCTTCATGGCTATACTTTGGGTCTTTTGCAAGGTCAAGGACATGAAATCATGTTCGCAAACCATGATATTTACGGGGCGCCGGAATTCGATCCAGAAACACCCTTACTACGGGAAATTAAGACCTATTACGAAGGTTTGTTTGAGTCCAAAGGAAAGACAATTACCTATATTAAATTCCGTTTAAAGTAAATGGTGAGAGACATTCTTTAATTGTTTGAAAATAGGCACAAAAAAAAGGTTCAGAAAATTAATTCTGAACCTTTTTTATATTGAGATAAAATCTTATTCTGCTGCAGTTGCAGGAGCTTCAGAATCGAAATCAGCATCAGCATCTGCTGAAACTTTTTCTCCTTCTTCTTTAGATTTTTCTTTATCTGCTTTTCTTTGAGACAATCCGTCTTTGATAGAAGATGAAACTACGCTCAACAACATATCAATAGATTTAGAAGCATCATCATTTCCTGGAATCACGAAATCTACTTTTCTTGGGTCAGAATTCGTATCAACAATAGCGAAAACTGGAATTCCCAATTTTTTCGCTTCAGTAACTGCGATGTGTTCTTTCATAATATCAACAACAAAAAGTGCTGATGGAAGACGAACCATGTCAGAAATTGAACCTAAATTTTTCTCCAGGTTTGCTCTTTGACGATCAACCTGCAGTCTTTCTTTTTTAGATAAAGTTTCGAAAGTTCCGTCTTTCTTCATTTTATCAATATGGTTCATTTTTTTTACGGCTTTTCGGATCGTAACAAAATTTGTTAACATTCCTCCTGGCCATCTTTCAGTAATATAAGGCATATTAAGTTCTGCTGCATATTTCGCTACAACTTCTTTTGCTTGCTTTTTAGTAGCAACAAAAAGAACTTTTTTACCTGCAGAAGTAATTTTTTCTAAAGCGGAACACGCTTCATCCAATTTCACAGCTGTTTTATGTAAGTCTACGATGTGAATACCGTTTTTCTCCATAAAAATGTATGGAGCCATATTTGGATTCCACTTTCTGGTCATGTGACCAAAGTGTACTCCTGCCTCTAAAAGGTCTTTAACATTTGCTTTTGCCATGTCTCTTTTTTGTTTTTAGTTTACGTTCCGCATTTGTGCAATCAACAATTTCTTTGATGGGAGAAATGTTTGGGTGCTAAACTAACGGGGCATTTTGTGATTAGATAATAGATAATAGATGAAAAGACAATAGATACGAGATGGAAAATCTCTAGTCTCTTGTCTCCAAGTCTCAAATCTCGTCTTAACGTTTGGAGAATTGGAATTTCTTTCTTGCTTTTTTCTGACCTGGTTTTTTTCTTTCTACCATTCTTGCGTCTCTCGTAAGTAATCCGTGTGGCTTTAGAAGCAAACGGAATTCCTGGTTGATTTCGCACAATGCTCTAGAAATCCCTAGTCGGATCGCTTCAGCTTGACCTGTAATACCGCCACCAAAAACATTCACTGTTACGTCATACTGACCTACAGTTTCTGTTAATAAAAATGGCTGATTCACTTTGTAAACTAAAACATCTGTTCCGAAATATTCCTTAGAATCTTTCTTGTTTATCGTGATTACACCAGAACCTGGTCTCACGTAAACTCTTGCAACAGAAGTTTTTCTTCTTCCGATTTTATGAACTATCGACATATTAATTATTTGAATTCGTTAATATTAATTTCCTTTGGCTGCTGAGCTTCATGTTTGTGATCCGTTCCTTCATATAAATAAAGGTTCGTGAACAGTTGAGATCCTAATTTGGTTTTTGGAAGCATTCCTTTTACAGATTTTTCCAATACCTTCAAAGAATCTTTCTTTTGAAGTTCGAGCGCAGTCATTGACTTTTGACCACCTGGATAACCAGTATGCCAAATGTAGGTTTTGTCGGCCCATTTGTTTCCTGAAAGAGTAATCTTTCCAGCATTCAAAACGATTACATTGTCTCCGCAATCTGCGTGAGGTGTAAAATTCGTTTTGTGCTTACCTCTCAAAATCTTTGCAACCTTAGAAGCTAGTCTTCCTAATGGTTGTCCCTCCGCGTCTACCACAACCCATTCTTTATTTGCAGTAGCTTTGTTAGCCGAGACGGTTTTGTAACTTAATGTATTCACACTTTTTTCGTTTACGATTAAACATAATTTTCCCTAAATAGGGTGTGCAAAGGTATGGATAATATTTCGATCTAGAAATAGTTTTTGTAAGATTATTTGAAGATTGTACATTCCCCAATTTCATAATTCCTGATTAAAATCGCAAATCCACAATTTTCTGCCCTTAATTTTATTCCCAATTTTTTTTTGTGCTAAATTTGGATAAATTTTAGAAATGACGTTCATTCAAAAAAGTCCAGCCTTATTTTTTATATTACTGCTTTTAATAGGTTGCCGAAATACAGATATTGTAAGTCCGGTTATTCAAAATCCAGAACTGCCCGAAGAACTGTTTCAGCAACCTTATCAAATCCCTTATCAACTTTCTGCCTCTCAGAAATATATTTATGATATGGAAGCAGTGCCAGAAATTTCCCTCGAAATCTCCAAAGACGAATGGAATAAAATCCTCTCGTACTACGATCAAAATCCTCAAAACGAAGAATATATAGTGGGGAAATTTGCCTTTAACAAAAATGGATCTGCAGAGAGTTTAGACAGCATTGGAGTAAGATTACGCGGAAATACAAGCAGAAGAAGACCCGAAGGAACAACTGGACAAATGCACAATTCTACAAACCCAGATTGGAAACATGCAAGTTTTACCGTTAATTTTAAAAAATTCAGGAAAACCCAGCAATTTCGTGATTCCGAAAAATTAATTTTGAAGTGGTTTAAAGATGATGCCAATTATGTTCGGGAAGTGTATTCCTACGATTTATTTGAGAGATTTGGCGTTTGGACCGCACCACAATCAAGCTATTGCAAATTAACCATCAAAGTTTTGGGAGATGCAAAACCTGCTTATTTCGGCGTTTATCAAATGATAGAACCTGTGGATGAAACTTATTTGGCTAACCGAAATTCCTTTTACAAAAGCCCTGCAGGAAATTTATGGAAAGCCAATTATGGTGCAGATCTTAGAAATACTTCTACCGCTCCAGACAGAATGGGAATCGAAAAAGTCACCTTAACTTCCAATTATTCCCCGATCTATGATTACAAGGGGAAAAGCGCTAATCTTAATGCAGCGAAAACGCAATTAGTGGATTTTATTACCCAAATGAATTCCAAATCAGGCACCGATCTACAAAATTATGTCGCTTCAAAAATGGATGTCAATCTTTTCTTGAAAACCTATGCTGCCAATGTAATGCTAGGAATGTGGGATGATTACTGGAGCAACAAAAATAATTTCTACTTTTATTTCGACAATGATGGTAAATTTTATTTTATTCCTTATGATTATGATAACACATTAGGAACCTCCCTGGAAATGGCAGATTCCGGCACGCAAAACCCTTTAGAATGGGGAAAAAGCGCTCAGAATCCTGTGGTTGCAAAAATTTTAACGATCCCGGAGTACAAAACTTTGTATATAAAGTATTTGAATGATTTAATTGATAAGAAATATGATCTGTTCTACAGCGATTACAGCCAACAGCGGATTTTAAACTGGCGCAGTAAAATTTCCAATTATATTTCTAATGACACCGGCGAAGATATGGTGATTTCTGATCGACCGGCAAATTGGGGAAACCAATCCAGATACCGACTTTTGAGTGGTGATCAGGATAATTTTTTCAAGGTAAAAGCGCTTTCAATTCCGAAAAATTAAACAGGAACTTTTTCCCGAAAGAAAAGAGTTAATACCGCAATGATTTTGAATTTTTAAAACTGGCAATTAAATAGTACGCAACAAAAACCATAGAAAACTTAATGACGGAAGGAACCGCTTTCTCAAAATCGAAAAGAAATAATCCGATTAAAACTAGCAAACCCATTCCCAGAAAAGAAATACCCAATTTCTGAGGGAGAGAAAATTTTGGATCATCTAGAAAATAGGCCATTCCCCACGCAGAACCAAAGGCAAATCCGTAATACAGATCCAGTTCCCAACCTTGACTTCCCAAGAGAAAATAGTTGAGTAAAAAACTGATTAGGGTTCCGGCTAAAAGATAAAGAAGGGCTCTGTTCATTTTCTCATTATTTTCCGCAAAAATAGGAATTAAACAATAGAAATAGGGAGATCCACCGTAATTTTTGTGCCCTTTCCTTCTGCACTCTCAATAGAAATGGTTCCTTTCAACAAGGCAATCCTTGATTTGATGCTTTCTAAACCCATCCCATCGTTAGAACGTGCAATTTTCAAGGGGTTAAATCCCTTTCCATCGTCTACAATTAATGTTTTTAAATGATGGTGTGATTGTCCGATCGCGATGCTAATGGTTTTAGCTTCAGCATGTTTAATGGTATTATTGATACATTCCTGTATGATTCTAAAAATCACGATCTGTATATTTTGATCCAAATTTTCGTTTAAATCCTCAATTTTCAAATCAATGTATAATTTTGGAGATTTAGATTTTTCTATAAGTTCACGAACCGCATTTCCCAGAGAATTTTTAATGAGTTGATTGGGCATAATTTGATGAGAAAGGGTACGAACATCCGTAATAACTTCTTTTAAAATACTTGTAGTTCTACCCAAGATTTTATTGTAATTCTCCTCGTCTGTTTTATATTCCTGGAGCATGTTGACATTCATGTTTGCGGCTGCGAGTAACTGTCCGATCCCATCGTGCAGGTGAGTTGCCATTCTTTTTCGCTCATTATCTTCTGCGTCCATCACGGCTTTTGTGGCTAGATCCTGTTGGTTCAAAATTTCTCTTTGCAATTTAATTTTCTGTTTATTTCTGTAATTTTTATAATAAACAAAACCAAAAAGAAGCAATCCCAATAAAGAATAAACACCCACATTTCTTTTCAAAATACCTGATTTTTGGGCTAGAATTTCATTGTCTTTTTCGGAAGTTTCATACTTTACGGAGAGTTCCTCAATCTGTTTTGTTTTTCCGAGATTAAAGATACTGTCGTTGTATTTTTTATAGGTTTGTAAATATCGATAAGCTCCATTGTAATTCCCTTGTTTCTCCGCAACCACAGCAAGTTGCTGATAATTTTGAGACATCAAATCCAGATAATTTGTTTTTTCTGCAATTGTGTTGCTTGCTTTGAAAAATAATTCCGCATTTCCCAATTCGCCAATTTCCAGGTATAAATTGCCCAAAGCATTTTGATTAAGCGCAATTGCAAAATCATCTTTCGTTTGTTTTCGGATATCAAGGGCTTTTAAAAGGAATTCCTCGGCTAATTGTAATTTTTTCTGCATCAAATAATTACCGCCAATAAATTCTAAAGCGTAACCTTGACCTACCAAATCTTTTCTTTTGATCTGTATATCTAATGATTTTCGATAGCGGGAAAGTGCCTCTTCATTTTCGCCCATGTATTCGTAAACCACGCCGCTTTCATTATAAATAGTTGCAATTCCTTCCTGATCGCCCAACTTCTGATAAATTCCTAATGCACGATCATAATTTTTCAGCGCCCGTGGAAATTTTTTTGTTTTCCGATAGAATTTCCCGATATCATTATAAACCAAAGCCAATTCCTGGGGAGAGTTCTCTTTTTCCAATAGCGCTAAACTTTTGTACAAATAAAAACTAGCACTGTCCAGCGTTCCCCGAAAATAATAAGATCTTCCTTTAAGACGCAACATGGAACCTTCTGTAATTCCGTCATTGTTCTTTTTCGCTAAAGAAATGGTGCGATTAATAAAACCGATTCCTTTTTCGAAATCCTGATTTTTATTGATAAGTTTTTTAAGAATAATTACCTTTTCCGGATAAGGCATTTTTTGGTTCAGGATGAGATCTACAGAATCTTTTTCCTGCGCAGAAAATAAATGAAGTAAAAATAATAATGCAAAACAAAGTAATTTTTCGACCTGAAAATAAGTAAAAATTTTTTTCATAAATATTGAATTTGCTTCGATTAACAATTATTGGATATTTCTGTTCCGAAATCAAATATAATTATAATTAATGCACGCTTCATGAAGAATCATTAAATAAACCTAAACTTTAGATGCCTTATATTTTTTCTGGACTTAAAATTTTGCTCAGATTTTTAAGGTTTTGACCTAAACTCGTCTCGATTTTGCATTTTTTGATTTTTATATTTTCTAGAAAACCTTATCTTTGAAAACAACCCAAATTACAATATGGAATCCCAAAAATATACCCCAAAAAATAAAGTAAGAGTCGTAACAGCCGCTTCTTTATTCGATGGACACGATGCTGCTATTAATATTATGAGAAGAATGATTCAGGCGACTGGTGCTGAAGTGATTCATCTCGGTCACGATAAATCTGCGGAAGAAGTGGTTGATTGTGCAATCCAGGAAGATGCAAACGCTATTGCACTTACTTCTTATCAAGGTGGTCACAACGAGTATTTCAAATATATTTATGACCTTCTCCGAGAAAAAGGTGCACCACAAATCAAGATTTTTGGCGGTGGTGGTGGCGTAATTCTACCCGAAGAGATCCGAGAATTAATGGAGTACGGGATCGACCGAATTTATTCTCCAGATGATGGCCGCGAAATGGGTTTACAAGGAATGATCAATGATCTGGTGCAAAAATCAGACTTTGCAACCGGTGAAAAAATCGAGATCAGAGATTTAGATAAAATTAAATTCGAAGATTCGAAATCCATCGCGGAAGTAATTTCGGCTGTAGAAAATTTCTCCGAGGAAAAACCCGATTTCGTAAAAGCCATTGATGAAAAAGCCAAAGATTCTAAAATTCCAATTATCGGAATTACGGGAACAGGTGGAGCCGGAAAATCTTCTTTAACCGATGAATTAGTCCGACGGTTCTTACGTTCTAACCCTGAGCAAAAAATCGCCATTGTTTCCGTAGATCCATCCAAAAAGAAAACCGGTGGAGCACTTTTGGGGGATCGAATTCGCATGAATTCAATTAATGATCCTCGT
>Ga0136636_10001008_pt1 | contig 15856 bp, 15 predicted proteins | sample AntDrymUQ8522106_2_FD_104653 | JGI IMG/M metagenome (GOLD analysis project Ga0136636, IMG submission 104653) | Polar desert sand microbial communities from Dry Valleys, Antarctica - metaG UQ852 (21.06) | ecosystem: Environmental > Terrestrial > Soil > Desert | place: Antarctica: Dry Valley... | reverse complement strand
TGCTTAAGTTATTTCGTTTGCGATCCTTAGCATAATTAAAAAATGTGGCGCACATTTCGCGTGCGCCACATTTTTTAATTACGCTCTTCAATACACAGCTATATTTATGGTTGCAAAACCATGCTCCATTCTTTGTTTTGATTATCCCAAAATGGAGCATCGGTCTCGCCGACAATGTTGGGTCCCCAGTAAGTTCGAGAACCATCTGTAGCAAAGGCAAAAATTACATCGCCCTTACCGATCGCAATTTTGTAGTTTGGCAAGGACAGTAGCAATCCTTCTTTACCACCTTCATTTGGCGCAAAGTCCCAATTAAGTGGCTCGATCACTTGCCAAGCATTTTGTGAAGTAATTTTTGAAAACAAGACAATCCGAACTGAGCGATCGCTGCGATTACCAACTCTTAGGCTGCCAATATTTTGACCATCATTTAGGCTGGGGCGTGTAAAGGTCGCAGGTAAAGGGGGAATGACTACCTTTGCTACCTCAGAATTATCGGAAATTTCTCGATTTGGATTGGGTGATAGTCTTTGCCATAGGGATACGCCTGTTAAGGAAATGACTATTCCCAAACACATAGAGTAAGCATATTTGATATCAAGACTTGGTATCACAGATTTAGAGTTTAATGCTTGACTTGTATTGTAGAGCCAGTCAGTTAATCAATCAAAGTTATACCTAGATCTTTTAATATAACTGCCGCCAGTCTTGTTAGGGCATAAAACCCAAGAGAGGATGGCGGCGCGCCGCCATCCTCTCTTGGGTTTTAAGAAAGCGCAAAGCGCTGTAAGTTACGAATTAACCAAAACTTGCCCCTTTTCAATCTTGGCAGCATATTTTGGCAAAGAAGTACTTGTGGGACCGCCCTTAACAGCACCACTGGCAGAGAACTTTGCATTATGACAAGGACAGACATATTCCTTATTCGCAGCTTTCCATTCGACTGTACAACCATTATGAGTGCAGGTAGGGTTGACGGCTACAACCTTAGTGGGATCTTGGGGATCGCGAACTACAGCAACCTTTTTGTCAGCAGATAATAAGCTGCCATTCTGATCAAGTTGAGCAACTGCACCGATCACTTTGAAGCCACCACTAGGAGCAGCAGCAACACTTTCGGTAGTAGAAGTGTTTGGAGTCGCCTCGCTACATCCAACTAATGAAGACGGCAACAGGCTTGCTAGCCATCCCAAACCAAACCAAGAAATTAACTTGCGGCGATTCAGATTCATCTTTCTCTCGTTGTTGATTAAGATATTGCGTTGAATAATCAATTGGATATTCATTGACAATTTTATCTTGCCCTCCCCTGTATTTGGGTCATGCAAGATCATGAAATATGCAGGCGCATGGCTGTTGAATCTTTGTGTAATCTCAGAGACTTTTTGAAAGAATTTGCTCCGCCAGCCTTTCAAAAAGTTTCTAGATTTATAGGAGAGCGTAAAGCTCTGTAATGCAAATTTAATGGAGAATAGGAGGCTCGAACCCCTGACCTCTGCGGTGCGATCGCAGCACTCTACCAACTGAGCTAATTCCCCGATTGGGTATAGATTTTAGCACATATGTATATTTGCCATCGAATAGTCGTTCATGACCTATAGCTGGCTGAGGAATGCCCCAGATAGCCTCAGAAAGTAAATCTCGTTGTCGATGTCTGGGGCGTTTAGCCTTTAGAATACCAAGTCTTTTAAATCTGCACTTAGCGGCGTAGGGCTGGATTTCCTTGCTTGAAGGGGCGACTTGATATATTGACCTCTTTCCCTGTTTCTTTAACCTTATCCTATCCAGATTTCACCCCTTAAGTTAACACCAGTGGCTCCGCGCCGCCTGTTCTGATAGGTTGCTCGGTAAAAGAAACCTTAAAGCCCAAAAAGAAGTGGCGCACGCGCAGCGTGCGCCACTTCTTTTTGGGCTTTACAGCTTATTGAGGCTTTAAAGGGTACAGATAAATTTTTGAAAGTGCCGCGAAGCGGCACTTTCAAAAATTTATCTGGGTTTTACAAAAGTGCAGAGCGCTGTAACAAGAATGGCGATAGCTATATAACTAAATCGATGTAGCAATCACGAAACCAAGAATACCAATAAAAATCACAAGCGCGTAGAACTGGGCTTTGCCATTCTCAAAGTACTTCAGTCCTTCACCACTAACGACAGTTACAAATCCAGCGAGATTAACCGCACCATCAACGATCTTGGCATCAACTTCTAAAACTTGTCGGGCAAGACGGCGGGAGCCAGTCACAAACACAGCATTGTAAATTTCGTCAATGTACCATTTGTTTTTGGAGAGTAGATATAGAGGCTGGATTGATTTGGCGATCGCACTGGGATCGATTTTTTTCTGCATATACATCAGAATTGCCAGAGAAATTCCAATTAAGCCAATGCCGATCGAACTTCCACCCATTATTAGAAATTCAGGTGTAAATCCCTCTGCGGGAACTTCATTAATCACTTCAGAGGCTGGGTGAATAAAGTACTCGAAGTAATTGCCCAAGGGCGTACCCACTAAACCAATCGCCATCGACGGAATGGCTAACACTATCAAAGGGAAGGTCATCGTAATCGGTGACTCGTGGGGCTTGCTAGCATGATGATCGCTATGAGCTTTTTCCGCAGATGGTTCTTTCCCTATGGAGTTCTCAGCCTTAACTAGAGCGAGGAGTTTCTTATCTGTACCGCGAAAATCACCTTCAAAGGTGGTGAAATACATACGGAACATATAGAAAGCTGTGATCCCCGCCGTGGCAAAACCAATCGCCCAAAGTATAGGGTTAGCAGCATAGGTCGCACCAAGGATTTCATCCTTTGACCAGAAACCAGCAAACGGCGGAATGCCACTAATCGCCAAAGTACCGATAAAAAAGGTTATGGCGGTGATTGGCATATATTTGCGTAAGCCACCCATGACTCGCATATCTTGAGCAAGGTCGGGATCATGTCCCACTACCTCTTCCATGCCATGAATGACCGAGCCAGAGCCAAGGAACATCATCGCCTTGAAGTAAGCATGGGTCATCAGATGAAATAGCCCTGCGCCATAAGCACCAACGCCCATCGCCATCACCATGTAACCCAATTGGGACACGGTGGAATAAGCAAGCCCCTTTTTAATATCGTTCTGAGTGATCGCAATACTAGCTCCGAGAAAGGCGGTAAATGCGCCTGTCCATGCGATCGTATTCATCACCGCAGGAATTTCTTCAAATACAGGGAACATCCGCGCAATCAGGAATACGCCCGCCGCAACCATGGTCGCAGCATGGATTAATGCCGAAATTGGGGTGGGACCTTCCATTGCGTCAGGGAGCCAAACATGGAGGGGGAACTGTGCTGACTTAGCGGCGGGTCCCATAAATACGAGAATTGCAAATAGGGTGGCTAAGCCAACACTGATTGCGCCCGACTCGATTAATTCGGTGAGCCTTTCGCCCATTTCTACAAATTCAAATGTACCCGTTGCCCAATACAAGCCAAGTAAGCCTAGTAATAGCCCAAAGTCACCAACGCGGTTAGTGACAAAGGCTTTTTGGCAAGCATCGGCGGCTCCCTTTCGATCAAACCAGAAACCAATCAGCAGGTAAGAACACATCCCCACCAATTCCCAGAAAATATATATCTGTACCAAGTTGGGGCTAATTACCAATCCCAACATGGAGGAGGTGAATAGACTCAAATAAGCATAGAACCTCACATAGCTGGGATCATGTGCCATGTAACCATCGGTGTAAATTTGCACCAAGAAGGCAACGCTGGTGACAATTACTAACATCAATGCTGTAAGGTGATCGATCACGAAGCCCATATTGAGATGGAAGTTACCCGCCTGCACCCACTCAAAGGTATAAAGATACGGCTCATGTCCTTGAATCTGACTCCAGAGCAAGTTGGCAGACATCACACCTGCGCCGCCTGTTGCGGAAACACTGAGGATTGACCAGAGCGATCGCAGTTTGTTGGTGGATTTGTTAAAGGTAATCAGTCCTGTGCCAATAATCAATGCTGCGGCAAGTGGCAGCAAGGGAATCAGCCATGCGTATTGATATGCAAAGTCCATAGGTCGCGTTGAAACGCTAAGTTTACTGTAGTGACACTTTTAATTAGTTAGTTTACTACAGGGCGATCAAGAGCGATGTGTTAACGATGAGCATTATTACTCATTGGACTAGAAATTTAGAAAGATTTAACTTTCAAGCGATCGCAATCTTGTATATCTGTCGCCAGTCTTAGAGGTCTGATCAGGTCTGATCAGGGGCGATCGCTGTTTGATGTGGGCAATAAGCACTCTGCGTTTTTATAAAACCCAAAGAAATTTTTGAAAGTGCCGCGAAGCGGCACTTTCAAAAATTTCTTTGTACCCTTTAAAGCTTCAATAGCCAATAAGCGATCAAGCATCAAATTTCATTTAAAATAGAAAGAACTACAGTAGCTTCAGAATATCGAGTAGGTAATCACATACTTTAGCGAGGAGTCACAAACAAATGACACAAGCTTTAATCTCAACAAAATCATCAAATTTATATGACCGTGACTTCTTGCTATGGACAGAAGAAACAATTACCAACTTAAAAACTGGTGACTTTAAACAACTCGATATTAACAACTTAATTGAGGAAATTGACTCATTGGGAAAAGCTCAAAAAAATGCGTTTAAGGGACAAATTCGTGCCCTTATTGAGCATATTATGAAACGATGCTATGTCAATATGCCACTTGAACATAACGGATGGGAACGCACAATTCGCAACATTCGTCCTGAAATCGAAGATTTAATCGAAACTTCTCCCAGCTTACAGAACGACTATTCAAAAATACTGGATACGGTTTATCAGCAATGTCTTAAAAAACTGCGTCCAGAATATAAAACAACAAAGTTTCCAGAAACATGGCAGTTTAGTCACTCATTTAATGAGCTTCTCAATCTAGACTTTTGGGAATAAGTAGGTACAGCGCTTTGCGTTTTATAAAGCCCAAAGAAATTTTTGAAAGTGCCGCGAAGCGGCACTTTCAAAAATTTCTTTGTACCCTTTAAAGCTTCAATAGACTGTAGGCAAAAGAAACCTTAGAACCCAAAAAGCTAAGGCGCACGCGCAGCGTGCGCCTTAGCTTTTTGGGTTCTGGGTTTTTATAAGTTTTCCCCAGCGAATCTCTTAATCGATTACATTAAATGTCTCATTGTCATTTTTAGTAAATCGGCTTGAATAAATGGCTTAGTTAGGTAATCGGTAGCACCTGCTAGTCTTGCTCTAGCGCGATCAATTAAGCCTCTATTTCCTGTAACCATCACAATCGGAATATCTTTAAGTGCTGAAGATTTACGAATTAGGGTGCAAATTTGATATCCATCAACGTTTGGCATTCCAATATCCAGTAGGATCAAATCAGGCTTGATCGAATTAATTTTCATTATGGCTTTCATTGAGTCCTGAATTAAAGTTACGTGAAAGTCTTCGCTTCCCAAGTAGCTACTGATAATGCTTAGCATTGACTGGCTATCATCTATGCATACAATTTTCCATACTTTTGAAGAGTTATTAGCAAAAACTTGAGAAATACTGGAGTTGTCTTCAGCTAAACCAGCAGATTCATCACTGAAAGTTTCAGAGGGTTTTTCAATATTCTCTTCCTCTTTAGCAGGATTTAAATAATAGGTGCACGGCAACATATCAAAAGGCGGTAAAGCATCTCTCAATAGGATTGAGCCATTGGCGATCAGTGGCGTAAGTTGCTTGGCGATCGCAAGTGGTTCTTTAGCTAGCAACGCCCCAAGCTGACAAAAGTTAAATCCTCTTAAGATTTTGCTTAGCCTCTGGACGTTTTCAGCAGACATCATACTTTCTGCTAACTTTTGACTCACTAAATACGGGCATTGATAGGGCGAGCTAATTAGAGGCCCAAGTCTGTACCATCCTTGGAGTCGTTGAGTAACAACTTCGAGTATCCGATCTATAGACAAACTACAGTAAGTCTCTTGTAAGAAATGCTCATAATAAATACCGTTAAATTCGCCATCAGGTAGACATAAAAAAGCCTCAATTACCTCTTGGACAATTTTGGCAATTAGCTTGCCAGCCATTTGTTTAGGGAGGTGATTTTCATTGACTAGCCAAAGGATAGCGATATACTCAACACAAAGCATCTCGCTAGTAACTTTGTACTTAGCATTAACTGGCGATGGGTCATCAAACATCAGCCTAAGTTGCGATCGCACCTTATCGTTTAGCGTTGGCACTTCACGGCTCAGGGTTCGCAAGTGCCTCTCTAACCTTTCAAAACTATCTAGGGAGTGTGCAGCATAGGCAATTTTTCCCTGCACGACATAAAACGACCAGCGAATGCGATCGCTCACCACATCGCTCACTACATAGGTGCAGCCATCCTTGCTCACTCCTAAACTTTTAAATAGTTCCTTCGCAGATTTCTTTTGAACTTTATCCATATGAATATCAGACTGTTGAGGCTTTGAGTAGTACAGAAAATTCTTTGAAAGTGCCGCTTCGCGGCACTTTCAAAGAATTTTCTGGGTTTTATTACAGCGTAAAGCGCTGTATCAGACTGAGTGAATGGGGAGAGAGGTCTCATTGGTAACGACTGCTAAGACTTTTAAATGACTGATGATTTGTGAAATTCACCTCGTATTTATATGATTTACTTAGCATAAAAGATAATTACTTTAAGTGATCATACAAACTTTAAAACATATTCCTTAAAAGTTTATCTTTAAATTAAAGCACTATTATTTTTATACTGTTGAGCCTGTGTCACTATTTTTATCAAAGCTATTGCCGCTTTTTATATATCCCTTAGGGCTATCTAGTTTATTGATGATAGTTGTCTTAGGAGTGTTAGTGTGGCGACCAAATTCTTGGCGTTCTGGACGATCGCAAAAAATTAGTATTGCCAGCAAATCAATCATCTTATTTCGCAAAAGTCGCATTGCTTCGGCGTTGACTGCTACTGCCCTAGTAATTTTATTGGTAAGTAGTAATGAGATTTTTTCTAAATGGTTGGTGCGATCGCTAGAGTGGCAATATTTGCCGACCACGGAACTGCCACAGGCAGATGCGATCGTGGTTCTCGGTGGTGGTACTCGTCCAAGGATCGCGCCACGACCTTGGTATGAGGTAAATGAAGCAGGCGATCGAATTATTTATGGAGCTTGGCTGTATAAGCAGGGAAAAGCACCTGTAATGATCGTTACAGGTGGGCGTGCTGAGTGGCTAGGCGAAGGTGGCAACCCTGAGTCAGAGGACATGGCGGCGATCGCGGCGATGTTGGGCGTTCCCAGTAGCGCCATTATTCAGGAGTCGCAGTCTTTTAATACCCGTGATAATGCGACAAACACCAAACAGATTTTGACTGAACGCAAGATCAGCAAAATTTTGCTTGTGACATCGGCTTTGCATATGCCGCGCTCTATGGAAATCTTTCGGAAAGTGGGTATTGAGAGTATTGCTGCTCCAACGGACTTTTTGACAGTGCAGAGTGAAAATAATAAGGGTTGGGCGGTGATTTTAGACTTGTTGCCTAGTGTGGAAGCTTTGAGAAACACAACTAGCGCAATTAAAGAATATGTCGGTTTAATTGTTTATCAATTAATGGGATGGGCATGAGCATCACCCAAATTAAACGTCTATAAATGAATGCCGCGCCTTAAGGCGCGGCATTCATTTATGGTAAACACTTGTATCTGTGAAGCCTCTCTGATTAAATAAGCCCTAGTAATTTCAAAAAATTTATAAATTTTTATGAGCAGGGGACAAGGAAAAAACAGCGGCGCGAAGATGGCTTGGGTCCTGCTGGGGTTATCGGTCTTTGGTGGAGGGTTGGGCGCTGTGATTGCCTCTCAACTGGTCTCATATCGACCATCCCCTGAAGTCATTGCCGCCAATCAAGAAATATCTCGAACTGAGAATCCTCTGGTTACAACTGGTAACACCGCAGGAAATTCTTTTTGTCAATACAATGCTCTGGACTCTGTAACTGAATTTCTATATCAGATCAGAACGCTTAATGCGATCGCTAATGATCCCTTGCCAACACTATTAGGACTGAGCAGTACAGTTAATGCTGATTTTATTGCTAGTCTTACCCCTGCGACTTTTCCTAAGATTAGCGATCGCGCTCGCAGTGCCAAGATTCCGATCATCATGTATCACGACATCACTGCAATCAAAGACGTAAGTTGGGATGTCATCCCTGAAGAACTAGAAAGACATTTCCAAGCTTTGCAAGAAGGTGGTTACACACCAATCTCAATGGATACGATGGTTAATCATTTGCGGACAGGTTCACAACTTCCAGAAAAGCCAGTTTTGCTCACTTTTGATGACAATTATATCGGTCAATATAAATACGCATTTCCATTGCTTCAAAAATATAATTATCCCGCAGCCTGGTCTGTGCATACTCGCTTTGTTGGGACAGGCGGACAAAAACCCAAAGCAACGTGGAATCAACTGCGAGAAATGCATAAGAGTGGTTTGGTCACGATCGCTTCCCACACAGTTAATCACCTAAATCTCAAGGATCTTAGTGATGAGCAAATAGAAAAAGAAGTCACTGAATCCAAGAAGGTGATCGAAAAGGAATTAGGCGAGAAAATTTCGTATTTTACTTATCCCGAAGGTGATTTTACGGATGTTGCTAGGGAACAGCTTAAAAAAGCTGGTTATAAAGCGGCTCTTGCCATGAGTCTCGATCCATCTCTAGAACGTTCGGCTAACGAATCAGAGGATTTAATGTCGATCATGCGATTTGGTCAGTCTCGTTTTGATGAGGCGATCGCGATGGCTTCTGGAGGCACTTCGACAAATCAATCACCATTTCTCACAATTGTCAGTGACGGCTCAATTAATTTCACAACCCCAGTCGAAAAGCGCACTGTGACTATTGACCAACTGCCGCTTACGCTCGTATTTGGTGGTCGTGTTGCCACAACCCATGCCGATACTCGCGCTCAGGTTGAGGAGATTTTGACCATGACTCCTCAAGCGATCGCAGCTGTAGATGGTGGCTTTTTCTCCCTTGAGAGGATCGATGGAAATAAGATGATTGGTCCCGTAATGAGCCAATTTTCTAGTAAGGCAGGAGTTTTTATTAATGGCAACAAGGGCGAAAACCCATTATTAAATGGTCGTCCCCTAGTTTTGATTAGTCCCACAACGATCAAATTTATACCTTACAACGCCGCTAAACATAATTCCCTTGAGGCGGTCAGGGCGGAGCTTGTCGATGTTACTGATGCCTTTGTCGGCGCAGGTTGGCTAGTCCGTGATGGTAAGCCCCAGCCTGCGGAGTCCTTTGGAAAACTCTACGGATTTGACGCTGTGCGCGATCGCGCCTTCTGGGGGATAGATCGCACAGGTAGACCTGTGATCGGTGTAACGATGGAAATGATTGACTCGGTGGGATTAGGTAAAATCTTAGTGAAGGCTGGGTTGCGTGATGCGGTAATGCTGGACTCTGGAGCCAGTGCAGCGCTTGCCTATCGCGGTAAATCAGTAATGCAGTACGAGCCACGTCCTGTGCCTCATGTGGTCGCCCTGCTACCACCCGATCCTGTAGCAGCAGTTGAGAATACTGAGAAGCTCAATTGTCCAGTTAGTTTAAATCGCCAAGTGCCTTAGAATCGCAAATCCAATAAAACTAAGTTGCGGCGCTTCGCGCCGCAACTTAGTTTTATTGGATTTTGGCTTGTGCCAACACAAGTGGCGACAGCTATAAAGACTATTTTAAAAAATATGCTTTACAGATCAGAGTTAGATTTGCTAACCTAGATACTCGCCGCTTAAATTTGCGTCAAACTACAGCATAATAAGAACAATACTTTGCTACCTAAATAAGCATGACTCAAATAATCGTTGGTGAAAATGAAGGGATTGAATCGGCCTTACGCCGCTTCAAGAAAAAAATCCAAAAAGCTGGCTTACTAGCGGATATTCGTCGCTGTCAGTACCATGAAACAGCAGGCGAAAAACGCAAACGTAAAGCTGAAAATGCTAAGCGTCGTGGACGTTTTCGTCGCCGCGATAGTTAATAAAAAAGGAGCGCAATGCACTCCTTTTTTATTTTTAAAAGCGTTGCTTTGCAACGCTTTTATTTTTTGAATTAGTATCCCACGCCTAATAATTTATTCTCTTTGCGAAATTGGTTAGGTAGCATCACATCAGTACCGTTTTCCCAAATTCCCAAATGCTCAGTTTGAGCTTTGGCTTCAATCTCTTCGTAGCCTTGGCAGTCCCTTTCTTGTAAGCGATCATAGTGGGCTAGTCCCAGCGATAGCATGACCTTGTTAGCAACTTGACCCCCCGCTAAAACTTCACCTGTATAGCGACCGAATTTGTCCTTTTTAAACACCTTTACATAAACTTCTTCATCGTTAAGAAAGTTTTGTAAAATTTTACGCGCTTTGCCTCCTCCAGACTGCAACAGTTCGGGAGCATCGATACAGGCTAGATGCACCTTAGTTTTGATGCCGCGCTCTACAAGAGTAATATTGTCGCCATCAAACACCCTAACCGCAAATGAAGCCGCCCAAAGTGGTTGATTAGCGATCGCAAAACAAACCAAGTTAACAATCAGAATTACAAATAGTCGATACCACAGACTAGCTAAAAAACGGACGAAGGACATTTAGTAATCTTTACTTTTTTTAATAATTTCAATCTTACAGCGCTTTGCACTGGCATCTATGGCTAGTGCAAAGTGTAAGAAACGAGTTGCGGCGCATCTATCCAGTGAGTTTTCAACCAGTGAGTTTTCAACCAGTGAGTTTTCAAGTAGCCGCGATCGCAAACTCACCACGGCACTTTGCGCCACCATCGGCAATTACCAACTCATGAAGGATAAACTCATCCCCCAACTTATGCAATAGCATTTCTAATAGATCGCGAATTTGTTGATCGGTAGACACGATTGGCGGAATGTCAGAGGCGATCGCTTCCAAAAAAATTGATGATTTGAGGCAGTTTTGTAGATCTTCAGATGTTAATTCTACATTCATCGAAACGCGAATTGGATCTAGTAAACGCAATGCTTCACCTCTAAGAATTTGGGAAATATTCAGATGGATAGCTTCAGCCCAAAAATCAACATTGGCGATCGCTAAGCCCTGATATCTAACACCTGAGCCAAATATCTTCGCCTTGGGAATGTCCCCACTCAAAATTTGGCGACTCTTACCAAATATTTCAATCTCTAAAATATCAATATGTTCGACCTGCGATCGCAACCATAGTTTAATAATAGGAATCAAGGCATAGCTAACCAGAGACATAGATTGAACCGATCTAAAGCTTTGACAGTCAAAATTATTACAGACATTAAGTATAGATGCTCCCATGGATGTTCATTGTAGATGTTCAGAGCAGTAGATGTTCAGAGCCGTAAATGTAGATGTAAAGGACTCAAACACAACTGATCCAGATTTGATGATTGTGCAAGCTTGCTTGCGGAATGATCCTCATGGATTTAAAAAGTTGTATCAGCGCCATCATCAGAAGGTGCGCTCAACCCTTTACCAGTTATGTGGTGCTGATGGGCTAGATGATTTGGAACAGGATGTATTTTTGCGTGCTTGGAAGGGGCTACCCAAGTTTCAGCAGTCTGCACAGTTTTCAACTTGGCTGTACCGCATCACTTTTAATGTGGCGAGCGATCGCCGTAAAGCCTTGGCAAAGATGCGATCGCGCAGTGTTTCTGTGGAAGATGAGCAATTAGTAAATCTATCTGATGATGCCACTACTCGTAATAGCGATCGCTAATGCCACTTCGCGTTAGTTTTCGCCGATGGTTGCCAATTATTCTTGCAGTTCCAATTTCGCTGGGTGTGACAGTTGGACTTACATATACAAATCGCTCACAGTATCAAATGGCTAATAAATCTATAAACATAACTGAGTCAGAAAGGGCGGAAATAGAGAAATCTTTGATCAGCAGTTGGAGTATGGCGGATGATTTATCGGTTTTGTCTGCTAGCAACACAGACTCAAAGATTTTGGCGGAGCTAGCACCCCTTGATTACGAATAGAAAATTACTTTTTTAAGTTTAAATGTCATGAATTACCGCACTAAGTAAGTCAATTTATGACACAAAAATCATTGTTTTTAATGAGTAGAAAAAAGAATAATTATGTTTAAGTCAAAAGTCTTTCAGTACTGCGCGATCGCATCGGCTATAGTCGTCACTAGCGGCGCTATTTGGGCTAGTATTACTAATCTAAAACCTCAAACAAAAGCACTAGTAGAGGCGCAAGCTCAGGCGGATATTAATCCAGCAAATGCGCCAGACAAAAATCTCTCTATAAGTCCTGAAATAGAACCAGATATCTTGGCGCAGTTGCCAGTTCGTCCAGACCGCGAGAAAAGCCCTGACTTGGCATCTGGCAGGGTATTAAAGCAGTTAAATCTTTCACCAGAACAATTACAAAAACTAAAAGCAGTCCGCGATCGCAATAATGTCTCAATCAGTGATCTGATGCAGCGATCGCGCCAAGCCAGTAAAGAGTTGCGAGACTTATTAGCAAGCAATGAAGCCGATGCCATAATCCGAGCTAAACATGAGGAGGTGCTAAATCTTCATCAAGATTTGCGGCGACAGCATTTTGAGCGGACTCTAGATATGCGCGAAATTTTGACTCCCCAACAGCGATCGCAACTCAATGAAATTATGAAAAATAATCGTCCTCGTATGCGCGATCGCCTGAAAGAGAGGTTTGAAAATCGCCCAAGAACATAAAGCCTTGATCTATCAAACCCAAAAGAGGATGGCGGCGCTCCGCGCCGCCATCCTCTTTTGGGTTTGAAAACCAAGATTGACTAGCGCTGTAACAAGGAAGAAATTGTTAAATCGCTTTACCAATCATGAATCTGCTCTTAATATGAGTGCTAACGTCCACACTTCGGTTGAGTTTCATAAAGATTCACGAAGAAATCATGAAATAATTTGACTTGCATGACTGACTCTTTATCTTCTTACAAAAATATTGAAGCAAATCAAAGCTTTATTGAACCAATTGTCTTGATCCGCCGTATGGCTTTTGGTATCGCGATCGCGACTTGGATGGTAATGGCGATCGGTAGTGCTACCCGTGTGATGAATGCAGGGCTAGCTTGTCCAGACTGGCCCCTGTGTTATGGCTCGATCTTGCCTGCGGAACAGATGAACCTGCAAGTGTTCTTAGAATGGTTTCATCGACTAGTTGCTTCCACAGTTGGGTTTGCCACAATTGTTTTGTGTGGTTCGGGATGGTACTTCCGCAACTCTTTACCGAAATGGATACCTTGGGCGACATCAGGCTCTCTTTTGTTGGTGATTTTTCAAGGGGTTTTGGGTGGACTGACGGTTACACAATTGCTCAGGTTTGATATTGTTACAGCCCACTTGGGAACTGGGTTGTTGTTCTTTTCTAGCTTGCTGGCGATCGCGATCGCTTCTTTAAATACACAAGCTAACCTTACAGAATTCGCGACAAAAAAATTCAAAATTGCTTGGCTAGGCTTAGCCGCCGCCGCTTTAGTTTATTTGCAAAGCATTCTTGGTGCTTTGGTTGCCTCACAGTGGGCTTTGCATCAATGCTTTGCCACTCAAGATATGTGCATAGTTTTAAATGCTCACCTGATCGGTATTGTCCCCGCAACCCTTGCAAGTTTGGCGGTGCTAACATCAGTATGGCTAACTAAAAACATCTCTCCATTACTACGTTGGACTGGTTCACTAGTTGGGTTTCTCGTATTTGCACAGGTGGCGATCGGCTACTCTACCTATAAACTGCACTTGCAGGTTGAGCCACTCACAATTGCCCACCAAGCCACTGGCTCAGCATTATTAGGAACTCTTGTTTGTTTTACGGTCTTAGCATTTAAAGCTACCTCAACTTCGCTCAGCCAAGTTTGGATAAGCGAAGTCGAAGCCAATTAGTCATAAGTCCTTAATAAGTATGTATGCAAAAGAAAACTTAAAACCCAAAAAGCTGTGACGCTCGCGCAGCGCACATCACAGCTTTTTGGGTTCTGTTTTTATTGTGCCTATCTACTTACCAGCCTCGAAGTACTTTAGGAGCCACGCTCAATGCCACAAATAGCAAACCCAAAGATTACTAATCCAGAAGGTACTTTTGCTGAAGTTAATCCATTAGTTTCGCCAGTTCGGAGCTGGAAAAATGTAATCCAAGATTACATAGAGCTAACTAAGCCACGCATTATTGTTCTGTTACTAATCACTACCGCAGGAGCTATGTGGATCGCCTCGGCGGGAGAGGTGGATTTGTTTTTAATGTTTATTACTGTTTTAGGTGGCGCGATCGCGGCGGCTTCCGCAAATACGATTAACTGTTTGTATGATCGCGACATTGATGCCAAGATGGAACGCACCAGTTGGCGACCACTACCATCGGGCAGAATTCATCCCCGCGATGCCTTAGTGTTTGCGATCGCATTAGCAATAATTTCTTTTACGATGCTTACGGGCTATGCCAATTTGCTAGCCGCTTGCTTGGCGATGTCTGGGATCGCTACTTATGTGGGCGTTTATACGATTTGGCTAAAGCGCTCTAGTACCCTGAATATTGTGATTGGTGGCGCGGCGGGTGCAATTCCGCCATTAGTCGGCTGGGCAGCAGTAACAGGTGAATTAAGCTGGTCAGCATGGGTGTTGTTTGCAATCATTTTTGTGTGGACTCCCCCACATTTTTGGGCTTTGGCACTGATTATTCGTGATGAATATGCCAAAGTGGGCATACCGATGTTACCTGTAGTCAAAGGCGTAGAAGTAACTGCTAATCAGATTTTGCTTTACACATTATTAATGGTTCCTGTGTCGTTGCTGCTGGTATATCCTTGCAATGCGATGGGCATGGTTTACGCGGTGTCGGCGCTTATTTTAGGTGGCGCATTTATTTTTAAAGCGCTTCAATTGCTCAAAGAACCTAGCGATCGCAATGTAGCCCGTTCCGTATTTAAATATTCAATTCTTTATTTAGCATTGCTTTGTGTGGCAATGGGAGTTGATAGTATTCCAATTGCCCATATTTCGAGTCAGCAATTGATTGCGCTATTGCAAAGCACTCACAGCATTTAGGATCGCAAATAAAACCCAGATATGAGTCGGTGGGCGAAGCCCGCCGACTCATATCTGGGTTTTATTTGTAAAGCTGAGGCGCGCGCGCAGCGTGCGCCTCAGCTTTTTACAAATTAGGCAATTCCTTGGCAATGAAAGCGCAAGCCCTTGCGGTAATTGCCATTTCGGTCAGCGTTGGGCTTTGCCAACCTGACGACACCCAGCAAGCACCATCGGTGACAAAAAGATTAGGCGATTCCCAAACTTGGTTGTGCATATTTACCACAGAATTAGATTCTGAAGTTCCCATCCTTGCGCCGCCGACTTCATGAATGTAGTACCCAGGCGGCGAAGCAAAAGCCATTGTTTCTTCCATCCGACTGACAAAACCACCAAAAAGAGGCACATGAAACATTTCCGTTAACTTCATCGTTTTCCCTCCTGAGAGCCTGATGATCTCATCAATTTGTTGATGCATATGCTCTAACATTAAATGCTCATTTTCTGACCAAGCACATTCGATATGTGGAACAGGGATACCCCACGCATCAACAACATCAGCACTTAACTGCACGCGATTACTATGGCGAGGCAGCACTTCACCATGAGCGATCAAAAAGCCAATCGAACCAGACTGTTTACGGACAATGCTTGGCAAATCAAAGCGCTGCACACCTCCCCAAATGCCATAGCCGCGTAAAAACTTTTCTTGCTGAGATTGGAGATTGCTAAAACAAGGAATGAAAAAGCTGTCGCAACCCGATAAGGCAAAGGGCTGAGCAGGTGGTTTAACATTTG
>Ga0136636_10001007_pt1 | contig 15874 bp, 9 predicted proteins | sample AntDrymUQ8522106_2_FD_104653 | JGI IMG/M metagenome (GOLD analysis project Ga0136636, IMG submission 104653) | Polar desert sand microbial communities from Dry Valleys, Antarctica - metaG UQ852 (21.06) | ecosystem: Environmental > Terrestrial > Soil > Desert | place: Antarctica: Dry Valley... | reverse complement strand
TGCAACCGACAACCTTGAATTCTGTCCTTCTATTCATTTGATGCTTATTCTCTTCACATTTCACCAAATTAATACAACCATTGGTAGGTAAGGTTTCACCGTAGCCTTTAGGAATAATTCTATCTTTTGATATACCATTATTAGCTAACCATGTAACTACTGATTGAGCGCGATTTTGAGAAAGCTTCTTGTTGTATATATTGGAGCCTCTAGAATCTGTAAAAGAACAGATTTCAACGATGATTTTAGAATTGTCATTCAAGAGTTTTAATAGTTTGTTCAATTCTGATTCAGACTCTTCTCTAATCTCATATTTATCAAAATCGTAGTAAATGTCTAACAGATAGGCAACAGGTTTTCCTGGTTCATTGGATAAAATACTTGTCTGGAACATGGTGCTTTTTCCAACAATTTCTCCTTCGCGGTAATTGACACCATTGATTAGTCCAGTTGCCGGTTTATTGGTTTCTTTGTTAACCCAAAGCCCAGTTTTAGGATCTTTGATAACGGTTATACCAGTACTTGTTGCCGAAGTTCCCATAATAGGTTGCAAGAATAGATTTGCAAATAATTTGGTAGTATCTGAAAGATCCTTTGTACAAAGATTGTCTTTGGTATCTGTAAGAAAGTCTAATTTTTCCGCTTTTATATTGTAGCAACAACCCTCTGGAATCTCAATTGAGTATCTGCCGTCAGGTCCAGTTACAATAGAATTTGAATACGCTGGCTTACAGTTTCCATCAACTGAAACTACAGCTCCAGCAAGTGGTAATCCTGTACTCTGGTCAAATACTACACCTTCGAGGCCATATTTTTTGGTTTTGAAAAGTGGAATTTCTATAACTATTTTATCGCCGAGATTTAATCCTTTGGCACAAGCTTGAATTTTTGCGATGTTGTAACCTTCCTTGGAAGCAGTCAAATCACAACACTCTTCTAATTTTATGTCGAAATTTGCTTTACCCTCAATGTTGGTGCTTCTTTCATTGTTTCTGCATGTGCTGTTCACCGTTGCACCTTCGATTGGCTGTTTTGTAAGGGCATCATAAACCAAAACTTCAGCAGGTGTTGCTATTTTCTTGATTGAGTAAATATCATCTCTTCCTGCACCACCCGTGCGATCAGAAGAGAAAAACCCACAAAACCCATCATCTGTCAATATCAAACTAAAATCATCATCTGTAGAGTTGATCGGAAATCCAATATTCTCGAGGACTGAAAAGCTGCCATCAGCAAGTACATCAACCGAGTATATATCAAGTCCTCCAAGTCCTTTGTGACCATTCGAAGAGAAATACAATTTTCCAGATTTATGAATTACAGGAAAAAGCTCATTTCCTTCTGTATTTATTTGAACGCCTAGATTAAAAGCTGGAGACCATCTGCCGTTTTCTTTGGTAGACTTGTACAAATCCATCCCTCCATAACCACCTGGCATATCAGAAGAGAAGTATAGTGTATTTCCATCAGCTGTTAAGCTAGGGTGAGCTGTGCTGAATTCATCACTATTGAAAGGCATGCTTTCAGCTTCTCCGTATGCTTCACCTTGTTGATGTGCTTCATATATTTTAAGCTTGATACTTCTATCATCGCTTTTTCCAGTTTTGCCTTCGAAGTAGTTGTTTCTAGTGAAATAGATGTCTTTTAGGTCCGAACTAAAAGTAACCGCAGCTTCATGATACTTTGTATTCAATTCTGATGAAAATTTATCGGCTTTGCCGAAAGAGAGAGTTGAACAAGTTGTTGAATTCAGACCTTTGCTTTCAACTTTATAGAGCTCTAAAAATGGATTTCCAGTCCAAGTATGCTCTCTTTTGACAGCAAATCCTTTGTCCCTTTCTGAAGCAAATACCAATCCTTCTTTGTAAAAAGTTGGCCCAAAATCATCCAAATTAGAGTTAAAAGGAAGATTTTCTATTTGATATATTCCTTCGTTTTTGCTCATTAGTTCTTTTTGCTTGTCGCAGGCTTTGGCTAATTCTTGGCCTCGTACGTCGCCAGGTACTGCTTTGGAGTAATTGGTGAAGTATTCTTTTGCTTGATCGCATTTTCCATTCTTTTGAAGCGCTTCACCATAGTAGAGACTGTGAATTGGCTGAGCTTCTGGAAGCCTGACAACTTGACCATACCAATACTCAGCGTTTTCAGAATCATTTATTTTACGATAACAGTCAGCTAGATTGATTTTTGCTTCTGAGTTGTCTTTTTTGTTTAGGATTTCATTATAAACCCTAATAGCATCAACATAATTAAGATTTTGCACCATTTTGCTTGCTCTTCGCAATTTGGCCTTTTGAGCCTCTAATGGAGAGGCCGAAAGTACAGCTACGACTATTATTAGTGCAAATTTTACAAATATTTTGTTCATTGTTTTATAATTTGAGCAGTTCAAACTGCGGTCTGGAATTTAGAAGTATCTCGGGGTAACTACTCGGCTGGTTTTGTAATCAAACTCATACCCCAACATTATTTCGAATGAACCTATGGTTTGTTGTCTCAATCTAGTTAAAGGATAGTCATAAGCAAGTCCTATGCGCAAGCCGTTGCCAAGAAAATAAGCAGCCCAGAGATCAAATGAATCATTGCTTGAATTCTTGATTTGCAGAGCTGTTCGGTATGCTGCTCCAATCCATAAAGTTTGAAAGAACAAAAAGCTAGCATCAATATCAATTTCTGTTGGAGCGTTGATTCTCTGAAAAGCTGTGTCTTTACTAATGCCACTCAACAAGCCTACGTTCTTAACCAAAATACTAGGCTTGAAAACAAGGTCTGGCCCACTTAAATTGATGGCTCCTCCCATGCTGAAATAGTAATGTCTATATTGTCGTGCATAAATGGCATCTTGAGCAGTCTTAGGTGACAAATCGTATTCAATGAGGTGAGGGACTCCTAAACCAGCATAAAATCTGCTTGTGTAATAATACAAACCAGCTCCAAAGTTTGGACGAAATGTGTTTAGAGGTGTTTGAAAGCTGGGATCTGGATCTTTGATATTCAACTTCGCCCAATTGGCAGTGAAATTACTCAATCCCCCTTGCATGCCAATTGATAAATTGCCATAACCTACAGGAATTCGGTATGCATATGCAAAATTAGCATAGAGGTTATTCAACGCTCCAACTTTATCATTTACCAAACTGAAACCAACACCTACGCGTTCGTTTCTTAACGGAGTATGCAGAGTTAATGATTGAGTCTGAGGAGCGCCGGGAAAACCAATCCATTGACTTCTATGGATTAAATTGAAATTCATGTGATCACTCGAACCAGCATATGCTGGATTGTACCAAAGACTATTGAACATATATTTAGTAAACATCGGGTCTTGTTGTGCATTTACTGTTACGTAAGAGACAAGAAGGATTCCCGCTATTAATAGTTTTTTTGCTTGGTTCACGTTTCTGAATATTTGATGAAAAAAACTTTTCATTTTATTGATTTGAATTTGTGATTGTTCTGTTATCTGAATATTTGTAAGTATCCTTTAAATACTTCACCGTTTCCTAGGTCGAGTAGATAGAAATAAGTGCCATCTGGAACGAGATCGCTGACCCAAGTTCCTCCCCAATCATTATTGTATTTATCTTTATCGTAAACCAAATTACCCCATCTATTGTAGATTTTTAAATTGTTGTTTGGATAATTCTGAATACCGTCAATGGTGAAGGTTTCATTCTGACCATCTCCGTTAGGAGAGAAACCATTATAAATCACCAGACCATCAGGACATTTGACATTTATTGTTACAATTGCTGTATCACACAATGTGCCCAAACACAAAACATAGCTGAAACTGTCAACTCCACAGAATCCATTGTTAGGTGTGTAAGTAAATGTGCCATTGTTGTTAAGCGTAACAATACCATTTATTGGTCCAACACCTCCTTGAGAAACTGGCAAAACACTTACTGTCGCTCCTCCAGGTTGAATATCATTGGGTAAAACATTGATTATTACTGGCGTATTTACAGTAGTAGAATCAAAATCATCAATTGCGATTAGTATAATCTGAGGTAGAGGAACCGTAACAAACGCATAGGTTGTATCGCAAACCCCTAAGTCATCGCAATATTGTAGGCATAGAGTATCTGTGCCAGGTACGAGTCCAGTTATAGTAATACATCCTGTTGTATTGTTAATAACTATTGAAATATTTCCATTACTATCATCAGGACAGAAATTGATCACGCTTACTATATTTCCAGCCAATTCACTTGGATCCAAACAGAATATTTCTGTATTTCCAACACCAATTATATCAATATAAACATCAGGTGATGGTGGCACAACGGTTACAATAATTGTTGTATTGATCGTGTTTCCAGATGCATCGGATATTTTAATACATGCTGTATCATTACCAAGAGCCAAGCCATCATATAAAATGCATAGCGTGATTTCATTTATTGTAAAATTCACCTCGGTTCCAGATGATCCAAGGCATTCATTGGTAACTGTTATGGTATTGGGATCTAAGCCTGCGATGGATATACAAGTAGAATCAGTAAAGTTTATTAACAAGGTATCGTATATGATTTGATCTGTTACTTTAAAGACACTTGTTATCATAGTAACTGTATCACAATAACCCATATCGTTGCAAATCACAAAACAAGCAGTGTCCGTACCTCCTGCAAGTATTCCAACTATAGTGATACAAGAGTCTTGAATGGTATAGAAATAAGCTGCATTATTGCCCGAAATGTTAGGACAAATATTTACGATTGAGGTGATATTTCCACCAATTGAATCAGGTTCAAAGCAGTACACCAATGAATTTCCTTGTTCAACATTGAAATACAAAGTATCCGGATAGGCATCTTTAACTACATGAATGATTAGCGTTGTTGTATCACAGAATCCGTTGGAGCTGCATATTACAATGCATGCAGTATCAGTTCCAAAAGCCAATAAACCAGTGATGTTTAAGCAATTAGTTGTTGAGTCTATTGTAACGATCGCATTTTCACCAGAGGCACCTTCACAAATATTTTCTATGGAGATTATATTGCCACCTAAGTCTGTAGTGTCTATACAATAGGAAATAGTGTCACCTTCAAAAACCGTCAAAACTACAATTTCTGGTGTAATAATTTTAGGAAGTACATTTACAAAAATTACAGTAGTATCGCAAAAACCTGTACTGTCACATACTACCATACAGAATATATCCTGACCATTCGGAACAGCGCCAATGAAGGTGAAGCATAGGGATGTTGTATCTAAGCTTGAAATGGTAAATCCATTATTTAGTGTTGGGCAAATATTTTCTATTGATGCTACCCCAGTGGTCAAATCACTAATATCGATACAGTATTGAATAGTATCTGTAACTTCAATTGTTAAATTTACAATGGTTGGTGGATTTGGCTTTTCTACTACATTGATAATTAATGTTACGGTATCGCATCCATTTGCGCAGCAAAAAGCCAAGCACAATGAATCTTGTCCACCAGCTACCAAACCTATAATTGTCGCGCAAAAATTGCTATCCAGCGATATACTTGAGTTGTCAACAATGGCACCAGGGCATAAATCCTCTAGGAATAAAACTGGAGAACAAACAGTGAGTTGATCAAAGCAATAAACCAAGGTATCTCCTTTTTCAACGGTCACAAGAATGGTCTGGTTGGTTTGGGGGTTTATTACATTTATTTTGATGATTAAAGTATCAGTGACACCCCCACAGTTGATGCCCAAACATAATGAATCAATTCCTACTGAAAGACCTGTAATATTTATACAAAGAGTGTTAGGATCAAATTCAATGGATGAATTATCAGGAATGGATCCAGGGCATAAATTTTCAATATCAATTATTGGCGAACAAAGATTTGCAATATCTAAACAGTAAGTGGTGCTATCACCAACTTCAACAGTTATATCTACAATATCAGAATTGGGTTTTTGAAGGACATTAACAATGAAAATAATGGTATCGCAGATAGCTGACGTACAACACAAGGACAAACAAAGACTATCTTGACCAATTTCAATCCCTGCAAAATCAATGCACAAAGTTGAATCATTTATCGAGGCAACGATGTTATCATTTATAATCCCAGGGCATGCGTTATCAATGCTGAATATTGGTGAACATAAAGTATTTTGGTTGACACAATAGCTCAAGGTATCGCCCTTATAAACATTCAAAGTTATAGTCTGGGGTAGTTTATTTTCTACGACTGTTATTTTGATAATGGTGGTATCACAGAAACCTGCATCAGTACAAAGAATGATGCATGCTGAATCAACTCCAGGAACCAATCCCAAAGCAAATACGCAAAAAGTTGACTGGTCAATAACAATATCAGCATTACCATCCGATCCGAAAGGACAATTGTTGAAAATTGCAACTGGCATTCCAGGTATCCCTATTGTATCGATGCAATATTGTGTCAATTCGCCCACTTCAATAGTTAAATCAACAATCTTGGGTGGATTGCCAGCACCTATAGTGATGATAACAATTGTGGTATCGCAAATGCCGAGTTGATCATTACAGAAGACATAACATGCGGTGTCTTGAGTATTTGGTTGTATCCCTGCTATTGTAAGACAGCCGCTCAGGGTGTCAATTGTAATAATAGCATCCGTGCCAGAAGCATCTGGACAATAATTAACAAAACTGGTAACGTTGAAATCGATTTCACTTAAGTCAAGACAATAAACTATGCTTTTTCCAGCTGAAACGTTTATAAAGACGGTATCTTTTTGAGGAAGTGGTTTTACATTGATGATGAATATGGTGGTATCACATGAGCCAAAATCTGTACAGACTTGAATACAAGCTGTATCAGAACCTTCGGTTAACCCTGTTAAGGTGATACAGAAAGTGCTCGCACCAATTATCAGTTCTGCATCATCATTACTTGAATCAGAGCAATAGTTGACTATTGAAATTGGATTTCCAACTACTCCGGTCAAATCTAGACATACTACTGTGTCTTGAAGTTCATAAATGTTAATTATCTTAGTTGTAATACTTGGTTTGTCAAAGACATTTACTATATATTTTGCTGTATCACATATCCCATGAATATCGCAAATTTTTGCGCAAAATGTATCAACTCCAACACCAATCCCTGTATATTCAAGACAAACGCCATTCACTATTTGAAAAAATACGTTTATACCACTTGCATCTGGGCATAAATTCTCGATGGAGGCAACAGGACCAGTAAGTTGACTCAAGTCAAAGCATATTGTATCTGTTACAACCAATGGAATGTCTACCTCAATGATTTCTGGAGTAATACATGTTAAATGTATAAAGCTGGTATCTGACTCGTTTGTTAAATTGTCAGTTAGGATGATTTCATGTTTTCCAACTGGCAGGCTAATACTTGCTCCAGAAAATTGAATGCCAAAATTCAAGCCTATAAATCCTTTTGCTCCACCCAATGAAAGGACTGTAACGGTCATCAAGGAATAATCAGCGCCAGAAACACCACCGGTTATTAATAAGGTGGTAGGATTGTATTGCCAATTTCCTAATTGGTCATTGGTATTCATTAAAGCCACAAGTTCATTTACATCAGCAAATGGTCCACTGTAAATTTGGCCATTTACTGACCAAGAATCCAAAAAATATGGTCCGGCATTACCGCCACCGAATAAGGTGAAAAGAGTGTATGAAAATAAAGTGTCTTCTTGACAATAACCAATATTTCCAAAATATTCTTGTCCGTCCACTTCAACTTTTAGAAAGAAGGGATCAATTCCTTCTCCCAGACATATTTGAGCTTCTGCGCCGCAATCATTGGTAAACTGAAAAATGGAGTCAGGCAAGTTGAGGGTGTCAAGCTTGCTAGAATAGAATGTTGTGCCAATGCTTTCACTAATATTGAATAATAGGCACAGACAAATTAAAATACACAATTGTACGAATGATTTCATGAAATCAAATTTTTGTTTTTCATGTTTTGGCATGAATTGTATAGGACTTAGGTTATGAAAAGGAGGCCTTTCGGTTATACCTACCCCAAAATTGTGCCAAAATTACCTATATCAGATAGTCAAGTATAAAACAAGTTCCATATATCAAACTGCCAAAGCCGTTAGTTAAGAAGAAACTTGCATTGATTATTGACAGACCATTTCGATTAACTAAGTAGTGCTGGTACAACACAAATATAACGAATAAAGCATAACCTATCCAATAAATAATTCCAAAACCGTCAACACTCCAAATAACAGATCGTGTGAATAAATATAACAGTACAATACAAATGATGTGAAGTGTCAATGATATTAAAATCGCTTTTTTGAGGCCTAACAGACTCGGTACACTCTGCAGCTTAACAGATTTGTCAAATTCTTCATCTTGGAGGGCATAAATTATATCAAAACCAGCTACCCATAATAAAATCGCACCAGCCAAATAGTACAAATTGGATTGGAAACTATTGGTTACCGCCATAAAAGCACCAACAGGGGCCAAGCTTAATCCCAATCCAAGAACAAAGTGGCAAAGCCATGTAAAACGCTTTGTATAGCTATAACCCAATGTAATTAACAAAGCTACAGGTGAAAGCGCAAAACACAATCCATTTATAAAATAAGTAAAACTGCAAAAGAGCAGACAGTTGATAATAATGAATGCTACAGCATTTTTTGAGCTGATGATTCCAGACGGGATTTCACGGCTAGAAGTTCTAGGATTCAATGCATCAATGTCTCTATCTAGATATCTGTTGAAAGCCATTGCTGCGTTACGGGCGGTTACCATGCAACCAATTACCATAAATAACAGTTGAGCTGAAAATACTGAATGAGAACATATTAATCCGTATAAAAAACCAACCATGGCAAAGGGTAAAGCAAAAATGGTGTGGCTGAACTTTACCAGTGATAGATATTTCTTCATAATTAAAAAAGCCCGTACACAAATGTACAGGCTTTTTTGATTTTATTTAGAACTGAATTATTTAGCTGGAGTCACTTCCCCTTTGATCGTAAGGAAAGTTTGTGCTGGTTGTGTATTTGCAACAACAGTTACTTTTTTCGTTTGTGGACCTAACTTCCCTTTTGAATCAAATTCAACTTTGATTTCACCAGTTTTGCCGGGGCCGATAGGATCTTTAGGCCAAACTGGAACCGTACAACCACATGAGCCTTTAGCATCACTTATTATCAATGGTTCTTTACCAGTGTTTTTAAATTTGTATGAATATTTAACTTTAGAGCCATCAATTGTTTTTCCAAAATCATAAGTCGTTTCTTCATATGTTATTGTAGTTGTTGGTCCGGTTGGAGTAGCCGCAGCTGTGCCAGCAGGAGTGCCAGCTACGCTTGTAGTAGGTGTTGCAGTATTAACTGTTACGTTTTGACCGTTTACATTTGTGGTTGTTGAAGTAGCTTGAGTTGCTGCATTTGGATCAGCAAGATTTTGAGGCTCTTGAGCGTTTGTAGACTGCGCTGTTGGGGTAGTTTCGGTTGCGGCTGCCTCAACTTTTGGCTCAGATTTGCATGCAGTGAAAGTTAATGCACCAAATAGGATTGCAGCAGAAAGGAATTTTAAGATGTTCATTTTTTTTAGTTTGAAATTCTTAACGAATAGGTTTGTTTTTTGTTTTGCAAAGGTAAGAATTCTATTATTTTAGGATGTTAATGTCGTGTTAAACATTTTTATCATTCGTTTGGTCAAAGCTTTTTGATTGAAAAATGCGCAGAAATTTCTTTTAAATTTAAACTGTTCAGACACATTTCCTTCTGAAGACTTGCTTTTTGTGCCGCTAAGATTCCGTATTTCATGTCAGATATTGCTTCCTTATAGTGTGCGTCAGGATTGATTGAAATCTTAACCCCTTTTTCAACAGCATACTGTATCCACGTCCAATCCAAATCAAGTCTGTTAGGGTTGGCATTCAATTCTATAACGACATTGTAATATGCACATGCTTCTATTACTTCGGGCATGTTAACTGGATATCCCGCTCTTGCAAGCAATAGTCTTCCAGTTGGATGACCAAGAATTTTGGTTGATGGATGTTCAATTGCTTTAATTAGGCGATTGGTTGCTTTTACTTCGTCCATTTGAAGGACGGAATGTATGGATGCTACAACAAAATCGAAACCTTCGAGAATTTCATCAGGATAATCCAATGAACCATCAATTAAAATATCTGACTCAATTCCTTTCAGAATTTTAAATTTACCAGACCACTTTAAGTTTAAAGTGTCAATTGCATCCCATTGGCTTTTAACTCTTTCGATTGAAAGCCCTCCTGCATATCCGGCAGACCTGCTGTGATCTGAAATACCCAAGTATTCGAATCCTTGCTCTTTGACATAATTACCAAATTCCTCAAGGGTATCAACGCCATCCGACCAAGTTGAATGGTTGTGTAACACTCCTCTCAAATCGGAATATTCAACGGGTTTAGGTTTGGATCCACTTTGAATAAAATTATTGACCAATACATCGTTGTCTCTATAAATGGGAGACAGATTTTCCCATTTTACGACGTCATTGTCACCAATAGATGCAAATTGCTTTATGAATGCTGACGGACCTGTTGTATTAAAAAGTAAGCTTGGATATGCTTCTTTGCTTGAAAAATATAATATTAATTCGCCTTCGTCCTCTATAGACAGAATGCACTTATTTTCTTCATGAAATTCAATATCTCCCAGTTCCTTGAGGATTTCTATTTCAGATTTATCTGCCATTAGAACCACTGCCAATTCTTCAATGATAGGCATGGCTCTGCGGATTTGTCCGGTCATTGCACAATTTGAATTTGGGAGTTTGATATTTATTTTGTCAATTATTTCAAGAAACCATGGCAGAATATTAGCATATAGGTGCTTTCCTAATGATCGTTGGAAAAAATCAATCTTTTGCTTGAGGTCTTCTTGTGTTTTCTGACCAAAGCCTTCATAATCAACCAATCGATTTTCATTGCAAGCATAGAGTAATTCGCCAACAGTTGTAATCTCCATTTTATGCCAAATGGTCTGAATTTTTTTTATGCCAAGGCCTTTGATGCTGAGCATTTGTTGAATTCCTTCTGGTGTTTTATTTTTATATTCTTCCAGTTTATTGATATTACCCTTGGCGAGGAGTTCAGCAATTTTTGAAGAAATTGCATCTCCAACGCCAGGTATCGATTTCAACTCTTCCAAAGACATTTCGTTCAGATCTGCGCCTAACTTCCTTAAGGTGTTGTAAGCTGTCGAGTAACTTCTAATTTTATAAGGGTTTTCGCTATGAAGCTCCATTAATTGAGACAGTAGGAGAAAACTCTTGGCTATTTGTTTATTGGTCACAATCAGAATATTTATACAAATTTAGAAATAGGTGCGTGAATACAACCATTTTTTAACTAATCCGTATTAACGCTATCGAAATAAATTATAAAGAGACATGAAATACTTATCACTTGCGCTTTTAGTCTTGATGATTGCTTGCAAAAAACCAGCACAAAACAACAACACAGCACCTGCAGAAGCTAAAGGAACTGGAGAGCTGAAAGATTTTGTATTAATTGATATACCTGGAAGTGATGCCAAATTGGCTCAAAAGAAAGATATGAACGGATTGGTTTCAGAGGCAGGGATAGTGCGCAAAGGGAAAAAGAATGGGCAATGGTACAGTCAATACCCTGACGGTAGAATGATGGCCATTCGCCAATATCTTGATGATAAGGTGGAAGGTTGGTTTATGACTTTTGATGATAGAGGTCGTATTGTTCAACAAACTTTGTACAAGGACAATTACATTGATGGTCCATGTAAGATATACAAGCAAGGTAGCCGTTTGATAAAAGAGGCTTATTATTCCAAAGGTAAATTGAACGGGGTAGTTAAGGAATTCCATGAAAGAGGCTATATTCAAAAGGAAACAAATTTTAAGATGGACAAGATTGATGGGAAAGTCCGATTTTATAATGATAAAGGTGAGGTGACTCTTGAATATGAATACAAAGATGGTGTCAAGATATCAGGTCCCCCTGAATCTATTGAGTAATAGCTAAAGTTTTAGTTGATTTAATTATTTTGAATTTTAATGGCATGAAATTTTGCTACTTTTGATCGGTAATTATGCGATTGATAGAGTATTTCATGAAATTAATCAACTTAGCTATTATTTCTTACGCAGATGCTCTTAAGTGGCAGGCAACCAGTCGGGGTAAAGAAATATGGGATCCGGTACGCAAAAGGAGTTTTTTAGTGACTCCCGAGGAAATAGTCCGGCAAACCTTCATTCAATGGTTGCAAGTCAATCATCCTATACATTTTAACAGAACTTCAGTTGAAAGATCGTTGCGAATCAATTTACGCACTAAACGGTTTGATCTTTTGGTTTATGACAAATATGCCAATCCATGGATGCTAGTTGAATTCAAAGCACCTGGTGTAAGAATTTCACAGTCAGTATTGGATCAAATATCTTGGTACAATTATGCTTTAAAGGCACCATTTCTTTTGGTTACTAACGGAATAGACAGTTATGTTGCGCAGATTGATTTTCTAGAACAATCATACAATTTCATTACAGAATTTCCAAGCTAAAATTATGCTTTTGGCTTATCTGAGGGCCTGACATTGATTTTAATATTGATAAACTCAACTGCCACTGAAAATGCCATAGAGAAGTAAATATAACCTTTTGGAATTTTGAAATCAAGACTTTCAGCAACCAATGCTGTACCAATCATGATCAAAAATGCCAGTGCAAGTATTTTGACAGCAGGGTGTTTATTTACAAAATTACTGATCCCTTCAGCAGATAACATCATAATTCCAACTGAAATGACTACAGCTGCAATCATAATTTCAATACGGTCAACCATTCCTACTGCTGTAATTACAGAGTCAAGGGAGAAAACCAAATCAAGCAAAACAATTTGGAATATTACCGTTTGAAAACTTAATTTCTTCACCGAATCTTTTGGGTCGTCAGCAGATTCAACTTTGTGGTGAATCTCTTTGACACTTTTATAGATTAAAAACAGTCCACCCAAAAGGAGGATAAGATCTCTGCCAGAAATTTCATAACCATTAACTGTAAACAAAGGGGTTGTAAGTCCCATGATCCATGTAATTGAAAACAATAATCCAATGCGCATAAATAAGGCAAGAAACAAGCCTATTTGTCTGCTTTTCTTTTGTTGCTCTAAAGGCAGCCTGTTGGATAAAATTGAAATAAAAATAACATTATCAATACCTAATACTATTTCGAGAGCACATAAACTTAAAAACGCTATCCATACATTGGGATCAGTTATCCATTCCATAATATCAACTACTAATTTGTTAATCAAGCAAAGTTAAACTCAATTGGTTCAATTATTATTAAATATTGGTCAATTAAATTAGTTTTTAATTTTTTCTTTCTCCGATTTGCTGTCTCCACATTGCATAATAAAGGCCTTTTTCATAAAGCAAGTCCTCATGATTTCCTGTTTCAATTACTTTTCCTTTTTCGAGCACATATATTTTGTCGGAATGCATGATCGTTGACAACCTATGTGCAATCAGAACCATGATATGCTTTTTACTTGAGGCAATATCCTTAATGGTATCGGTTATTTCAGTTTCAGTTATCGAATCCAATGCAGAAGTGGCTTCATCAAAGACAATAAGCCTGGGGTTTCTGAGTAGAGCTCTTGCAATTGACAATCTTTGTTTCTCTCCACCAGATATCTTTATACCTCCTTCACCAATTATCGAGTTGATCCCATTATCACTGCGATTCAATAAGTTTTGACATGCTGTCTTGTTGAGAACATCCAGAATTTCTTCATCACTTGCTTTTGGATTCACAAAAAGCAAGTTTTCTTTGATGGTTCCAGAAAAAAGTTGTGTGTCTTGAGTGACAAACCCAATTTGATTGCGAACCTCCTCGATATTCAATTGAAGTGAATCAATATGATTGTAGTATATACTTCCAGTTTTTGGTGAATAAAGACCAACAAGTAACTTGACTAAAGTGGTTTTGCCTGAACCTGATGGACCAACAAAAGCAATGGTTTGTCCTTTATTTACCTCAAAAGTGATGTCCTCTAAAGCATTTGTAGAGCCTGATTTGTGACGAAAGCTAACTGATTTAAAGGCAAATGTTTCGAGATCGTTAATTCTAATTGGATTTTCAGGCTTGGTCTCAATTGGAGTGCTCATTATCGAATTGAAGTTATTCAAAGAGGCCTCCGCCTCCCGATAGGAGAGGATGACATTTCCCATTTCTTGAAGTGGGCCAAAAATAAAAAATGAATAAAATTGTAGTGTCATGAGTTGCCCAACTGAGAGTTCATCTTTAAAGATCAGCAAAAGCAAAAAGAACATAATTGATTGCCGCAATAGATTTACAAAAGTGCCTTGGACAAAACTAATGCTGCGAATATCCCTAACCTTTTTGAGTTCTAATTTTAGTATTTTTAAGGTTGAATTATTCAAGCGATTAATCTCCTGGTCTGTAAGTCCTAGACTCTTGACAAGTTCAATATTTCTCAAACTTTCAGTAGTTGCTCCAGCGAGAATATTTGTTTCTTTAACAATGTGCTTTTGAATTACTTTTATCTTTTTACTCAAATAATTGGTCAAAACGAAGAGCATAAATGAGGCTACGAAGTAAACAAAAATAAGCCTTGGCTCAACTGAAAAGGCATATATCATAACAAAAACAATTCCTACCAATGAGGCAAATAGAACATTGATACAATTTAAAATAAAACGCTCCGAATCTGAACGTACTTTTTGTAGAATATTCAGTGTTTCACCACTTCGTTGATCTTCAAACTCCTGAAAAGGTAACAGTAAACTATGTTTCAAGCCATCAGTATAGACGCGCGCACCAAATTTTTGAATAACCAAACTTGTGACATAATCTTGAAATGCCTTAGCAATTCTGCTGATCATTGCTACACCAACTGCACAAAAAATCAAAAAACCAACGCCGTAGAAATACTCTTTTTCATTGTGAATCTTAGGCTTTGAGGCAAAACCATCAATTATTTTACCAAAAATATATGGATCAAGAAGTGAGAAAGTTTGATTGACGGTTGCTAGAAATAAAGCGAGAAATATGAGTTTTTTGTAGTTTTTGAGATATTGAAAAAGTATTTTCATGAAATGTTGCTATGTATAATTAGGGGGTAAAAGTAACAATTTTTATAGTTGTATCAGGATTCAAGTTTTTTTAGATGCTTCGTTGAAATACATAAGTTGAACCCAAAATCCTCAATATCTGATTTTGCCCTTTGGGCCGACGAAAATCTTTGATTTTGTCTAGGTTTTACCTCCTACAAGTCTGATAAGATTGTAGAAGTCATCAGAGCTGACATATTTATGGAATAACCAGAAATTTGGTCGATTCATCTGCTTAAGCTGAATTTTGGTTGAACTTTCTTCAATTAAATTTTGAAAGGTCAGCCAAGCCTACCACAAGCTATTTTTATTGCTTTCTGTGATTTTGGAGAATGGTAATACTGATCAATTGCTTTATACGTAAAATGTGTATGATTGGTCTTGACTTTTATTTATCGCTCAATTTTTTCGGACATTTCCTATTATTCGATGCTATTGATTTGCATGATTTCCTTCATGAAATTACTTGAAGCCTCTTCAACTGCCGGGATATCTTTACACCATAAGTTTGATGCAATGGCATGTTGACCAGCACTCGGAATAGCGACTTTACGTTTCAATGGTTCTTGCGTTCCCAATTGATCATACATTTTAAGCATTGCAGGGACAGATACCACCTGATCTTGTTCTTTTTCGTTCTTATAGTAGTAGCAAAGCAAGCTTGGTTGATGAATTTTATTGAATGTTTCTTGGGTCATGGTTTCGTCCAATAAATTCTTCATTCGTAAAATTGCTTCAATTCTATATTTTGTGGTCCAATACTGTTTGGCAACGTCTGGAG
>Ga0136636_10001006_pt1 | contig 15927 bp, 10 predicted proteins | sample AntDrymUQ8522106_2_FD_104653 | JGI IMG/M metagenome (GOLD analysis project Ga0136636, IMG submission 104653) | Polar desert sand microbial communities from Dry Valleys, Antarctica - metaG UQ852 (21.06) | ecosystem: Environmental > Terrestrial > Soil > Desert | place: Antarctica: Dry Valley... | reverse complement strand
GCGCATGCTCAAACAAGCTGGGCAAACTGCGCCAGAGGTCAAGCCGGTGCTGGAAGTCAATGCTGAACACCCGCTGGTGAAAAAACTCGACGGCTCGGTGCACTTCAATGACCTGGCGCACATTTTGTTTGACCAGGCCCTGCTGGCCGAAGGTGGCCTGCCCGCTGATCCGGCGGCCTATGTGAAACGGGTGAATGCCTTGCTGATTTGAGTTTTTAGGTCAAATCAGGCGGTAGCCCTTGTATTTATTGCGTAGGTAGCTTCTATTAATATAGCAAACTTGTTATAAAAGCCACGTCATTGCGAGGAGCTCCGTGACATGGCAATCCAGGCCTCCTGGATTGCCATGCTGCGCGCGCCATGACGAATTTTGTATTTCAGGCTAACGGCTGCCGTTGATGATGGTCGGGCCACTTTCCTGCAGCGGTCCCAGCGGGTTGGATTGCACCTCTACCTCGTGCACATACGGCTGCCCGCCCCAGGCCCGATACACCACCGTGTTGTTGACCAGCAAAATCAGCGCTTTGAAGCGCCAGCCGGAGGTTTCGGTGGTTCTTTTGAAGTTGGCAAAATCGCCCAGAAAATTGCCGGTTCGCTCTTTGAAGATGCGTGAGGCCGTCAATTCCCAGCCGCGACAGGCATCACCTGCGTTCAGACAGGTCGCAATGCCCTTGTCCAGGTCTTCATTGATCCGCGTGCTGCCGTTCAAGACCAGCCGCGCGATGTCGGAATGGGTCAATATCAGCGTATTGGGTTGTTTGTCAGGACCAATCCCCAAGTTCGCAAGTGTCGCCAGATTGCTTTGCAACGGAACCAGCGACTCGATGGCCAGCCGTGCCTCATCAAATGTCTGAAAATTGGCCGCCTCGGTTTTCGACTTGGGCAGCAAGGAAGAGCATCCTGCCGCCAGCAAAACCAGCGTCAGCACAATGCCAAGACGGATAAAACGGTGCTGGTTCATGTGAATCCTCTGGGTTTGAAAATGAATTTGGCGCGAATGCTGTCCGAACGTGTAAACGGCGCTGCACCAACTGTGTGCGGCTTCCAGTGATTTGTTTGTGCGCCAGCGCGCAATACGGCTTGTGTTGACACCGTTGAATGGCGCATTGGGTGAAAATCGTGCCCTTGTTCAATCTAGACATCTTGCCCACCCATGAAAACCACCCTCCCATTCATCCTCGCTGCGCTGAGCTTGTCCACCGCCTGGGCTTCTGATGCCACTCTGGCTGCTGCTGCCAAAGAACCCGGTGCCACAGTGACCGCCAGCGGGCTGGTGTACCGCTCGCTCAAAGACGGCACGGGCGCCAGCCCCAAGGCCAGCGACACCGTCAAGGTGAATTACCGCGGCACGTTCCCGGATGGCAAAGAGTTCGACAGCTCCTACAAGCGCAACCAGGCCATTGAGTTTCCGTTGAATGGCGTCATTCCCTGCTGGACCGAGGGCCTGCAACGCATGAAGGTCGGTGGCAAAGCCAAGCTGACCTGCCCCTCATCGATTGCTTACGGGTCACGCGGAGCCGGCGGCGGTGCCATTCCGCCCAACGCTACGCTGCTGTTTGAGGTCGAGTTGCTAGGCATCAACTGATTTACACCACCAGCGGCTCTTCCTGCATGGCCTCAATCTGCTCTTGCAGCATCTGCACCTGACCCTGCCAGTAGTCGCTGGAGCCAAACCACGGAAAGTTGATGGGAAAGGTGGGGTCGCTCCAGCGGCGCGCCAGCCAGGCGCTGTAATGAATCAGGCGCAGCGTGCGCAGGGGTTCGATCAAGGCCAGTTCGCGGCGGTCAAAGTCACGAAACTGCTCGTAGCCATCCACCAGCATGCCAAGTTGGCGGCTGCGTTGCTGGCGGTCACCACTGAGCAGCATCCACAGGTCTTGCACCGCTGGCCCTGAGCGGGCGTCGTCCAGGTCGACAAAATGGGGCCCGGGCAGGCTGCTGGCGGGGGCTTCCAGTGGCGTCCACAAAATGTTGCCGGGATGGCAATCGCCATGCAGGCGTATCAGCCGGATGCCGCTGTCCTGCGGGAAATCGTCGTCATTTGGTTTTATTAAGTCTTTTGAGCCTTTAGCCCCCTTCAGACATGCGTGGGTAGCTATCAGATCAATAGCTTTTTGCGACACCTTCTCCCAGGTCGATTGCACGTCTAGTGGCACCTTGTCGTTGGCCAGCAGCCACTCGCGCGATGCCACACCAAAGCTGGCCAGGTCCAGCGCGGGCCGATGCAAAAAGGCCTGGGCCGCGCCCACGGTGTGGCTACGCGCCAAAAAGCGGCCAATCCATTCCAGCACCTCACCGTCGTCCAGCTCGGGTTGGCGGCCACCGCGCCATGGGCTGACACTGAAGGCAAAACCGGCAAAGTGGTTCAGCGTGCTGCCGTTCAGACTGAGCGGCCCAACCACCGGAATCTCGGCGTCAATCAGTTCTTGTGAGAAGGCATGCTCTTCCAGAATCTGTGCGACTGTCCAGCGCTGGGGCCGGTAAAACTTGGCCACCACCACCGCGCCGTCTTCCAGGTGCGCCTGGTAAACGCGGTTTTCATACGAGCTCAGGGCCATTTGCCGCCCGTCGCCATAGAGGCCGACGCTGGCAAGGGCGTCCATCACCACGTCAGGCGTGAGCGCTTGGTAGGGGTGGCTGTGTGTGGGTTCAGACATGGGGTTCACGCATTGCTGTTGGCCCGCACTTCTTCCATGCTGGTATGCCCGGCAAGCACTTTGGCAATGCCGTCTTGGCGCAGGGTGCGAAACACGCCGGAGCGAAAAGCTGCGTGCTGAATTTCCTCAGACCGGGCACCGCTCTGGATCAGGCGGCGCACGACAGGTGTGACGCTGAGCAATTCGTGGATGCCAACCCGGCCCGACATGCCGGTGCCCATGCAATGGCTGCAACCGGGCGCCAGGTGCTGCCTGAGCCAGCCATTTTGGCCGAATTGCGCCATCCATTGCGCCAGCACCTCGTCGCGCGAGGGTCGGCAATCTTCCGGAAAGACGCGCAAGTAGTCGGTCAGCCATTCGTCGATGGTGTCTTCGGAGGCGGGCCGCACGGTGCGGCATTCCTTGCAAAAACGTCGCGCCAGTCGCTGTGCCAGCACCGCCAGCAGCGAGTCGGCGAAGTTGAAGGGGTCCATGCCCATGTCAATCAGACGGGTCACGGTTTCGGGCGCGCTGTTGGTGTGCAAGGTGGACAGCACCAGGTGCCCGGTGAGCGAGGCCTCAATGGCAATTTGAGCCGTTTCTGCGTCGCGGATTTCTCCGACCATGATGATGTCTGGGTCGGCCCGCAAAAAAGACCGCAGGGCTTTGGCAAAGGTCCAGTCAATTTTGGGGTTCACCTGTACCTGGCGCAATTCGGGTTGGGTGATTTCAATCGGGTCTTCCGCCGTCCAGATTTTGCGGTCGGGGGTGTTCAAAAAACCCAGCACCGAGTGCAGCGTGGTGGTCTTGCCGGAGCCGGTGGGCCCCACGCACAGCACCATGCCATAGGGGCGCTTCACCGCCAGGGTGAGCTGCGTCAGGTTGTCAGCGGACAGACCCAGTTTTTCGATGGGCAGGGGCTTGCTGGAGGCCAGCAGGCGCATCACCACGTCTTCCAGGTTGTTGGCCGTGGGAATGGTGGCAATGCGCAGCTCCAGCCGATGCCGTGGCGAAAATTTTCTGAAATCAATCTTGCCATCTTGCGGCTTGCGCCGCTCTGAGATGTCCAGGTCGGCCATGATTTTGAGGCGCGCCACCAGCGCGGCGCGGTAGGTATGCGGCAGCTCCAGGTAGGGTGACAGCTGACCGTCTTTGCGAAAGCGGATGCGCACCTTCTCGCGTCTGGGCTGGCACTCCACGTGAATGTCTGAGACACCGCGGGCGTGGGCTTCAATGATCATGGTGTTGATCAGGCGCACCAGCGTGTTGTCGGACTGGGCAATCTGCTGGCCATCGTCGGCCTCTTCGTCCTTGCCAAAGTCTTGCAGTTGCATCGACTCCAGCAACTGGGTGCCGCTGGTCGGGTCCTGGCTGTTGGGCAAGGTGGCGAGCATGTCGTCTTCACTGGCGCCGCTGCTGACCCCCAGTTTTTCATAGGCAGTTTTCAGCGTCTGGCTGATCTGCATCTCGTCACCCAGGGTGGCAATGACGCGCCCCTGCACCATGAACTCAAGCTCTTCGAGCATCTTGCGCAGGGTCGGGTCGATGGCGGCCACCACGAGCAACTTGTCGCGCCACAGCAGCGGCATGATATTGAGGCGCTGGGCCGTTGTCTTGGGTATTTTTCTCAAGGCGTCAATGTCTACGGGAAACTGGGTGACATCGACCATGGGGTAGCCCATTTTGCGAGCCAGCGCCGTGTTCAGGTCAGCGCGCGCCAGGTAACCCATGTTGACCAGCAACTGCCCCAAGGGCACCGAGCGCTCAATTTTCTGCTTTTCAAGCGCCTGGGCGAGTTGCACATCGTCGATGTAACCCAGGCGGGTCAAGGCCTCGCCGACGCGAATCATGGGCATTTTTGACTGTTGGTCCAGCGCCATCATCAATTGTTCTGGCGAGACGACCGCGTTTTCCACCAGGTAGTCACCCAGTTTTCGGGTGCGCAAGCTGTCTTGCTCGGTCGCCGCAAATTCCACCTGCTGCGCTGTCACAGTGTTCTGGTTGATCAGCATTTGACCAATGTGGTCGCCCAGGGTGACGCTTGAAAATGCCTCTCGTGGCACAAAAATGCGTTCAACCGTGCCATGTTCATCCAGCGGCTTGAACACAAACAGGCCATAGTCTGTTTCCACATGGCCTACCGTCGACCCGGAAACGGTGCTGCCGTTCCCCAGTTGCAAGGTGTACTGAACGGTCGGGCGGTAATGCAAAATGCCATCAAACTGCGCGTTGCAGACAACTTCCTGGGACTGAATCGCTTGCTTGAGCGTCAAGCGGCGAAACTGCGAAAAAGCCAGCGGCATGGGCGTCTTGCTGTTCTCAATCTGGATCAGTATGGTGCGCTCTGACGGGGTCATCGAGACCAGCTTGCAGATGCGAATGGCTCCGTTCAAGCCTTCAATTTCACACACTTGTGGTTCCAACCAGGGCTCGGCCTTGGCATAAGCCGCATAAGGCGGTGATGGCCATGTGAAACCCGTGGCGGTGACCGCCACAGGCCCCGCATTGGGCTGCAGGCTAAATGGCGCCGCTTCGTCTGGTTGTTTGGCTAAGGAAAGAGATGAAGTCATCAGCACTCCTGATAAAGAGAGGCCCCTATCATGCCCGATTGCAGGCAAAGGCCGGGATGTCCCGGATGCGTTGGCACCCGCGTGGCCTTCGGGGCAAGCCTCTAAAACCAGCGCAACTTTTACGGTAACGTGCAACATGGGCACCCTGTGTTGTTTTCAGGTGCCTGGAGAACACCATGTTTGACTACCTGATAGTTGGAGGCGGCTCGGCCGGCTGTGTGTTGGCGGCACGTCTGTCGGAAGACCCTGCCATCCACGTCGCTCTGCTCGAAGCCGGCCCACCAGACAAAAGCGTCCTGATTCACTGCCCGGCAGGGATCGCAGCCATGGCCAAATTCAGCCTGAATGGCTGGGCCTTGAACACCGTGCCACAGCCGGGCCTGAATGGTCGCAGCGGCTACCAGCCACGTGGCAAGGTGCTGGGCGGTTCCAGCTCCCTCAACGCCATGGTCTACACCCGTGGCCACCGGGCCGACTACGACCACTGGGCTGCTTTGGGCAACCCCGGTTGGTCTTATGCCGACGTGCTGCCGTATTTCAAAAAGGCCGAACACAACGAGCGCGGGGCAGATGATTTTCATGGCGGGGACGGGCCCTTGAATGTGATGGATTTGCGCAGCCCCAACCGCTTTGGCGAACTGTTTGTGCAGGCCGGCGTACAAGCCGGCTTTGTACGTAATCCGGACTTCAACGGGGCGCAGCAGGAAGGGGTGGGCCACTACCAGGTGACGCACAAAAATGGTGAACGTCACAGTGCCGCCAAGGCCTATGTCACGCCCAATGTGGCGCGCCCCAACCTGCATGTGTTCACCGGCGCACTCACCACCCGCATCCTGCTGCAGAAAAAGCGTGCGGTGGGGGTCGAGTTTGAGCATGAAGGCCAGACCAAACAGCTGATGTGCCAGCGTGAAGTGCTGCTGTGCGCCGGTGCCATCCAGTCGCCGCAAATTTTGATGCTCTCGGGCATTGGACCCAAAGCCCATCTGCTGGACCACCACATCGCGCCGCTGCATGACTTGCCGGGCGTTGGCGAGCACCTGCATGACCACATTGACATGGTGCAGGTGGTGGACGTGCCAGCTGCCAAAGACCTGTTTGGCCTGTCATTGACGGGTGCCGCCCAGATGGCGAAGGGTATGTGGGATTGGCGCAGGCAGCGCAGCGGCATGCTCACCACCAACTTTGCCGAAGCCGGTGGTTTCATCAAGAGTGACCCGTCCGAGCTGATTCCGGACCTGCAACTGCACTTTGTCGTTGGCAAGCTCATCAACCACGGCCGCACCACCACGCTGGGACATGGCTTTTCATGCCATGTGTGTTTGCTGCGCCCCAGAAGTTATGGCAGTGTGCGCCTGGCCAGCAAAGACCCGCAGGCGCTGCCGCTGGTGGACCCCGATTTTCTGGCCTCACGCGACGACATGGACCGCATGGTGCGGGGTTTCAAGCTGATGCGTCAGATTTTGTTGCAACCAGCGTTGGCGCAAGTTGGTGGCCGAGAACTGGCCGCCACGGCCAGGGCGCAGACCGATGAAAACATCGAACAAACCATTCGCAACCTGGCCGACAGCATTTACCACCCGGTTGGCAGCTGCCGCATGGGCTCGGGTGACATGGATGTGGTGGATGCCGAGTTGCGGGTGCATGGCCTGCAAGGCTTGCGCGTGGTGGATGCGTCCATCATGCCGCGTGTGGTCGGCGGCAACACCAATGCCCCGGTGATCATGATTGCCGAGAAGGCGGCGGACATGGTCAAGGCGGCAGAACGGGGATAAGTTTTGTTCTGTCCTGTGTTTTTTGATAAAAATGCACTCAAGCCCTTATTCTGTATGTGCTTGTAGCTATTTTTTTTAAAGTGTTTGTCAGGCCATTGGGTGCCAGGGTGAAGGCCAGATGTGTTTCAGCGCCACGCCTGCCCGGTGTGCCTGCATACGCTTGCACCGTGACGAGGTCACCCGTCAAGGCAGATGCATTTGCCCTGTGTCCAACACCACAAGGTGCGCCAGCGTACAGATTCATCCATTTGCCCAGGTTTAAGCTGAACTGTCGGCTCTCGCCGCCCGCATGGTGGTCTCCACCGATCCAGGTTGCCAGTGGCTTTGACACTTATCGGGGAGACCATGAACATTCAAACCAGGCATCCAGTTAGCCGACGAAAAAAATACGAATGGTTGCTGCTGCTCCTGGCGTTGGCACTGATCGGCATGTACATTTCGGCCGTGCTGGCCAGGGAAAATACCCGCATCCAGACCACCGAGCGTGACCGGCTCAATTTGTTGACCCACGTGATTGCCAACGATATCCAGGAAAACCTGGCCGCCTCCAGCCGGGCGCTGGAGGGCGTGATCAAGGACTTCCTTGGCCCGTTTGGCCCGGTCAGTACAAGCTTTGAAGTGTCGCGTCGTCTCGCCGGGCTGTCCGACACCATGCAGGGCATTCGCGGCACCTTGGTGCTTAACACCCAAGGCATCGCCATAGCCGCCAGCCGCCTGGAACTGATCGGTATGGATTTCAGTCAGCGCGACTATTTCAAAGCCGTGCGGGGCAAGCCGAGCAAGACCACGTTGTACCTGTCAGCCCCTTTTCACTCGATTCAGAAAGACTTGGTGGTGACCTTGGCGCGCATGGTGCCTGGCCCGGACGGCGCGTTTGCCGGCCTGGTGCTGGCCATACTGGACCCGAAATACTTCACCAGCATTTTCCAGCCAATTGTTTATGCCCCCGATGTCTGGGCTTTTGTTGACCATAGCGGCGGTCTCAAGGTCTTGAATTTCCCGGAAAAGCCGGGTTTGAACGGTATCAGCATCAACCACCCTGGTTCTTTTTTCAGCCGCCATGTGCAAAGCGGCCAAATGACCAATGTGCTGGAAGGCAATGTCTATGCCACTGGGGAGCAACGCCTGTTTGCATTACGAACGATTCAGCCGGTTGACCTGGCGATGGACACGGCGCTGGTGGTGGGCGTCAGCCGCCTGAAGTCTGCGTTGACATTACCCTTGTATCGCCTGGCACGGACTTATGCCTTGTTTTACGCCGTGCTGGTGGTGTTCAGCGTCAGCGGCCTGTACTGGTTGCAGCGGTGGCGCCTGCAGATCGAGGTCTCAAACACAGAACGCGAGCGTGAACGGCAAGAAGCCGATGTGCGCCTGAACGCCGCCCAACGCCAGGCTAGCCTGGGCAACTGGGCCTGGGACCTCAGCAGCAACACCCATCTCTGGTCGGAAGAAGTGTTTCGCATTTACGGGCGTGATCCGGCCTTGTCGTCGGCCGGTTATCCAGAAGTTGAACAGTACTTCACACCCGCCAGCTGGACTCTGCTGGCTGGCGCCGTAGAGACCACACTCGCCACCGGTGCAGCTTATGAAATAGATGCCGAGGTGGTGCGCCCTGACGGCAGCCACCGCTGGATCACCGCCCGAGGCGATGCCCAACGCAGCAACGATGGAAAAATCGTCAGCCTGCAAGGCACGGTGCAGGACATTACCGAGAAAAAGCGCCTTGACCTGGAGCTGGCCGACCATCGTCACCACCTGGAGGACCTGGTACACAGCCGCACCCTGGATCTGGCTGCTGCGCGAGATGCAGCCGAAGCCGCCAACCGTGGCAAAGCAGAGTTTCTGGCCAACATGAGCCATGAAATTCGCTCTCCGCTGAACGCGATCCTGGGGCTGGCTTACTTGCTGGAGCAGGCGCATCTGGACCAAGACGAACTCGACATGGTGCGCAAGATCAGGACCTCCGGGCGTATGCTGCTGGGCATCATCAGTGACATTCTGGATGTGTCCAAAATTGAAGCCGGCCACCTGGTGATCGAACAAGCGCCCTTTCGGCTGGATGACGTGATTGACAACCTGGCTGACGCCATGGGGCTGGCTGCGGGCAACAAAAACATTGAACTGGTCATTGGCCCCCTGCCTGCCGGCCTGTCGATGGTGCGGGGTGATGCCTTGCGGCTTGGGCAGGTGCTGACCAACCTGACCAGCAACGCCATCAAGTTCACCGCCGCCGGCCGGGTGGTGCTGCATTGTGAACTGCTGTCGCGTGACGATGAACACGTCATGCTGCGTTTTTGCATCCAGGACACCGGCATTGGCATAGCGCCGGCGCTGCAACAACAGGTGTTCACGGCCTTTACCCAGGCCGACAGTTCAACCACCCGCCGCTTTGGCGGCACCGGTCTGGGTTTGACGATTTGCCGACAGCTGGTGCACTTGATGGGGGGCGAGATTGGCTTGACCAGCACCCTGGGGCAGGGCAGCGAATTCTGGTTCACAGTGCCGCTGCAGCAAATTGCCAGCGCCGAGTTCTCATCGCCCGACATGGTGCGTGTCGATGCCTTGATTGCCGACGACAGCGATGTTGCCCTGCATGCCCTGAGCGCCATCGCCGAGGGACTGGGCTGGCAAGTCAAGGCGGTGGATTCGGGGGCACAGGTGCTGGCACAGGTGCTGCAACACAAAGGCGACAAGTTGCCCCATGTCGTGGTGCTGGACTGGAAAATGCCCGGCCTGGATGGTCTGGCCACCGCGCACGCCATCCGCGAAAGTGTGTCGCAGGACGAATGCCCCATCGTCGTCATGGCCACCGCTTACTCAGTCGCCAGCCTGGCCAGCCAGCCCGGGGCCGACCTGGTGGATGCGATATTGCACAAACCGGTGACCGCCTCGACGCTGTACAACGCCGTGCTGGAGGCGCAGCACCGGCGCTCGGCCCACGTCGGCCTGCCGCGCGCCTTGTTGCAAACCCCCAGCAACGAACTTGCCGGTGTGCGGGTGCTGATTGTTGACGACAGTGACATCAATCGCGAAGTGGCTCTGCGCATCCTGCGTGAGCAGGGCGCCATCGTGACCCTGGCTGAAGACGGCAAGGCCGCGCTGGACTGGTTGCTGGCACACCCGCTGGACGTGGACCTGGTGCTGATGGATGTGCAAATGCCGGTCATGGACGGCATTGAAGCCACGCGGCATTTGCGCCAACTCCCGCAATTCAACGACCTGCCCATCGTCGCCTTGACCGCAGGGGCCTTCAAGGCTCAGCAGGACGCCGCCCGTGCCGCCGGCATGAATGATTTCATCAGCAAACCTTTTGACGTGCCGGCCACCATTGCCGTGATTGCCCGCCTGCGGCGTCCCTCCAGCACGGACCAGGTCGCAGAACACCCGGTGCCAGCAGGCATGCCCGCCGACGTACCAGGCCAGATGGCGCCGCCCATGGTTGATCTTGCGGTGATGGACGTGGCTCAGGGTTTGCAGATATGGAAGGATCTGCCGTCTTACCGGGACTATTTGCGCCGCTTTGTCACGGCTTACGGTCAGGCGGTTGACACGATCAATGCCAGTCTGGCCGTTGACGACCTGGCGGCTGCGGCGGCGCTGGCACACAAACTCTCCGGCGTGGCAGCCAACCTGGCCTTGCCCGATATTCACCGACTGGCGGGTGAGGCGGAACGGGTGTTGGCCAAGGGGTACGACCCCACCCTGGTGCTGGCCCGGCTGGGCTTGGCACTCACCCGCGCGGTCACTGGCATTGCGCAGTTTGCGCCGCTCGCGGTGGCCCACGCGCTGCCCGACAGTCCCGCGGGTGATCCGCAGGCGCTCAAGGCGCTTCTCGTCGAGCTGCTGGCGGCACTCGACACCGACAACCCGGCACCCGCGTTGGCGATCCTGGCGACCCTGGCCCAGCAGCTGCCGCCACCGGCACTCGCCAACATTTCGGACAAGGTGCAGGGGTATGACTTTCGTGGCGCCGAAGCCGCCACACATGCGCTCGCCAGCGTACACGGCCTGTTGCTCAAGGAGCCCGGATGAGCCTTCAAACGATTCTGATCGTTGACGATGAGCCGGCCAATCTTGCCCTCATGCAAACCATCCTGGCCGACAGCTACCGGTTGGTGTTTGCCCGCAATGGTGCCGAGACGCTGACGGCCATCACCAAACACCAGCCTGACCTGGTGTTGCTGGATGTGGGCTTGCCCGACATCACTGGCTACGACCTTTGCCGCAAAATCAAACAGCTTGACGTCGCCCAGGGTTTACAGGTGATCTTTGTCACCAGCTTTGCCGACTCGGCGCATGAAGAGGCGGGTTTTGATGCCGGTGGCGCGGACTACATCAGCAAACCGGTGTTGCCGCAAATTGTGCGTGCGCGGGTCAGTTCACACCTGTCCATGGTGCGCGCCACCGTGCTGGAACAAAGTTACCGGGATGCCATTTTGATGCTTGGCCAGGCCGGCCATTACAACGACACCGACACCGGTGCCCACATCTGGCGCATGGCAGCCTACGCCCGCCTGCTGGCACAAGCCAGCGGCTGGGATGCCGAGCGCTGCACCCAGCTGGAATTGGCCGCACCGATGCACGACACCGGCAAGATCGGCATACCGCAGGGGATCTTGCGCAAATCCGGGCCGCTGGACGCGCAGGAATGGGTCGTCATGAAAACCCATCCCCAGATTGGCTGCGACCTCTTGAACATGAGCGCGGCGCCGGTGTTCAAACTGGCAGCTGAAGTGGCCTTGCAGCACCATGAAAAATGGGACGGCACGGGCTATCCGAACGGTCTGCGGGGCGAAGAGATACCCAAATCAGCGCGTATCGTCGCGCTGGCCGATGTGTTTGACGCCCTCAGCATGAAGCGGCCGTACAAGGAGCCGTGGGCCCCCGCAAAAATCCTCACACACATCAGGGCCGGTGCCGGTGCCCACTTTGAACCCGCGCTGGTGCAGATTTTTTGCGACATCCTGCCGCAGTTTCTTGCTGTTCAGGCTTTGTGGTCCAAGGTGGAACACCAACAGACCTTGAATATTTATCCAGCAACAGACGAGTAAGCCGCCTGACCCTGGCATGCTGCACTGGCCAAGCCAAAGCTGATCAGGCGCTAGCCAAGAAACCGCTTGCGCGTGGTCATAATTGCCAAGATGGCGGCTGACATGATCAAAGCGGCCCAGGCTAAATAATTTTAATCAACATAATAGCAAGCATTTCTTATTAAATAAGCGCTTGTAGCTATGTAATTAATAGCATTATGACAGTTAAAGCCGGTAGATCGGAGTTGATGAATGTTCAATACTGAGAAGAATTGGCTAATCACTCAGACCCCGAGTCATACGTTGCCCATCGTGAGGTGTGGGGCGAAGCGTTGATAGGGGTTCAGAAGGCCAACTATTCCTCCGGACCCACAGACGCGCCACAGAGGCAACTTTTTCGGCTGACGTGGTGTAAAGCTGGCGCAAGAAATCTCGTAAATAATGGTAACAAAATGTAATATTTACTATAGGGGTTATGTCATGTCTCTTACCCATCTGCGCCGCTTTTTAACGGCGTTGGGCGTTGCACTGGCCTTGTCGGGCTGTGCCAACATGAAAAGCCACGACGAACTGACCGGTCAAGTGCAGACTGCCCAGAAGACCGGCGGAATTCCCGCCGCGCTGAATGCGCTCGAAGCGTCGGCCACCAGCGCGGATGACAAAGCCGCGCTACTGTACAACTTGGAGCGGGGCGAGCTGCTGCGGCTGAACCGCAATTACCAAGACAGTACCCAGGCCTTTCTGCTGGCCGACATCAAGGTCAAGGAATGGGAAGAGGCCGCCAAGTCCAACCCTCAAAAACTGCTGTCCACCCTGGGTGCTGCCACCATTAGCGAGCGCCTGAAGGTCTATGAGGGCCAGGATTACGAGAAGGTCTGGTTGACCACCCGCCTCGCGTTGAACCGGGTTGCTGCTGGTGATATGGAAAACGCCCGGGTTGACATCAAACGCACCCACGAGCGCGAGGCGGTGATTGCCGAATTCCGGTCCAAGGAGACAGCGGCGGCCGAGGATGAGGCCAAATCAAAGGGCGCAGGTGCTGTAGGCAAGGAAATCAACGGTTACCCGGTCGAAACGCTCAATGACCCCGAAGTATTGGCGTTGAAGAATGGCTATCAGAATGCTCTAAGTCATTATCTCGCCGGTTTTTTGTATGAAGTCCTGAACGAACCTGGCTTGGCAGCACCAGGCTACCGCAAGGCAATCGAACTCAAGCCTGAAACCAGCGTACTGGAGGAAGGTCTGCGCGGTCTGGACGCACGCACAAGCTTTACCCACAAACGCAAGCAGCGCATGACCGATGTGTTGTTCGTGGTCGAAGCCGGCGATGCTCCAGCGCGCAAACCCAAAGCTTTCACAATTCCCGTGCCCACGGGCCGTGGCCTAAGCACGGTCAGTATTTCTTACCCCATTATTGAGGCATCAACCGACCCTCTTTTAAGCCAACTCTCAGTTAGTGGACAAAAATTAAAGTTGGAGAAAGTAGTTGATGTCAACGTCATGGCGCGCCGTGCGCTCAAAGATGAAATGCCCGGCATGGTATTTCGCGGCGTGACGCGTGCCATCGTCAAAGGCGTGATGCAGGACCAACTGCAAAAAAATGCCGGAATGTTTGGCGCTATTGTGGGCATAGTTGCCTCAGCGGTGACCGAGCAGGCCGATGACCGTTTGTGGCGCATGTTGCCTGGCCGGGTCTATGTGGCGCGGGGCTACCTGCCAGAGGGTGCGCACAAAGTTGCTATCGATGGCCGCGACTTCAACGTCAAGGTCGGTGGCCAATATGCTCTTGTGCCTTTGCGTCTTTACAACCAAGGCGTCTTGGTCGGCGACGTGGGCAGTTTTGGAAATCTCGCTGCTGCACCGCTGGTCGCAGCGGCAGATATCAGGCCAGCGGCTGCAGCGCCGATCACCCCATCCAAGGTTCAAGCCAAGCCAGCCCCAAAAAAGATGGCCAAAAAAGCAACCTCGACGGTTGCAACCGTCGCTACCAAGCCTGTCGAATAAGCTACACCGAGAAATTTCAAAATGAATACTTTCAATAAGTTGCTGCTGGCGCTGACTGTCATGCTCGCACTGAATGCCCAGGCCCAGCACGAGCCAGCAACTCCTGCGAGCGTGGCCGCCAAGGTGGCCCTGCGCGGTGATGCCAATGGCGTGCGGATTCCCGAAATGCGGGTGGTCAGGCGCAATGACATCCTGATGGTTCAGGCTGATCTGGCCAACATGGGCAACACCGACCGAATGGTGTTCTACCGTTTTCGCTGGCTCGACACCGTTGGCAACCAGGTCGGTGATGGCGAGTCCTGGAAGCAAATGAGTTTGTTGGGCCAAGGCCAGCAAAGCGTGAAAAGCGTGGCCCCGTCATCGGTCGTCACTGATTTTCGGCTGGAGTTGACTGTTGAATCCCGTTAATGCCTACGCTCAACACCACCCACTGCCCCATTCTGCCCCGTACCACTTAGGAAAAACCACCATGCCCCGCCTGATTTCATCCACCTTGCTGCTTTGCGCCACCCTGGGCCTTGCGGCTTGCGAAACCACCCGCCTTTCATCGCCCGTCGTGCGGCTGGATCGCCAGGTGAACTATGGGGATGCCAAGTCTGTTGAGCTCGTCACCAACGAATTCGGATCGACTGACTTGCAGATGATTGCTGAAAAAATGGTTGGCAGCCTGCTTGAAACCGGCATCTTCCAGGGCCGCCCCACCGTCACGATTTCCACAGTCAAGAACAAGACCAGCGAGTACATCGACACCACCAACGTCATGAATTCGATTCAGACCACACTGGTCAAGTCAGGCAAGGTTCGTTTTGTCCGTTCCATTGCGGAAATGCAGCAAGGCGTTGACGAACTTCAGCGTCAAAACCAGAGTGGCATGTACAAGCAAAGCAGTTCCGCCAAGATCGGCAAGATGACGGCCGCCAAATACACACTCGAAGGCGAGTTGACCAGCATCGTCAAACAAAGCGCTACCACCAAAGACGTGTTCTACAAGTTCACGCTCAAGATGATTGATGTGGAAGAAGGCTCCATCGAGTGGCAGGATGAAAAAGAAATTCGCAAAACCAGCAAACGGTAAACCAGAGCCTCATCATGCAAAGACGCACCTTCATACCCGCACTCTCGGCGCTGGCACTGTCCTTCAGCCTGATGTCCACCGCGCAGTCGCAGCCCATACCCCGCATTGCTGTGACCGATCTGGCCTACACGCAGGCAGTCTCGGAGTACTTTGAGGCCGCCACCTACAAGGAAAGCGGTCAGTATCAGGCCAACCGCTTCAGTGAGTCGGGCAGCTACAAAGCCAGCGGCACCTATGTGGCGGGCAGCTACAGCTACCTCGAACAACGCGAGCTGGGGTCGTTCACCAACGACATCAAAGGTGCACTGCTCAAGGGCACGGCGTTCCGGCTGGTTCAGGGCAAAGGGTTCGATGCTGGCACGACCCAGCCAACCAAGGCCGAGCAGGCGCTGAATCAAGTTCAGACTGGCAAGATGGCCAAGCCAGTGCGACAGCCTGAAGTGAAGGACATCATTGCCCGCATCAAAAAGGGTGAGTTCAGTAGCGCTGACTATGTGTTGTTTGGCACCTTGTCACACGTCGAGTTTCGCGACCAGTTTTCACCGCTGCAGGGCACAACCAGTGCCACCATGCAATATGGGCTGGACTTGTTGGCCGACTTTTCATTGATCAACACCAAAACCTTCGAGATCAAGGCTTCTTTTTCAGCCCAAGGTGCCGGCAACGACACCAAGATATTGTCGAACCGGGGTGACGTGATGCCACCCAACAGGGCCAAGGTAATGCGTGAAACCTCGCAAAGTTTGGCGCTTAACGTTTATGAACAATTTGCTGATCAATTGGGCTATTCCGACCCGAACATGGCGCGTGGCGTTCGTCAGGGCGTGCAGGTGGTGCCCG
>Ga0136636_10001004_pt1 | contig 15947 bp, 15 predicted proteins | sample AntDrymUQ8522106_2_FD_104653 | JGI IMG/M metagenome (GOLD analysis project Ga0136636, IMG submission 104653) | Polar desert sand microbial communities from Dry Valleys, Antarctica - metaG UQ852 (21.06) | ecosystem: Environmental > Terrestrial > Soil > Desert | place: Antarctica: Dry Valley... | reverse complement strand
GTGCCCTTCGCCGAGAATTTCTACACGAGCATGGTGCTGCTCACCGTGGCCTCGCCCTGCGCCCTGGTGATCAGTGTGCCCGCAGCGCTGCTGAGCGCCATCGCCAACGGGGCCCAGCACGGCGTGCTCTTCAAGGGCGGCGCCCACCTGGAGCAGCTGAGCCAGGTGCGCGTTGTCGCCTTCGACAAGACTGGCACGCTCACCCACGGCCGCCCCGAGGTAATGGACGTGCTGCCCGCCCCTGGTGCAAGCGCGGCGGAGCTGCTGGAGGCTGTGGCCCGCGCCGAGCGCCAGAGCGAGCACCCGATCGCCCGCGCCATCCTGGCCTACGCTGCCGCCCAGGGCCTGCATCCTGAGGAGCCCGAGCAGTTTGAGGCGATCACCGGCATGGGCGTGCGCGCCCGCTGGGACGGCGAGGAGACGCTGGTGGGCTCGCCGCGCCTGATGGAGCAGGCCGGCCACCCGGCGCCCGTCGCGCTGCTGGCCGAGGCCGACCGCCTGATCGATGCGGGGCGCGGCACGGTGCTCCTGGCCCGCCGGGGCGAGCGCTGGCTCGGCCTCGTCACCGTGATGGACCGCGAGCGTCCCGACGCCGCCGCGAAAATCGAGGCTCTGCGCGCCGCCGGCATCTCGCGCGTGGTGATGCTCACCGGCGACAACGCCCGCGTTGCCGAGGCCATGGGGCGCCGCCTGGGCATCGACGAAGTACACGCGGGGCTGCTCCCCGAGGACAAGCTGCGCATCGTGGGCGAGCTTAGCGAGAAGTACGGCCCCGTGGCGATGGTGGGCGACGGCGTGAACGATGCGCCGGCCCTGGCCGCCGCCGCAAGCGGGATCGCGATGGGCGCCGCCGGCACCGACGCCGCCCTGGAAACCGCCGACATCGTGCTGATGTCCGACGACCTGGGCGCCATCGCCTACGCGGTGAGCCTGAGCAAGCGCACGCAGCGTGTGGTCTGGCAGAACATCAGCTTCGCCCTGGCGGTCGTCGTCGTCCTGGTTGTCGCCACGCTCACCGTGGGCGTGCCGCTGCCGCTCGGCGTGGTGGGCCACGAGGGCAGCACGATCCTGGTGGTGCTGAACGGGCTGCGATTGCTGCGGGGGCAACGGTGACAAGGAGCACCGCTCGCTCTGCTCGCTGGGGAGACAAGGAGCACCGCTCGCTCTGCTCGCTGGGGAGACCAGGAGACAAGGAGACAGCCTGACGGCAGCGATAGGAGCTCCTTGTTACATTGTCTCCCTGTCTCCCTTTCTCCTTGTCTCCTTGTCTCCTTGTCTCCTTGTCTCCTTGTCTCCTTGTCTCCTTGTCTCCCTGTCTCCTTGTCTCCCTGTCTCCTTGTCTCCTTCTCAGCTTCTGGTACAATTCCCCGCGTGTCAACGCGCTACAGCCTGCTAGCCCTGGGCCTCGTCGCCCTGCTCCTCGCGCTCGTGCTGCGCGCGGCGCCCCCGCTGCGCCTCGACGTTGGCACAGCCGACGCCACGCGCTTCCTCTGGGGCTTCTACGACGCCGAGACGGGCGCGCAGGGTGAGCGCTTTCGCTGGAGCGGCCCCGACGCGCGCCTGATGCTCCACGGCGCCCCGCCCGGCGCGGCCCGCCTGGAGCTGCGGCTCAGCGGCGAGCGCCTGGTGGCCCAGGGCGCCCCTGGCCTTGCCCTCGCCCGCGACGACGCCACCTTCGCCGCCTTCGACGTGACGCCAGGCTGGCGCGTCTACCGCCTGCTGCTGCCGCCCGGCAGCCTCGCCGGCCAGGCTGGCGCCGCGCTGCCGCTGGAGCTGCGCAGCGCCGTGAGCCGCCCTGGCGCCGACGAGGACGCGCGCGACTACCGCCCCCTCGGCGTGCCCCTCAGCTGGCTGCGCCTCACGCCGCTGCCAGGCGCAGACACCGGGGCGCTGCCGCGCGCCGCCTGGCTCACCTGGCTGGTCGCGATCGTTGGGCTCGGCCTGGCGCCGCTGCTGGGCGCCCGCTGGCAGCTAGCGCTGATCGCAGCCAGTGGCGCCACCCTTGCGCTCTGGGCCTGGCGCGACCCGTACAGCCTTGCCTGGGCGCTGCCCGCTACGCCCTGGGCACTGGGCGCCGCCTCGCTGCTGCTGGCAGGCGCGTGGCTCTGGGGCCGCGCCAGAAGCGTGCAGCTAGGCGCGCCGCTGCTCCTCGGCGGCGTAGCTGCCCTCGCCCTCGCCCTCGGACTAATGCACGCCCAACTTGCTGTGGGCATGGGCGTCGGCCTGGCCATCGTGGCGCTCCTGGCCTTCGCCACACCCGCCAATGGCCTCGGGGCTGGCGTGTGGGCGGACACCGACGACCGACGACCGACGACCGACGACCGACGACTGACGACTGACGACCGACGACTGACGACTGACGACCGACGACCGACGACTGCCCCTCGGCTATCGGCTATCGGCTATCGGCTATCGGCTATCGGCTACCGGCTACCGGCTATCGGCATGCTGCTCGGCGCGATCTTCCTGCTGGCGCTGGGGCTGCGGCTCTTTCGCATTGATGTGCTGCCCTTCGGCCTGTGGCGCGACGAGGCGCGGCACGGCTTGGTCGCCCTGCGCATCGCGGAGGACCCCGCGTACCGCCCGATCTACGTGCTAGACGAGCGGGTGCAGCTGCCGGGCCTGGGGCTCTACCCGTTCGCGCTGGCCCTCAAGCTCTTTGGCGTCCATCTCTGGACGATGCGGCTCGTCGCCGCGCTCGCGGGCGCGCTCACGGTGCTGCCGCTCTACGCCGTTACCGCCCGGCTCACAGGGCGCCCCGGCGTGGGACTGCTCGCCGCGCTGCTGCTCGCCGTCTCCAGCTGGCACATCAGCATCAGCCGCTTCTCTTTCCCCACAATCTACGAGCCGCTACTGAGCCTTACGGTCTGGTGGCTGGTGCTGAAGGCGCTCGCCCCGCAGACGGTAGACGGTGGACGGCGGACGGTGGACGGTGGACGGCGGACGGTGTCCAGCGGCACGCCTCTACCGTCTACCGTCCACCGCCGCCCGGCTATCGGCTATCGGCTATCGGCTATCGGCTACGGCCTACTGACCGGCATCCTCCTGGGCGTCGTGGCGCAGACCTACCACATCGGGCGGATCACGCCGCTGACGGCTGGGTGGCTGGCGTTGCTGCTGCTGGCGCGCGCGCCGGGGGCCTGGCGGGGCTGGCTGCTCTGGGCCGGCGCGGCGGCCCTCGGCCTGGGGCTCACGCTGGCGCCGCTGCTGGGCTACGCCCTCGCGCGCCCCGCCGACTTCAACGACCGCGTGGGCGCGGTCTTTCTGCTCAGCGTCGATGCGCTGAAGGCGCGCGCGCCTCTGGCCGCGCTGGACGAGAACCTGGGCCGCTACCTGCTGATGTTCACTGTGGCGGGCGACGCCAACGGGCGCCATCACGCCCCCTACCGGCCCATGCTCGACATCCTGAGCGGCCTCGGCTTGCTGCTCGGCCTCGCCGCCGTGCTGCGCCGCCTGGGCGACTGGCGCTCGCGCTTCCTGCTCGGCGCCGTTGGCGTGGGGCTGCTGCCCGGCCTGCTCGCCGTGGACGCGCCCCACGCCATGCGCAGCTTCGGCGCCCTCGCGCCGGTCTGTATCATCGCAGCCCTGGGCTTGGCAGAGCTCTGGCGCATGCAGCAGAACTACCGACGACCGACGACCGACGACCAGCAAGCTGCGCGGCCACTGCTTGCGCTCGTCCGTGGCCTGTCGTCTGTCATCGTGTTCGTTGGCCTCGTGGGGCTCAACGCGGGCCTCTACTTCGGGGTGATGCCGGGCGACCCGCGCGTGTTTGGGGGCTTCTACCCGGTGCAGAGCCAGATGGGGATCTACGTCGCGCAGGCCGACCCGGCGGGGCGGATCTTTGTGCCGGAGGGGGTGCGCGGCCACCCGAGCTTTCTATTTTTGGCGGCGGGCAGGCCCGTGGAGACGTTCACCGGCGGCCCTGAGCTGCCCGTGAGCGAGTTCAGCGCGCCGCCAATGCCCGGCGACCGCTTCCTGCTCTCAGGCTATTTCGCCGAGCAGGAGGCCGCCGCCCTCGCCGCCGCCCTCGGCCCAATGCCCGCGCCTGCGACGACCGGCCCGCCGTTCCCCGATGGGCGCGGGCCGACGTATTATGTTGTGATTGGCGCGCGGTGAGCGGGCGCGACATGCCCGGTTTCGTGGTGGTTCGCAGCTGTTCGCGGCTTCGTGGTCCAAAACGCTCCGGCCTAGTTCTGCGCTATAATCGGCCTGCGGCTCCCTATCTACACCGGCTGAACATGATGGTGGCAGCGCAGCCCTCGCCGCGCAGACAAGTGCCCATCCTCGGCGTCGCCATCGACGACGTGATAGAGGCCGAGGCCGTTGCCCTGGCGGACAGCATGATCGGTGCGGGCGGCCCCCACCAGATCTGCACGGTCAACCCCGAGTTCGTGATGGAGGCCCGGCGCAGCCCGGCCTTCGCCGCCGTGCTCGCCGCCGCCGACCTGCGCACCCCCGATGGCTTCGGCCTGCTGCTTGCCGCGCGCTATCTCGGCACCCCGCTGCGCGGGCGCGTCACCGGGGTGGCCCTCACCGACCGCCTCGCCGCCCTCGCCGCCGCACGCGGTTATCGCATATTTCTGCTCGGCGCAGCCCCTGGTGTAGCCCAGGCGGCCGGCGCCGCGCTCCAGGCCCGCCGCCCAGGGCTCACCATTGTCGGCGCATTCGCCGGCTCGCCCCACCCGCGCCACGAGCCCTTCCTGCGCCAGCTGATCGCCGCAGCCCGCCCCGACATCCTCCTTGTGGCCTACGGGCATCCCCGCCAGGATCTCTGGATCGCCCGCAACCAGCCGCAGCTCGGCGTACCCCTCGCCGTGGGCATCGGCGGCGTCTTCGACGAGCTGGCTGGCGTCGTCCCCCAGGCCCCGCGCTGGATGCACCGCCTCGGCCTGAAGTGGCTCTTCCGCCTGATGATCCAGCCCCGGCGCCTGCCCCGCATCATCGACGCCGTGCCCCGCTTTATGTGGCAGGTCGTGCGGCACGGGCACGCCGCCCCCCGTCAGCCATCTGCGTAATCTGCGTAATCTGCGGACTGCCCAAGGAACACCCCAATGTCCCAGACCACCTCCGAGAAGATCGCCGAGCTGCGCCGCCGCCGCGAACAGGCCCGCGCCGGCGACCAGCAGGCCGTCGCTAGGCAGCACGAGCGCGGCAAGCTCACCGCCCGCGAGCGCGTGGAGCAGCTGCTCGACCCCGGCTCGTTTGTGGAGCTCGACGCCTTCGCCGTCCATCGCACCACGGCCTTCGGCATGGAGCAGCGCCGCCCCCTGGGCGATGGCGTGATCACCGGCCACGGCCTGATCGATGGCCGCGCCGTCTGCGTCTTCTCGCAGGATTTCACGGTTTTCGGCGGCAGCCTCGGCGAGGTCTTCGCCGAGAAGATCACCAAGCTGATGGATCTAGCCTTGCGCATGGGCGTGCCCTGCATCGGCATCAACGACTCGGGCGGCGCTCGCATCCAGGATGGCGTGGTGAGCCTCGGCGGCTACGCCGAGATCTTCTACCGTAACGTGCTCAGCAGCGGTGTGATCCCCCAGCTCTCGATCATCGCCGGTCCCTGCGCTGGCGGCGCCGTCTATTCCCCCGTCATGACCGACTTCATCCTCATGGTCAAGGGCTCCAGCCAGATGTTCATCACCGGCCCCGACGTGATCAAGACCGTGACGGGCGAGGAGGTCGGCTTCGAGGAGCTCGGCGGCGCGATGACTCACAACAGCCGCAGCGGGGTGGCCCACTTTGCCGCAGAGAGTGAGCAGGATTGCTTCGAACAGCTGCGCACCCTGCTCTCGTTCCTGCCCCTGAATAACATGGACGACCCACCGTTCGCGCCCCCCGCCGACGACCCCGAGCGCATGGACGAGGCGCTCCAGAGCCTGATCCCCGACAGCCCGCGCAAAGCCTACGACATGCTGCGCGTGATCGAGGCCGTAGTAGATGACGGCTTCTTCTTCGAGGTGCAGCTCTACTGGGCGCGCAACCTGGTGATCGGCTTCGCCCGCCTCGATGGCAACGTGGTGGGTGTGGTGGCCAATCAGCCTATGCACATGGCCGGCACGCTCGACATCGACAGCTCGGTGAAGGGCGCGCGCTTTGTGCGCTTCTGCGATGCGTTTAATATCCCGCTCGTCACGTTTGTAGATGTGCCGGGCTTCCTGCCGGGCACGCAGCAGGAGTACGGCGGGATCATCCGCCACGGCGCCAAGCTGCTCTACGCCTACTGCGAGGCCACCGTGCCCAAGCTCACCGTGATCACGCGCAAGGCCTACGGTGGCGCCTACGACGTGATGGCTTCAAAGCATATCCGCGCCGACTTCAACTTCGCCTGGCCCACCGCCGAGATCGCCGTGATGGGCGTGGACGCAGCGGTACGGATCATCTTCCGCAAGGAGCTGGCCGAGGCGGATAACCCGGCCGAGCGCCAGGCCGAGCTGGCAGAGGATTACCAGAGCCGCTTCGCCAACCCCTACGTGGCCGCCGAGCGCGGCTACATCGACGCCGTGATCGAGCCCAAAGAGACCAGACCCGCCCTGATTCGCGCCCTCAAACTCGCCCGCACCAAGCGCCAGAGCATGCCGGCTCGCAAGCACGGCAACATTCCGCTGTAACGGCCCGCTCACCGCTTTACGACGGTCATAGGTCGGATCGAACTTCCGTCCTATTGCGCCGCCCTTGCGGGCTATGCTATATTTCCCATGTGCTAGGTGTGGCCTGCCACACAATTTTTGTGTTGAGGCTCACCGCTGAGGATGGGCGATCAGCCGGATGTACCGCCTGATCAGCATCCAGCCCAGGTACCAGGGCATGAGCGACGAAACCAGTCAGCGTGAGCCAGTCGAGAAGGTGATCGAGCTGCGCCTGCCCAGCAAGCTCGGCTACGAGCGCGTCGCCATGGATACAGCCTCCGCGCTCGCTCGGCGTATGGGCTTCCACGCGGAGCGGGTCGAGTCGCTCAAAACGGCGATCAGTGAAGCCGTGACGAACGCGATCGAGCACGGCAACCAGCAGGACGCGGCGGTAAAAGTTGTGGTGCTGCTCACGGCCCGCGACGACGAGCTTATAGTCTATGTGGCCGACCAGGGCCGCAAGCCGCTCGATCAGGAATGCACCAGGCCAACCCCCAAGATCGAAGACGCCCTAGAGCGCGACGACAAGGGCGGCTGGGGCATCTGGCTGATCCGCGAGCTGATGGACGAGGTTGAGTTTACGACCGCGCCGAGTGGCGGCAATCAAGTGCGTATGGTCATCCATCTCGAACAATGAGCACCCCTATTTACATCCAAACGACGATGGAACTTACCCTGCCCAGCGAGCTCGGCTACGAGGTGGTGGCGCGCGACGCGGTCGCCGCCTTCGCCTGCCGCCTCTGCATCGCCCCAGATCGGCTCGAGGATCTCAAGACGGCGCTCTGCGAGGTCTGCATCAATGCGATCGAGCACGGTAACTCGCTGCGCCCAGGCCTGCGCGTGCAGATCCGCTGCCGCGTCGAGGTAGAGCAGCTGATCGTCGAGGTGGTGGACCAGGGCGTGAGCGCCTTTGCTCCCAAAAGCGAGCCGCTCACGATCGCTGAGAAACTCGCTGGCCTTGGCTCGCTGCGCGGCATGGGCCTCATGCTGATCAGCCAGCTCTGCGACGAGGCGGGCTTTGTGCCAAGTGCGGACCCTGGCAACTGTTTTCGCTTCGCATTTTACCGGCAACCAATGGTGGGTTTTCGCCACTAGGTGGCCTGCTGCCGTCAATCTGGCGGCTGCCGATTTGTCTGGAGGAGCGCGTGATGTTGGAAGACGAGCTGACGGTGAGCACCCGCGAGCGGGACGACGTGGCGATTATCGACCTCTTTGGCGATGTGACGACCTTTGCCGAGGAGAAGATCAACAGCGCCTACCGCGAGGTGACAAACAAGGGCGCCCGCTTTGTGCTGCTGAACTTCCGCCAGAACGACTACATCAACAGCGCCGGGATTGCGATCCTGATCGGGATTGTCACCGAGGTGAACCGCAATAATCAGAAGCTCGCCGTCAGCGGGCTCTCGCAGCATTTCCAAAAAATCTTCCGCATGGTCGGCCTCGCGCAGTACGCCGAGATCTACCAGGACGAGGACGAGGCCCTCGTCGGGTTTAAGCGCTAGCGAGGGCAAGAGGGCGGAGCGAGCAAGAGGGCAAGAGGGCGGAGCGGGCAAGAGGGCGGAGCGGGCGGAGCGGGCGTGACCACTCTCCCCCGCTCTCCGCTCTCCCCGCTCTCCCCGCTCTCCCCGCTCTCCCCGCTCTTCAAGCTCTCCCCGCTCTTCAAGCTCTCCCCGCTCTTCAAGCTCCTCCCCCTACCGCCCCCATCAGCTCCTCGGGCGCCACCACCGCGTTCCCCACGCGGCGCACCACCAGGGCCGCCGCCGCGTTCGCCAGCCGCGCCGCCTCCACCGCCCCGATCCCCGCTGACAAAGCCATGGTCGCCACCGCCACAAAGGTATCACCCGCCCCTGTGGTGTCGTAGACCTCGCTCACGCGCACAGCCGGGATCTGCGTGTAGCCAACCCCAGCGCCCTCCAGCGAGAGTCCGTCAGGCCCACGTGTGACGATCACGAGCCGCGCGCCAAGCTCGGCGCGTAGCCGTGCCACGCCCGCCGCAAACGCGGGCTCGTCGCGCAGGGGCGCACCAAGTGCGGCCTCGGCCTCGCGGTCATTGCAGCGGAACAGGTCGGCGCCGGTGTAGTAGCGGGAGTTGCCCTGCGCGTCTACGGCGAAGAGCGCGCCGTGCTGGTGGCAGAGTGCGCGCACCGCCGCCACCACCGGCGGCGTGAGCAGGCCCGCCTGGTAGTCGGAGCAAAGCACCGCGTCGTGGCGCGGCACAAGGCTGCGCAAGGCGCTGATCACCTCAGCCGCCTCGGCGGGGGCGAGCGGCGCACGGTCCAGCCGGTCGAGCCGGGCCACCTGCTGCGGCAGGCGCGGCGCCTCGTCGGCCATGATGCGCGTCTTGCGGGTGGTGGGGCGGGCAGGCGAAACCACCAGTCCAATCGCGTCAATCCCCGCCGCACTGAGCAGGCCGCGCACCTGGGCGCCCTCGTCGTCGTCGCCCACCACGCCGATCAGGGTGGCCGTGCCGCCGAGCGCCACCACGTTGCGGGCGGGGTTGGCGGCGCCCCCCAGGATGATCTCGCGGCGCTGCCACTCCAGCACGGGCACTGGCGCCTCTCGCGAGAGCCGCGTGGCCCGGCCGTACAGATACTCGTCGAGTGTGATGTCGCCCACCACGAGCACGCGCCTGCCGGCGAGGCGCGGGACGAGCTCTGCGAGATTTTGAGCTGCTGTTGGCAAGATGGCCGGGAGACAAGGAGACAGGGAGCCCGCTCGCTACGCTCGCTCGGGAGACAAGGAGACACGGAGCACCTGACGGCATGGAGGGGCTGTCACCTTGTCACCTTGTCACCTTGTCACCTTGTCTCCCTGTCTCCCTGTCTCCCTGTCTCCCTGTCTCCCTGTCTCCCTGTCTCCCTGTCACCCCACAAGCGCGTCGCGGAAGCGGCCCATGCCCTCCACGATCTCGGCCTCGGCGGTGGCGTACGAGAGCCGAATGTGGCCGGGGTAGCCGAAGGCCTCGCCGCTAATGCAGGCGATCTGGGCATGCTCCAGCAGATAGTCGTTCAGCTCGTCGCTGCTGTTGCAGACCACGCCATGCTTGAGGGGGCGGCCCAGCAGGCCGGTGACGTCGGGGAAGACGTAGAAAGCGCCATCCGGGGTGTCGCAGCTTACGCCAGGGATCTCGGCGAGCAGCTCCATCATCAGGTCGCGGCGCTTGTGGAACGAGGCCGCCATGTCGCGCACGGTCTGCTCGATCTCGGCGTTCGGCGTGTAGGCCACGAGGGCGGCGTACTGAGAGATCGAGGCGGTGTGGGTGCTGGTATGGCTCTGAATGTCCTTGATCGCGGTGATGATCGGCTGCGGGCCGGCGATGTAGCCCACGCGCCAGCCTGTCATCGCGTAGGCCTTTGCGGCGCCGTTCACGATCAGGGTGCGATCCTCAAGCTCGGGGGCCACGCGCAGCAGGCGCGCGTACTCAACATACGAGAGCGCGTCGTAGATCTCGTCGGTGATCACGAGCATATCGGTCTCAAGGATCACATCGGCGAGGGCGCGCAGCTCGGCGGCGCTGTAGACGGTGCCGGTGGGGTTGGAGGGCGAGTTCAGGACGATCAGCTTGGTGCGCGGAGTGATGGCGGCGCGCAGCTGCTCGGGCGTGAGCTTGAAGGCGTTCGCCTGGGTGGTGCGGGGCGTCACGGGGGTAGCGCCGGCGAGCCGGGCCTGCTCCACGTAGCTCACCCAGTAGGGCGCAGGGATAATCGCCTCATCGCCGTCGTCGCAGACGGCCTGGAAGGCGAGGTAGAGCGCCTCCTTGGCGCCGGTCGTCACCGTCACCTGGTTGATCCCGTAGCTGATGCCCTGATCGGCGGTGATGCGGGCGGCCACGGCGCGGCGCAGCTCGGCGATGCCACCGGCTGGGGTGTAGTGGGTGTAGTTCTTATGGATGGCGTCGATGGCGGCGTTCTTCACGGGGGTAGGCGTGTCGAAGTCGGGCTCGCCGACGCTGAACGAGATCACCTTCACGCCATCGGCGCGCATCTGCTGTACACGGCCATTCATGGCCGCAGTGGCCGATGGCTCGAGCTGGGCCACACGCCGGGCCAGGCGGTACTCCATCTTTGTGGACATTGGCTGCTCCTTGGGTAGCTCGCTGAGCTTCCCGTCTGAGCTTCCGAGAAGGAGGAACCTTCCCAGAAGCTGTTAAAAAATTGGGCGGCTAGGCTGCCAGCCTACGCCGTCGCCGCCGGTGCGGGGCGGGGTGCGCGGCGTGGGGGCAGGCGCGGCGGGGGTCGTGGGTGCGGGGGGCGCGGTAGGCGCAGGCTGCTCGTCGGCGCTGATCTGCGCGAGATACTGCTCGAGCTGCGCGCGCGTGAGGGCGCCGGTGTGGCGGGCCACGAGCACGCCGTCGCTGTTGAGGAACAAGGTTGTCGGGATCGACTGGATGCGGTAGAGCTTGCCGGCGCGGCCGCTGGGATCGTACCAGACCGGCAGAGTCATTTTGAGGCGATCCATAAAGGGGCGCACGGTGATGGGCAGCTCGTCGGTGACGGCGAGGAAGACGATGCCCTCGGCCTCGTGGTCGGCGTGGGCGGCCTGGAGCACGGGAATCTCCTCGCGGCAGGGGCCGCACCAGGTGGCCCAGAAGTTGATCACGGCGGGCTTGCCCTGGAGATCGGCCACGCTCACGCGCTCGCCGCGCCCGGTGGTGAACTGTGCCTGGGGGAGCGGGCTGCCCACAGCGACGCGCGCGTCGGGGTCGCCCCGCGACGCACAGCCTGCCAGCAGGGCTAGAACGACGAATAAGCTGAGGAGCTGTGATCGGCGCATTGGCGACTCACTTTAGCGTTGGGGCCAGATTGTGCTGCTGATTATACCATGCGCAATCTGGCGCGGGACTATGCCGCCCGCCTGCACGGCCCCGCCGTTTTCGCAGTAAAATAGCAACAGACACAGCGCCACACAGCGAAAGGATCTCCCCGATGGCAACCCTGGTAGCAACCTTCACCGACCCGCGCGATGCGGCGCGGGCGGCGGCGGCCCTGCAGGCTGGCGGCTTCGCCGGCACAAGCGTAGGCACGAGCGATAGCGGCCCCAGCTCGCTGCTCGGCCTCGGCGAGACGGTGCAGAGCTTTAAGAACCGGGTGCTGTTCACCGTCACGTTCGGCACTGCCGCCCTCGGCGCCGCTGCCCTCGGGTTTCTCGGCTTTGTCTCGATGGGCTTTACCGAGATCCGCAATATGGCCACCCTGGATAGCGTGCCCGGCCTGCTGGCGTGGACGGCCAGCTGGGCCGTTGCCGGCCTCGTGCTTGGCCTGATCGGCGGCCTGCTCGCGGGCCTCGTGCTGTCGAACCTGCTCGCCAGTGCCACCGAGCGCGCGGTTTCCGAGGGCCACGGCGTGGCGCGCCCCCAGGTGACGGTGCCCGTAGCCGATGCCGCCGCTGAGGACGCAGCCTACGCTGTGCTCAAGGAGGTCGGCGTCTACGAGATCGCCCGCCGCGCGTCGCCGCTGCCGCGCCAGCGCTAGGGCGGTTTGCTGCCCGATCAAGGCCCTGATTGGCACGCTCACGCCGACGCGCAGCTGCTGGTGAGCGTGCGCGAGATCCGCGTCTGGAGCCTGCTGGATGTGCTGATCGGCCTGGTGGTGATCGGGGTGGCCCTGGCGGAGCTTGGCGCGAGCCGGGGGCCGGCGCAGGCTATCGCCTTCACGCTCACGCTGGCGCTCGGCGCCCTGCTGATCACCTTTCTGGTGCCGGTGGCCTTCGCCGTAAGCGTGCCCGCCGAGGCGCTCACGGGGCGGCTGACGCTGCCCAGCCTGGCCCTGGCCGCAGCGGTGGCGGCAGGTATGCTCCTGGTGGCACGCATCGTGTGGAGCACGGGCCTGCGGCGCTACGCGGGCGCATCGGCATAGCCGATAGCCGATAGCCGATAGCCGATAGCCGATAGCCGGAAGGCAATAGCAAATGCTTGGCAAAGTCTGTATTGTGACGGGGGCCACGGCGGGGATCGGCAGGGTGACGGCGCTAGAGCTGGCGCGCATGGGCGCCACGGTGGTGCTGATGGCGCGCAGCCGCGAGCGGGGCGAGGCCGCGCGCGCCGCCATCGCCGCGCAGAGCGGCAACCCAAACGTCGAGCTGATCCTGGCCGACTTCGCCGTGCTCGCGGAGGTGCGCCGCGCCGCCGAGGAGTTCCTGGCCCGCCACAGCAGCCTGCACGTGCTGGTGAACAACGCCGGCCTCTACGCCAACGGGCACGAGCTCACGGTTGACGGCTACGAGAAGACCTTCGCCGTGAACCATCTGGCGCCATTCCTGCTCACCAATCTGCTGCTCGACAGCCTGCGAGCCACGGCGCCCGCGCGGGTTGTCACGGTCGCATCAGGCGCACATGTCGGCGCCGAGCTCAACTTCGAGGATCTTCAGAGCGCCCGGCGCTTCAACGGCTTCCGGGCCTACGGCGCCTCCAAGCTGGCCAATATCCTCTTTAGCTACGAGCTTGCGCGCCGCCTGGAGGGCAGCGGCGTGACGGCGAACTGCCTGCACCCCGGCTTTGTGGGCACGAACTTTGCGCAGAATAACGGCGGCGTAGTGGCACTCTTCTTCCGCGCCGCGCGGCCCTTCATCCTCACGCCGGAGCAGGGCGCCCAGACGTCAGTCTACCTTGCCGCCGACCCGGAGGTCGAAGGGGTTACGGGCAAGTATTATGTAAATCGCCGCCAGCGCACGAGCTCGGCCCAGTCGTATGATCGCGCAGCTCAGGCGCGGCTCTGGGCGATCAGTACGGAGCTTGTAGGCAGGGAACAGGGGACAGAGGACAGGGAACAGGGTCGGCTCAAGCGGGGTTTGTGATGAGAGGGATGCGATGAAGTGGCTGCGACTGATGCTGATCTTTGTGCCGATCGCGTTTGCGCTTGAGTTTATCCCTGGCATTAAAAACGAACTGGCGCTCTTTGTGATCTGCTGTCTGGGCCTCATCCCCCTAGCCGGCTATCTCGGCCAGGCCACCGAGGAGCTGTCGATCCACACCGGCCCGAAGGTGGGCGGGCTGCTGAATGCAACCTTGGGCAACGCCGCCGAGCTGATCATCTGCATCGTGGCGCTCTCGCAGGGCAAGATCGAGCTGGTGAAGGCCTCGATCACGGGGTCGATCCTTGGCAACCTGCTGCTGATCCTCGGCCTCTCGCTGCTGCTGGGCGGCCTGCGGCACGGCATCCAGAGCTTCGACCGGCGGGGCGCCGGGATCTCGGCCTCGATGATGACCCTGGCCGTGATCGGCCTGATGATCCCCACGCTGTTCGAGGTGCTGCGCCAGATCGACCTCGGCACGCTGGATGTCTTCGACACCCTGATCGACGACCCGGCGCTCAACTCGCTGAGCCTCGGCGTGGCCGGCGTGCTGATCCTGCTCTACGTGCTCAGCCTGATTTTCTCGTTTCGGCAGCCTGAGCGGGGCCTGGGCAGCCCGGTGGGCGTGGACGACCGCACCGACGACGAGGCGCAGCACACGGCAAAGTGGAGCATACGCACAGCGGTCGGCGTGCTGGCTGTCGCCACCTTGGGAATCGTCTTCCTCAGCGAGTTTCTGGTGGGCACGGTGGAGCCGTTCGCAGAGGCCCTGGGCCTAAGCGAGTTCTTCATCGGCATCATCATCATCCCGCTGGTGGGCAACGTGGCCGAGCATATCGTGGCCGTGCAGATGGCGCTAAAGAACAAGATGGAGCTGGCGTTTACGATCGCGCTCGGCTCCTCGATGCAGGTGGCGCTGCTGGTGGCGCCGCTGCTGGTCTTCATCAGCTTGCTCTTCGGCCCCGAGATGACGCTCTTCTTCAGCATTCTGGAGGTGGCCACGCTCGGATTGTCGGTGCTGCTCGCCGCGATCATCTCGCTAGACGGTGAGAGCAACTGGCTGGAGGGCGCGCAGCTGCTCGCCGTGTACGCCATCACGGCCATGGGCTTCTTCTACATCACTGGCGGGGGGTGAAATGTCTTGTGAAACGGCAAAGCGTCTTGTATACTGGCAAGATGCATTGCATATGACAAGAGTTCCACATGCAAACTTCTGTGACCAAACGCGGAAAAACGGTGATCCCCGCACCAATTTGCAAGCGTTATCAGATCAACGAAGGCGACTCGCTGATATGGATCGATGATGGCGAAACAATCCGGGTGATCCCCGTAGCGCAAGATCCTATTCGAGCCCTGCGTGGGAGCGGGCAAGGCGAGCCCTTGACGGAGCGCCTATTAGCGCACCGTCAGGCGGATCGTACCCGTGAGTAGTGCAGCGTATATCCTAAGTTAGGCGGCTTATCAGACAATGTCGTTAATTGAGGTCTTTGCCCTTGTGGCGGTGGTCCTTACTGCGCTCTACTTGCTCGCGCTCGGGGCCGCCTCGCTGGTCGCGCCGGCGCGAGCCAGCCGCTTCTTGCTTGGCTTTGCTAGCTCTTTGCCCACCCACTTCGTTGAGCTATTCCTTCGGCTCCTCGTTGGCGCTGCGCTAGTCGTCTATGCGCCTCGCATGTTTCTTTCCAGCGCCTTCAACCTGTTCGGTTGGGTGCTACTTGTCACTACCGCTTGCCTGCTTCTAGTTCCCTGGCGGTGGCATCATCGCTTTGCGCAATTCGCCGTGCCTCGCGTCACGCGCTACATCGGGTTGGTCGGCGTGGCTTCGCTGGTGATTGGTGGTTTCATTCTGGCGGCAGTTGCCCTTGGCAGCGCCGCCTAACAACTCATTCAAGCCGACGCCGCTTCGCGGCGCGGCTTAATTCGGGCGTTCGGCGGCACTCCTGACGCTTATTAAGGATGAGCCAGGCGCTGCGCGGGTGGAGCAAGTACTGCGAACCGAAGCGGTGATCATCCCGTGGATGTGTTCGCTCGAGGTTGTGTACATCACTCAGCAAGAACGTGGGGTTGCAGAAGCCGAGCGGCGCTATGCGCTCTTGAAAGCCTTACCGGTTACGCATCTGTGGGAACTGGATGAGGCGTTGCTCCTGACGGCAGCACGACTGAAAGCGACCTATCGCCTGTCGCTTGCCGACACGATCATCGCCGCGTGCGCCATCCGGGAACGGGCGACGCTGCTGCACAAAGATCCGCAATACGATGCCCTTGCTGGGCAGCTTCAACTGGAGGCCCTTCCGTATAAATCGGCGCTGTAGATACTACTGGCTACCGTGGGCCCATCACCCCCCAAAGCGGGCCGGGCGCTTCTCGCGGAAGGCCGTAACGCCCTCAGCGAAGTCCGGGTGGGCGGCCACCGCTTGCTGCGCCTGGGCCTCGTAGGCGAGCATCTCCTCTAGCGTGGCGTATTGCGAGCGCTGGAGGGCGCGCTTGAGCATGCTGATCGCCTTGGCCGGGCCGTGGGCGAGCTGCTCGGCGAGGGCG
>Ga0136636_10001002_pt1 | contig 15955 bp, 14 predicted proteins | sample AntDrymUQ8522106_2_FD_104653 | JGI IMG/M metagenome (GOLD analysis project Ga0136636, IMG submission 104653) | Polar desert sand microbial communities from Dry Valleys, Antarctica - metaG UQ852 (21.06) | ecosystem: Environmental > Terrestrial > Soil > Desert | place: Antarctica: Dry Valley... | reverse complement strand
GCGACGATACGCACCGGGTCCGTCCCGGCCAGCACGTTGGAGCCTTCATCCACCGTCACCGGCCGCTCGGTGTTTTCGCGGATGGTGATGCAGGGCACGCCCAGTGCCGTGGTTTCTTCCTGCAAGCCGCCGCTGTCGGTCAGCACCACCACGGCGTCCTTCCATAGGCTAAGGAAAGCCATGTAAGCCTGCGGCCCGACCAAGGTCACATTCGGTCCGAGATCGACCCCGAACTTTTCCAGATTGGCCCGGGTACGCGGATGCACCGGGAAAATCAGCGGCAGTTCGGCAGCAATTTCGCGCAGCGCACCGCCAATACGCGCCATCATCTCGGCGCTATCAACATTGCTCGGCCGGTGCAGCGTCACCACACCATAGCTACGGTCAACCGGAATAATTGCCGAAATTTCAAATCCAGAAGTATCCGCATCCTTCAGCTTTTCAGCTTGATAGAGCAGGTTATCCACCATCACATGGCCGACGTAATGAATTACCGACTCAGCCTTGCCTTCGCGACGCAAGTGATCAACACCGCTCGGCTCGGTAACGAAAAACCAGTCGGAAATGCTGTCGGTGACCAGACGGTTGATCTCCTCCGGCATTGTCATGTCGCCGCTGCGCAACCCGGCTTCCACGTGGGCAACGGGAATGTTCAGTTTTTTGGCGACAATCGAGCAGGCTAGTGTCGAATTAACATCGCCAACCACCAGCACGGCATCCGGCCGCTGTGCCTGGCAAAGCTCCTCGAAGGCCACCATGATCTTGGCCGTCTGCTGGGCATGGCTGCCACCACCGGCCGCCATGAAAACGTCCGGCTTGGGTATGCCCAATTCTTCGAAAAACACCTCGTTCATCTCCCGGTCGTAATGCTGGCCGGTGTGGATGATGCGGAAATCAAGCCCGCCGTGGGCCTGAATGGCGCGCACGATGGGAGCGATTTTCATGAAATTGGGCCGGGCGCCGGCAATGAGATAAAGGGTTTTCATCGTAATTCGAGTTCCAGGTAAGGCCGAATGATTGGAAGGTTGGTCTTCAGGCGGTAGTTACAAGTTAGAGAGCCAATCGTTGCTCAGACACCTTGCTGTTTTGCATTGATCGCATCCGCATAAATATCAATAAGCATCTTGTAGTTCTTCTCCGGGGTGTAGCGAGCTTCATACTCTGCACGGGCTGCATGGCCCATTTCAGCCATTGCTTCAGGATTGGCCTGAGCCCAGCGCAACTTGGCAGCCAGATCAACTGCATTGCCAGCTTCAAACAGCAAGCCCGTCCGCTGGTCGTCGATTGAAGTTGCCATTGCCCCAAGGCGACTGGCAATGACGGGTAATCCAGCCGCAAATGCCTCAACTATCGTTCGTGGAAAGCCTTCGTACCAAACGCTTGGCATCACAAGCGCACGAGCAGCCTGCATACGCGCCTGAATAAAGTCCGCTTGTTGCCAGCCGATCAAGCTTACGTTTGGCAAGCTGCTAAGGCTGTCCTGTAGTGGTCCCGCCCCAATCACCTCACAAAGCAGGCCAAGTTCAGATGCCAACGCGCCAGCCAAAATGTCTATTCCTTTTTCCGCTGATAGACGACCGACAAACAGGAACCCTTCACGATGTCCCGATGTTTGTGGCGACGGCGATTCTACAAAATTAGGCTTGACCCGAATCCGCTCGGCAGGAAGCCCGCCATCAATGAATTTCTGCCGGCCAAATTCGGTTAGCGCGATGTATCGGCTGATCTGCTTTCGATAGGTTCCAAGGCCACGATGCAGCGTCAACATGCCGCCAAGTACGGCACTTTGCGCCATCGAATCGCGATAACAACCACGAGCGGCCGCTCGCCAGGGTAATTTTCCGACGCAGTCTTCACATACACGTCCTGCTCGAAGCAGCATCGCCTGTGGGCAAAGCAGGCGGTAGTTGTGCAAGGTCTGTACCACCGGCACACGGACCTTGGCTGCTGCCCAGTAGAACGAGGGAGAAATCAAAGGAAAAGTGTTGTGAACATGCACTACATCGGGCTGTTCTACGGCAAACAAGACAGCCAATTCGGCCTTGGTTCGCCCCGACCACATCGTTTGCAGCGCAGCATCCATCCGGCTCATGCCCTTCAGGTCATCGTTGCTGCGGCGATACTCAAGCACTACATGCCCATGCGCACGCAACAGTGCGGTCTCCGACTCGACGACTGAGTCTTCGCCGCCTCTTTGTTGATAAGCGTTGTGGGCGATGAGAATGCGCATAGCGCTCTAAGCCTTGAATGGCTTGCGCGCAACAAGCTGAACCCCACCACTCAGTAGTGGGGGGTAAGTGTGGTGAATACGGCCCAGTTTTCCGAAGCCTATTGAGTTCTCAATAGCGAATCCTGAACGTTCGAGCAAGAGCGATAGCGAACGAAAAGTAAAGTAATGAAGATGTCCACCATCGAACAGGATATCGCTGCCTAAGCCCTCATTCGGCTGCGATGTCGACGGAAATCTACCGATTAGTAGCAGGGCGCGTTTTTTTATGAAGGCAATATTCGGGGTGTTGATGACTAATGTGCCCCCGGGCCGTAAGACGCGGAATAATTCGGTGGCTGCCAAGTAAACATCCGGAATGTGTTCAATTGTGTCGGCAGAAACGAGACAATCAACGCTCGCAGATGCAATTTCATTCATGTCTTCTGCACTGCCAAGCACAGGTACAAAATTATTCTCGGATAAATTCAGCTTTGCTTGTTCCAAGCGGTGAGCCGAGTATTCCAGCCCAACCAGTTTTTTAAACTTGTTCCGTAACTGATACAACAAGAGTCCATTTCCGCAACCGACATCAAGCAATGTGTTACCGCTCCCAGTGGTATGCAAAATGGCTTCCACGCGGTTTTTCGGCCAGCCACGCAAATGGAATTCCGGGAAAGATTCCTTTACAAGTGCTGATTTGTAAAAGCTATCGTATTGTTTGCTTAATCCCATGTTCCATCCTCTGAAAAGGTGGCTCGAAGCCAACCAAAAATCCGTCGTGACATGTTATTCAATATGTATTACTGGATTCTTTCAATTCAAGCAGATCCCGGCGAGTTTCGCTTTCCCGTTTCATACGGGAGATATGACAGGCTGAGCCTTATGCGTGAGCCACCCCCAAAATCGCCAAGTCGTCCAGAGTGCGGTGAAAAATAGCGACCATCTGATCTACATTGCTGCGGTCGACGATGACTGCACGCGCTTTTTCACCCATTGCCACAAGTTGTTCTTGAGGAAGCGTTGAAGCCTTTTGCATTACTGAGCATAAAGATTCAAATTGATCTAACTCGAAGCGAAAGCCCGTCTCACCATCGATGACAAGATCATCTTCAGTTCCATCAGCCTCCGTACCGATACATGGGGTACGCCAGAACATCGCCTGGTTGAACGCAAGCCCGCCCAATCCGGGCAAAACGAAAACATCGGCTGCCGCAAAATAGGCATCGACACCCTCGATGATCCGGCCGAAGAAAGTTACCCCGGTCAGTTGCAATCGTTCCGCATGGGCCTTGACACGGGCAGCATCGGGCCCGTCACCAACAATCCAGAGTCGGGTGGCTGGGTTGTCTTTTCGAACGGAAGCAAAGGCATCAAGCAGGAGATCGACACGCTTCTCTTCCAGCAGGCCGCCGACATAAATAAAGACGAAGTCACCGATGCAACTCTCGCGTTCACGCAGTGACTTTGCCTCGCGAAAAATCTCCGTTTCGTTGGCTAACAGTTCGTCAATCTCAATGCCATTGAAACAGACCTGCATCTTGCTATGGGAAACCCCAGTCGAAGCAAGGTAGTTCATTCCCTTGGTGCTGTAGAGCAGGGATTTGTCGGCCAACCCGAAATAGACACCCATCAGCCTCTGCTTGACCCAAAGTGACAAACTGCCGGTTTTCTGTGGCTCCCAGCCACAAGCCCAAATCACAATGCGCCGGCCGGTCAGCCGCGCCCATCCCAGAAGTAGCCAGTTTGAAATATTTCCCACCATCCCTAGCAACACCAGAACATCTGGTTTGTAAGGGCGTACCGAAGCAAAGACCCCACTCTGGAAACGAAGGGTAAAAGGCCCGAGCGCTCGCTCGACGTTTTCCACTTCTTGCGTCGGTGCAGCAATCTTTCCCTTGTAATCAGGGCGGCCGGTTTCCTGACCAACGCGGCCCCGCAGTACGAGCCAGTCATAGCGAGAGTTGGCACAAAGTTTCTCGTAAAACGACTTTCGATAGGGGGGGATGAAATTCGTTATAAAGCAGACGCGCATGGTAGCCAAGTTCCTTTTCGAATCAGGATCGATTCTGGTTACAACAAATTTCGCCTGGGTATTCGTCACGGCCCTAAATGATTCGATTGTCATGGCTGGTTCGCCATACGGACGAGAGATGGCACTGTGGTGACCGACATGGCGCCAGAACCAGTCGAGGGTTTGAGTTCGCCCTTTCCGGCTTCAAGCGCTTGCCACTTCCCCGAATTAGTTGGTGGTGTCCATGTGTTGATCCCCGTCTCTACCCAGACTATCCACGCATTCTGGTTGGAGTCGTTGGCCAGAAGGCATACCCATACCCCTTTTTGCAGTGCGCAAGAACCTAATTTCCACTCGCGAAGCCATTGAAAAACATCACCCAATGCCAGTGCCCCGGGCTTGAGAGATTGGGTCGATGGCTCGATAAATCCCATGCTCTTGCTGTCCCAAGCGTACAAAAAATAGCGCTCTAGCCCCCCCGATCTGCCGATGATTAGTGCCCGGGCGACAATCCCCGCTGAATCATTTGCCGAGATTCTCTTCCATGTAGTGTCGATACCGGTCTCAGGGGTCCCGTCAGTATTCTCGATCCACCAGCCAGTCTCGGTATTCCACAGAGGCAATTGCCTTGCACCGTATTGCCGTAGGACATCGCGGACCTTTTGAATGTCGGCAATCATCGCTTCCGGCTGAGTTTTAGGCACATAAAAATGATGACCAATGGCATCCACACAACTGGCAATTCCGTTGGACAGAAGTTTTGCGTGCCATTCCAGATGCTTGCCAGTTCCAACAATGGACGGGCTGATCAGAATGTTCTGAGGGTCGACTTCCTTGAGAACTCTTCCAGCTTCGCAGGTTAGCTCGGCGAGTGTTTCGACCGTGCCAGAGTAAAACCCTGGAATGTTCACTTCATTCCAGATCTCATACTGATGAATACGCCCTTTGTAACGCGTCGCAACGGTGCGAACGTAGCGACGCCAATCTTCCATATCCTTCGGTTCAGAAGCAAATCCAGGGCTGTAACCAGATTTTTCACTTGGACGGGCTGAGGCCCATTGTGGGGTTAACCCAAGAGGGAGGAGAATTTCGACGTTCTGGATTTTTGCCATGGCCACATAGAGATCAAGGCGAGAGAAATCCCAGCTTCCTTTTTTTGGTTCAAGCTGGGGCCAACTTACGTAGGCATCCCAGAGGCGCCAAGATCCAAATGGCACTGCCGGCCATTTGGTCCCTTGAACGGAGCGGTGAATATGCATACCAATGTAGTTCATTGGCGTTGCCCGGAACTCGGAAGCACCGCTGGCGGTAGCCCATGCTGTTAGAAAAAGACCAAAAAAGCGAAGGCAGGACCGACTAAAAATCTTCATTCATTTATCCCCTGTGGCCGTTACAGAATGACACCATTTTGAGTTTTTAGAGTGTGGTGCGTAAATACCTTGGCACGGTGCTTCGGAAAAAACTTCCTCGTTCATAAATTTAGCCTGTGTATTTATCCAGAATCCGACTTTTTGTCAGGATTAGCTGCTTAGTCAGAATCGGAAAGACAGTTCCGCTAATCAGCAAGACGAAGAAAAATACAAGAAAAAAAGGCCCATCCCAATTAATCAATTTGGAAAGTACCGCCTTAGAAAGGCCAATAAAAATTGTATTGAACAAGTAAATTGAGAGCGTAAAACTGCCAACCCAGATCAGGGTTTTTGAATTACTCCAAGGTCCTTTCACAACCATACCCATTACAAATGGAATGGCCAAACTCCCACAAATCAATTTTGTGTTTATCCCCGTTGCCCAAGCTACGACAAGCAGAACTCCAAACATCCACCAATACTTTTCGATCAATTCATTAAATATTTTGTTGTGGCGAGTGCAGAACACGCCAAGAACAAAGAAGAATAGAAGCTCCTGAATGCGGTCCCAAGCAAACAGATTGGAACTGGGAAGCAGGTAGAACGACGCACTTATAGCGAGAAGAACTACGAGTCGCCGCGAAGTCAGTTGGTATAGCAGCGGAAAGACCATGAAAACAAAACTTAATACATAGAGGTACCAGAGAAATGAGGAAAAACTTGCGGTTGGCTGGATCAGCAAGTCTGCAATCGACGTTAAACCCTTCACTGGGTTGTCGACTTGGACATATTGAGCAGCAAAGTATTTCCCGAGGAATATGATTAGTCCCATCACCAAGAAAGGTGGCATGAGGCGTGATGCCCTGTACCAGGAGCGGGTTAGTTGTTCACTTAATGCTGATTTATCTTGCCATGAAAGGCCGAAGACAAAACCATTAAGAAATATAAAAAGTGGCATGTGGAACGTATAAACGAAGTGCTTTGCAATTCCATACCAATACCCGGAAGCAGGTATGTCTCGCGCTACAACGTGCCCGAAAACAACCAATATGATTGCCAGACCCTTCGCGGCGTCAATGTCTGTTCGCCGCTTCGCCTTACTTTGGCGATTGTCATTTGTAGTAAATACCGTAGTTGGCAAAGTGATAGTTGATGCCGTCACAAGCCCTCCCGTGACCATCTGGCCCAACCTTCAATTCTTCCCAAGGTCGTTGCCAACCCGGTTGCCAAGAACTTGACGCTGCCTGCCCTTAGCAGGGTAAGCATGATTGGCGCCGTAAAGCCACGAAGAATGACGTAGGGGCTCAAGCGGTGTTTGGCATATAGCGCACCTGTGCCACGGGCCCTGCGGCGGGCATTCCGGGAGGCAGCACGCCAGTCGCTTTCAGGTTTGGCGCCAAAGGCATGATGAACCCTGGCTGCGGGGTAATGTGTCATCTCCGCCTCGCCTGCCAGGGCGCGAAGGATGAGATCGGTTTCCTCCGCAGCACCAAACCACTGCCCCACGCCCAAGCGGACATCAAACCCTTCTAACTGTTCGAGCAGGCCACGACGACAAAAAAGCGAAATCGAACTTGCGTTTCCACCGCGAAAGCGGCGCCATGAGTCGAGAGACAAAAGCCCCTCCGAAGCAGGTTTGCCGCTGGCTTTGGCTTGCTCAACCCAGCACGCCACAACGCCTTGCAGGCGCGGTCTCTCCTGAAAGGCGGCGACAACGTAGCCAATCGTGTCCGGCTCGTACCAGCAGTCATCATCAGGAAAGGCAACAATCTCGTGGCGAGCCGTGGCGATTCCCCTGTTTCTGGCACATGCCAGATTAGGCAGCGCCTGGCGCAGATGGATGACTTCCAGACCTAGATTGATGGCCCTTGCAATGATGGGAACTAGGCGGTCATCTGGGTTTTGGTCGACCACAATCACTTCAAAACCGCGCTCAGTTTGTGCGACCAGAGTGTCCACAAGACGGTTGATGTCATCAACCCGACCAAGGGTCGCCAGTACCAGTGAAACTTTCATTTTTCCTCTATAACCTGAGGTTGCGCCGCCTTCAATGACCGCTGCTTTCTTACTGTATGAATAAGGCAGTGATAGCCCCGACTCAAGGGGTTGAGTCCCAGATAATTGCAGCGAACCCGATAGTCGTCGGCCAGAGCCGCTAGCGCATTGGCACTGGAAAGGCTTCCAGAATGCCGCCGGAAAGCCGCGATCCAGCGATTTACAAAAACCGGGTCCGCATGTTTCGACAGCCTTAGCCAAAGGTCGTAATCCATCGCATACTTAATATTTTCATCAAACACCCCGCACCGCTCGTACATGGAGCGACGAACAAAGGTGGCGGGGTGAGCGATGAAATTGCCACGCAGTAGGCGCTTTCTCGAATAGGTTGGCATGCTCCAGCTAGGAACCTCAAGTACGTTACCCAGATCAGTCTTCGTTCGACCGAAAAGCCACTGGGCGTCCGTTTTAGTGAAAGCATCCGCTACATCCGAAAGCACTTGGGCATCCAGGTAATAGTCGTCGGAGTGAAGATGTGCTACAACATCCCCTGTTGCCATTTTGATGCCGACGTTCATTGCATGGGCAATACCTCCGCGCACGCCGGTGACCCAATTGGCCCGGTCGCCAAGTGCCTGAATCCGTTCAAGGGTGCCGTCCTCGGAACCTCCATCAACAAAGATTTGTTCGAAATGGGGATAGTCTTGGGATTGCACCGAGTCGATAGATTGGGCCAAGAAGGGTTCACTGTTCCAGGTACAGGTAATGATGCTGAAGGTTAGGGGCATGGGGTGTATCGCTAAGTAGAGGTCGCCGGCTGGCGCCGGTAGATTGGCAGGAGCCGCTGGACGGCCAGGGCAGCACTGCCGGTGCCATCGAGCTGGGATGCCGATGTGTGCGGAGTAAAGCGGATAAGATCGTCGACCAGTTCGGGGAGCTCGTCATACAGTCGCAACTGGCCAGGATAGGCGGCATAACACGCCAGTTCAGGTGTGCCACCCCGAGCAAGTGCAAACGTCGGTTTGCCAAGCAATAAGCCTTCTAGCGTGGTCGAACCGAATGCTTCCTCCAATACGGATGGCACTACGACAGCATCGGCCCCAGCGGTGAGGCGCTGGGTTTCCAAGGGGTCGCGCCAGCCGAGGAAACGCACCCCTGGCGAGGTGAATTGGAGCTGGAGGCCGGCCAGGTCGGGGCCGTCGCCGACCACCAGCAGTCGTAAACCCGGTATCTGTCGCTGGAAAAATAGCTCGACTAATTGGCCGATCCCTTTGGGTGGATAAATCTTCCCAACCACGATCACTTCTACTGGCGCGGCATCGGTCAGGCGCAACGGCTGGCTGGCCGCTTGCTCAAGAATGTCAGGATCAATGAAATTATGGATGACCGTACCCCAGGCACGCTCACCCATGCTGCGGCAAAAATTGCGGCGTAGCAAGTCGGAAACGAATACCGTCTGGTGGCTTAAAAAGCTCTCTGAAACCTCCCGACGGTAGCGCCGAACGGCTATTGCCGATATGGTTCGCTGAAAGGTATTCGGCTGATTGGCGATACAGCCAGCGCAGTCTTGCGGGTCAGTCGAGGTGCAAACAGCCCCATTGCGGAAACGGGTATGCTGAAGACAGTCGCTGCCCTGATCGTGCCGTGTCTGGATGAAGTTGATAGTCGAAGGAAGATAGCGGGCCAAGTTCGGAACGTGGCCGTGATAATGAACCACGTCGTAACCTTGCGCATGTTTTGCGATAATGCGAGCAAAGCGGCGCGCCAGCCAACTACGTTTGTAAGGAATATAGAATCCAAGGCGACGTTCCTTCCAGCCAGCGAGATGCCCGCTCAAGGCACCGATGAAATGGCCACCAAATTCACCTTCGTCTCCCGCCACTTCGATGGCATGCTGGGTACCGCCCAGAAAGTCGACCACGTGGCCGGCACGTACAAAAGCCCGCGCCAGATTCAGGGCATGCTTGGCAAGGCCGCCCATTGCGGCGTAGGGAACATCCTCACTAACCATCAATATGCGCATTTCAACTACCTTCCAATTTTTCGTTGCAAGGCCAGCAGCAGCGCAGCCCGTTCATTTCGCCGTAGGACGTAGCTGTAGCCGATGGCGGAGAATGCGGCCATGCCAGCAACTGTAGTCAGACCGGTAGCTATCAACCCCGCTGGCAGTAACCACTTGCCAACCATCAGCAGCACCAGGATGGCAAACCCGATTAGCAATGGTTGACCGCCATCGCGCACGGTTTCGGAGAGACCGATGGGTACGGTGCGGCCATGAACATAAAGAAGAAAGGCAGTGCTTAACAGCATGGCAGTAAGCAGATGGGCGGTTGCGGCGCCGACAATGCCGAAGGTGCTCATACCGATGTAAACAAAGGCCAAGCCGCTGATTCCACGGACCAAAGCAAAAAAACCGGAAATCCGTGGATGCCCAAGGGCATCATTCACCAGTGAAGGAATATTGGTCAGGGAGTCGGCCAACAGTGCGAAGGCCATGAGAACCAATACGCGATAACCGTCTGCCATGAAGGGCTCACCAACCCAATGCCGCAGGAATTCGTCGCCGCCCAACACCATGGCCGCGCAGACGACGAAGTTGAGATAAGTGATATGGCGAATGGCACCTAAGTAAGTTGGGCGCAACTGGTCAATGCGGGAGGTGGCAGCCAAAGCACTGGCGTGCGGGAAAATCACGCTGGATAAGCGGCTGGTCATGCCGAGAACACGCCCGGCCAGTGTGATGGGCACGGTATAGAGTGTGACCGCCACCGGTCCGCCGAGGGCGCCGACGATAAGCTTGTCGCCGTGCTGATGGAGGGTTGAGGCGAGCTTGCTTAGGTATGAGTAGGCGCTGAAAGAAAGGAGGGCCTGACGAACTTCACGGTCAGGCATCACGAATGCGAGTGGGACACCGAGGACGCGTACTTGCCAAATAAGATAGATGCAGTTCAAAGCCGAGACAACCACCCGTGTGAGAACAATCGCTTCCAAGCCATGTCCGGCGAGGGCGACGATCACGCTAATGACGTTTGCTGCCACGCCAAAAACCATTTCGCTACGGGCTGATAGGTCGTAACGCTGGAGTGCCTGCAGCACGCTCATGAGCACGCTTTGCATCTGGACGATGGCAAAACCAACAGCACCAATACGCAGCGCCATAATGACGCCTGGGCGTTCACCGGGAGCGATTTGACCGAAAAGTTCCGCCAGTGGCTCGGCGAAAAATCCGATGGCTAAGCACACTACCAAGCCTAAAGCACCGTAGAACCCACTCGAAAACCAGAAAACCTGGGAAATGCGACGTTTGTTTCCGGTCGCATGAGCTTCTGAAAGGTACTTGATGGCTCCCGAAGTGAGATTGATGTCGAGGGCGCCGAAATAACCGATGATTGAGGTCACCAAGGTTAGCCAGCCATAACCTGCTATGCCCAAGGCTCCAACCAGCATGGGCACCGTTGCCAGCGCGACAAGGGCCGGTACGGCTGCCCCGGCGGCATGCCAGAGGGAGTTATGCAACAGCATGGCGCCTCTCGATATCTGCGGCGCGGACGGCAAGGAAGGGTAAGGCCAGCGCAAGGCCCAACATCATCATGGAACGGAATTCGATGACGGGGGTGCCGATTAGCAAGGTTGGTAGCCAGAAGAGGACACCAGCGGCTCCGGCATCGGCCAACATTTGCAGATCGCCGGACAGTGTCTTTCTGGCTTGAACATAATAGGTTGCGAAACTGGCGAGTAGGCCGAGGAACATGATTAGCCCAAAGACGCCGGATTTAAGGAGAATGTGGCCAAAGCCGCTGTGCACGAACCCAAAATTGCCTGCGTGATAGCTAAGTTCCGCAAGATTGGACTGCATCGTGCCCCACATGCCCTTGCCGAAAAGCCAGTAGTCGCCAAGGGAGCGCCAAGCTTCAGTGTATTCCAGCGTGCGGCTACCAGATTCGGCCCCCTTGGCGCCGCCAAAGATGTCAAAAAGAAAGCTTCGATTTTCGTTGACTCCACGCACTTTGCCCAAGCGAAGGGCCGTGAGTATGGCGATGCCACCCCCTAGAACCCCTCCAGAAAGCAGGATGGCACCAAACCTCTTGTGAGCCGGAAGCAAGGTAATGAAGAGAATTGCCGCCAAGCCCATGCCCACAAGGGATGAGCGCCTGAAAGAGAAGACGATGATGAATATTTCCAGCAGCAGCAGACCCCAAAGGGAGTATTGCTCCCGCTGCGAGAGAAACTGCTTGCGGTAGGAGAGGAGCCAGGCCGAACAAAACACGGCTAGGGTGGCAAGAAAGCCATCGTTGATGTCGAAAAATGTCAGTTTCACGCCGGTGCGTTCAATATTTTCATAAATATTGGCTGTATCACCGCCGAAAAATGCCCAGCGCACTATCCCGAAAATTCCCCGAATTCCAATGGCAATCAAAAGAAACTTTAGAAACTTGCGGGCTTCTGGCGGGGCGCCAAAGACATTGACGATGATATAAAAGAAAATCGACATGTTGATGACGTTGATCAGCCCGCTGTATGCAAAGGCATTGATGATGTGAAGCGATTTGTCATCCGATGCACCCGCCACAAAGGCGTTGGCAAGGATCAGTAGCGCGAAGGCGATAAAGTATTTGGCAAGCGGGGTTGCTACCGGTTGGTAACGGTTAAAGGCATTGCGCAAGGCAACTACCGCTCCTATACCCCAAAGGTAGTAATTGAGAATGGAGAAGTAGAACATGCCTGTTCCGCGACTGTAGATGGTTCTCTCAACATCCAGTTGCCCGTAAGTAGAGCCTGAAAATGCGACTAAAACCGCAACCAAAATAAATGCAGAGAGGGCGGGTCGGTGCAAGGAAAAGCCTACCCAGCCGATTACTGCCAGCGCAGCTAAGAAGGCCACCAAAAAGGGGAGTGCGGTAAATAAGTAAACCATTGTCGGTTCCGAAGTCGGCGAGCGTTTGGTGCGCCGCTGTCAGCGCGCCATTTCCGTGACGACGCAGTAGGCGGCGTAAGCCTGACGGATTCCTTCATCAAGCGGCGTGTGTGACTGCCAGCCAATGCCTTTTAATTTCGATATATCAAGCAACTTGCGCGGCGTCCCATCCGGCTTGCTGGCGTCGAAGACGATTTCGCCTTTGAGGCCGACAATCACCATGATGGTTTCGGCGAGCTCCCGGATGGTCACGTCTGTTCCTGTGCCGACGTTGTAGAGTCCTTCATTGATTTCGTTTTCCATGATGAACACGCAGGCGTCCGCCATGTCGTCCACATAAAGAAATTCGCGCATCGGATTGCCGGTGCCCCAAACTTCCAGCGTCGCTTCACCGCGCTGTTTAGCTTCGTGGGCTTTTCTCAGTAGTGCAGGTAGGACGTGGGCGTTGTTCAGATCGTAGTTGTCGTTCGGGCCATACAGATTGGTCGGCATCACGCTGACGTATTGGCGGCCGTATTGGCGGCTATACGATTCGCAGAGTTTGATGCCGGCAATTTTGGCAATCGCATACGGTTCATTGGTTGGTTCCAGCGGGCCGGTAAGGAGATATTCCTCCTTGATCGGCTGCGGGCAGTCGCGCGGGTAGATGCAGCTCGAGCCGAGAAAGCACAAGCGCTGGATGCCTGCCTGGTGAGCGCCATGGATTAGGTTGGCTTCAATCACCAAGTTCTGGTAGATGAAGTCTGCACGGTAGGTGTTATTGGCGTGAATGCCACCAACCTTGGCGGCGGCTACAAAGATGTAGTCGGGCTTTTCTTGCTCAAAAAACAGGTCGACCGCAGCTTGCTTGATCAGATCAAGCTCCTGATGCGTGCGGGTGACAATGTTGGTGTAACCCTTGGCTTGCAAGGCCCGCATGATGGCTGAGCCAACCATGCCACGGTGACCGGCTATGTAGATTTTGGCGTTCTTTTCCATGTTGTTTCTATTTCATCCACTGCGTAGCGGTTAGGGCTGGGTCGGTGTTTAGTTGGCGATCGAAGGCGCGTAAATTCCCGCCTACGCGGGAATGGCGGAGTACACGCTCTGTCTCGTATGACTTACTCGTGATAGTCAAATGCAGCATAACCGTGCTTCTTGACCAGCTCATCACGTTCGGCGCTCTTTAGGTCTTCACGGACCATTTCGCTGACGAGTTCCAGGAAACTGGTCTGTGGAATCCAGCCCAGTTTTTCTCTGGCTTTGGTCGGGTCGCCGAGCAGGGTTTCGACTTCGGTGGGGCGGAAGTAGCGCGGGTCGACCTTGACAATGATGTTGCCGTTTTGGTCGGTGCCGGTTTCTTCAATGCCTTCACCCCGCCAGGTGATCTGGATACCCAGTTCCACAGCTGCAGCATCGACGAATTCGCGAACGCTGTATTGGACGCCGGTAGCGATGACGAAGTCTTCAGGGGTTTCTTGCTGCAACATGAGCCACTGCATTTCGACATAGTCTTTGGCATGGCCCCAGTCGCGCAGGGAATCCATGTTGCCGAGATAGAGACAGTCTTGCAGGTTGAGCTTGATGCGGGCCAGGGCGCGGGTAATCTTGCGGGTAACGAAGGTTTCGCCGCGCAGCGGGGATTCGTGGTTGAAGAGGATGCCGTTACAGGCGTAGAGGCCATAGGCTTCGCGGTAGTTCACGGTGATCCAGTAGGCGTACATCTTGGCCACGGCGTAGGGGCTGCGCGGGTAGAAGGGGGTGGTTTCCTTCTGCGGCGTTTCCTGCACCAGGCCATAGAGTTCGCTGGTCGATGCCTGATAGAAGCGGGTTTTCTTTTCAAGGCCGAGGATGCGGATAGCTTCGAGAATGCGCAGGGTGCCGATGCCGTCGGCGTTGGCGGTGTATTCAGGGGTTTCAAAGCTGACGGCAACGTGGCTCATGGCGGCTAGGTTGTAGATTTCGTCGGGCTGGACTAGCTGAATGATGCGAATGAGGTTGGTCGAATCGGTGAGATCACCGTAGTGCAGGATGAATTTCTTGTTTTCGACGTGCGGGTCCTGATACAGGTGGTCGATACGGTCAGTGTTGAAGAGCGAGGCGCGGCGCTTGATGCCGTGAACTTCATAGCCTTTTTTGAGCAGAAGTTCGGCGAGGTAGGCGCCGTCCTGGCCGGTGATGCCGGTGATTAGGGCTTTTTTGGTCATTGCTGTTCTCGATGGTGGTTGCCGATAAATCTTTTCTGCTGCTCAGGCGGGAGTGCGGCAAGAAGCTGCGCCGTAAAAATGTTTTGTTTTTCGAAGGCTTGGCCGGAATCTCTATCAATTGAAGAGAGGCGGAAGAGCAGACCGTCAGGAATTTGTCCGCGCAGGCCAAAGCTCATTTCAGTCAGTTTTTTGTCCAGGCCGGGGCCAACAACCTGGTTGGCAACTGTGATCCAGTAGGTAACTGGTTCATTGCGTTGCCCTAAGCTGGTTTCTATGCGCGTGACCGGAATGTCGCCATTCGGCGTGAGCATTCGGCCATACTGCTTGTTTTTTAGCGTAAATCCCTGGGCTGGGTAGCAGACTTCTGGTTTGTGCACCTGCTTAGCATCGCTCTGGTCACTGCCATAGGCTATCGAGAGCATGATCCGGTAGCCTTCGAGATTGATGTAGGTGCGCGACAGTGTCTGGGTGTATATCCGGTCGATAAGCTCAGTTTGTTGCGGGTCGACAATCAGCGTCTGGTTCTGCGGTTCTTCGCGCCATTCCCCAAAGGTCTTGGGAACCATTGCTTCCAGTTTGACCGGCGGGCCCATCTCGGCAATTTTTTGCGTTGGGCGCATGGCGATGGCAAGGCCCGAGGCAGCCACCATCAAAGTTAGCAGCAAAAAATTTTTGATGATCGGTTTCATTATTCAGGCTCCCGTTGTGGCGGCTATCTGGCCACCGCGTACCTTGACGATGACCTGCAACATCGAATCCACCCCGATGATCAGCAGCAGGGCGCTGATGAATAGCACCATGCCGGCAAAGCCATGCAGGAAGCCTTGTCCTGCCGCATCGCCAAAATGGTAGGTGATCAGGGTCAGCACCATGACGCGGATGACGTTGGCGGAAAACGAGATCGGCACAATCAGGATTGCCAGGGCGATGTTGCGAACCGCCGAGGTGTGGCGTACCAGATTGAGGTAGAGCAGGCCCAGCGCTTCGAGTGTAAAGAGGGTGTGCAGACCGGCGCAGGCATCGGCAACAAGCAATTTGTATTGGCCAATTTGCAGGATGACGCCTTGGCGGGCGATGGGGTAGCCGACCCAGTAGAGAATCTGTTCGGCCATGTAGGAAACGGCCATTTTCATCGGCATAGTTACGGCATCAACCAGCGGGCCGGGCAGCGGAATCATGAAGAGCATGAAGAAGAGCGGGAACCATTGGGCCTTGAGGGCCTTGCCGCCGCGCAGAAGCAGGAGGAGGGCGGCAAGCAGCCAGATCAGCGAGCCAACTTCAAAAATCATG
>Ga0136636_10001001_pt1 | contig 15957 bp, 18 predicted proteins | sample AntDrymUQ8522106_2_FD_104653 | JGI IMG/M metagenome (GOLD analysis project Ga0136636, IMG submission 104653) | Polar desert sand microbial communities from Dry Valleys, Antarctica - metaG UQ852 (21.06) | ecosystem: Environmental > Terrestrial > Soil > Desert | place: Antarctica: Dry Valley... | reverse complement strand
GAATTGACAGACTTTCTTGCCGCTATTGCGAGTTGACAGATTTGCTTTGCTGGCGGTGACGGAAAAAGCGTCAATGTCAAAAGTCGGTCTGGCTATGGTGCGGGCATGTTTGCGCGGTGACACATTTCCTTTGCCCTACGACTGCCGGAGCCATTACCGGAGCCATCACCGCAACCACTCGCGCAGCCAGACCGCGCAGTCGCCACCGCCTTGCGTGGGCCAATGGATGTTCACGGTCGTGGCACCGCGGCGCAGTTCGATGCGGATGTCGGGCAGCGCCACTGATGTGCGCTGCGGCGGCAGCGCCAGCGCGATGAATGCGTCGGCGCCGACATCGGCACTGTCCCGCGTGTGGCCAAGCGCTGCGGCTCGCGTGGTTGCCGCCTCGGCTGCGCGCCGCCACTTGTGAACCAGGTTCGCGTTCAGCCCATGCGCTTGTGCCACCTTGGCCACCGACACGCCTTGCTGCGAACATTCGGCCAGCACCCGTGCCTTCAGCGCCTCACTGTGCGGCCTGCGCGACCCTCGTTTGATGTCTTTCATGGTGTCCAACTTCAAGTTCTTGGTGGACACCAAGCTCACACTCTGCGTTGGCTGTATCAAGGTGCCGCTGGCCGCTTACGTGTTGCATCCCATGTGATCATGTTCCTATTCGGAGCTGGCCACTGTTCAAAGCAAGGGACGTGATGCGCGGTGTGATTGAGTCCCTTACAGCAGAGAGTTTTCAATGATCAGCCGGGGAACCGGTGCCGTCTCGTTGCCTTGGTTGAACAACGGGATGCCTTCAAGATCAAAAATATCCAGTGTCACATCCGCCGGGACAAGGCTCTGCGCGGCAACCAGCGTGGCGCGGTTGTAGGAGTGTTGGCGAAGGCTGCCTGCGATGCCGAGAAATTTAAGGGGTTTGTTCATGTCATGGGCCTTTCGTGTTGTCAGTCAGTTGGACGGCGTGCCTGGGTCGCGAAGAAATTCCAGGACATCGCAAAGCAATCGGTCCTTGTGACTGGCAAAAATCCCATGCGGCGCAGCCTCGTACTCGATCAGTTGCGCGTGCGCAATGCTTCGCGCCGTCTTACGGCTGGAGGTCTCAATAGGGACGATTTTGTCGGCCGTGCCGTGGATGATGAGCGTTGGCACCTTAAAGGATGCCATATCTGGCCGAAAGTCCGTCATGGTGAAGGTTCTGGCACACGCCAGCGTGGGCAGCAGACCGGCTTGCATGGACATGGCGCGCGCCCACTCCACCACCTCGCGGCTCACAGGGTGGGTCAGCATATCCAGGCCAAAAAAATCCTTGAAGAAACCATCCCAATAATTGGCCCGGTCGGCCCTGATGCCATGGGTCAGACTTTCAAATCCGGTCATGTCAGCAGCATCCGTGATGTTGCTAACGCCTTGCATGTAGGGGAGCATGGAAGAAATCAGTACCGCCTGGCGTACCTGTTTGCCGCCATGGCGGGACAGGTAGCGCGCAACTTCGCCGCCGCCCATCGAAAACCCCAGAAGTGCTACATCTGTGACGCCCGTTTGGGTCATCACGGCATTCAAGTCGTCTGCCAGGGTGTCGTAGTCATAGCCGCTGGCGGGCTGATCGGAGCGACCAAATCCCCGGCGGTCGTAGGAAATGGCGCGAAAGCCTGCATCTACCAAGCCCATTGAAAGGTCGTCAAAACTGTCCGCCGAAAGCGGCCAGCCATGCACCAAGACCACGGGGCGTCCGGCGCCCCAGTCTTTGAGGTAAAGCCGGGTTCCGTCTTGCGTGGTGATTTGGCTCATGGGTGTCCTCTGGGTGAAAGCTCGTGCATCGTGCAAAAGATGCGTTGACTCCCATTCTTTTGAACTTCGGAAAACTTGACCGTGCGCAACCGCACATACGCCTTGAGCGTGGTCTTTCTTCAGTGAGTGAACCGTCAGCCGACGGATGGGAACTCGGGGTGCAATGCGGTGTTCAACTGATCTACCAGTACAGCCCACTCCGCATCCGCCAGAAGTTGCTCCCTAAGGAAGTCCGACTGGGTCTTGCTCCAGAATGGCGCGTCAGCCAATGCGATGGAAGAATCCAACGGGCCGTGACACTCGATGAATTGACGAATGCTTTCGTCGTCGTTCTCCAGACCGAGTTGGGCAAACAGATCTTTGAAATGCAGTGTCAGTAGTGTCATGGTGTGCTCCGGGGTTTTGGGTTGGGTGGACGGTGTTTTTACAAGGCTGTTGGCACAGGCGTGCCGGTCTTAGCGCGCGGCGCGCAGTGCCAGCACTGCATTGGTGCCTCCAAAGGCGAACGAATGCGACAACAGCGTTTGACCAGCGCCACCAGGACGCGCCTCGTTGGCGCAATAGTCCAGGTCGCATTGCGGGTCAGGTTCTTGCAGATGCAGGGTGGGCAGGGCGACGTTGTGCTGCAACGCCAATAAGGAAAGCACGCACTCCAGTGCGCCCGCAGCCCCCAGCAGGTGGCCGTGTACGGCCTTGGTTGCGCTGATCGGGATCTGATTTGCGCGCGTGCCGAAGACGAGCTTGATGGCCGAGGTCTCTACGCTGTCGTTGGCAAGCGTACCGGTGCCGTGGGCGTTGATGGAATCCACCTCCTGCGGGCACAAGCCCGCAGAGGCCAGCGCGCTGTGGATGGCAGCAGCCTGGCCCAACTCACTGGGGCGGGTAATGTGAGCGGCATCGGTGGTCAGTCCGTAGCCAAGTATTTCGCCATGAATCACCGCTCCACGCGCCACGGCGCGATCCCACGGTTCCATGACCAGCAGTGCCGCGCCTTCACCCAGCACCATGCCGCTTCGGTTTTTGGAGAAAGGCTTGCAAGAAGTGGCGGGGTTGGCGCCATCAACGCTGGCCAGCGTGTGCATGGCCTCCCATGCTTTCAGCGAGCCGATCGACAGGGGTGCCTCGGCACCGCCAGCCACGGCCACATCCAGCGCGCCGCAAGCCAAGCGCAACCACGCTTCGCCGATGGCAACGCTAGACGATGAGCATGCCGTGGAGTAGGTCAGGGTGGGGCCGCGCAATTGGTGCTCTATGGCGATCCACGCTGCTGGCGCGTTATGCATGCCTTGCAAGATCAACATGGGCTTGATGCGATTGGACTGCTGCCCATACAAGGTTTGGTAGCCGTCATCCATGGACAAGGTGCCACCCATGCCGGTCCCCAGAAACACCCCGGTTCGCTCACGCTCTACGTCAGTCAGCTCGCACTGCGCATGGGCAAAGGCACGGCGAGCCGCTACCACGGCAAACTGGCTGACACGGTCCAGCAGGCGCAGCTGCGGTGGCTCGAAGTGCTCTGCGCCATCAAACCGCACCGTGGCCGCAAGCGGGGCTGTCAATCGCTGCGCGCCTGCAATGTCTAGGCGGTGCACGCCTGAGCGACCTGCACGTGCGGCCTCGAACACGTCCTCTGGACAATGCCCCAGCGGCGACACAACGCCAATGCCCGTCACGGCAACACGTCTCATGGTGCCTGGACAGGGCTCAGCGGCAGCACCGTGCGGGGTGCTTGCGCACGGTCGCCAGCCACCACCAGATCATCAATGAACTGCACGATCTCGCCAAAGGTTGTCAACGTGACTGCCGTATCGGGTACGTTCAATCCGAACGCGTCTTCGATGTTGAACACCATGTCAGCCATTCCCAGCGAATCGATTCCCAGGTCTTCAAGCCGCGCGTCCAATGTGAGCTGTTCAGGCGCAATTTTGAAATCTTTCACAAGCATGGCGCGAATGCGGTCTACGGTTGTCATGGGAATATCTCCAAAGGGTGGTTTCAATGCGTTATGAGACCGATGTCGGTAGACGATCAAGACGTGTGTCAGCACTGGCGTGAAACCGGTCAACCACGGGGGTGGCGTCCATCGTGCAGTTCACCTTGCCGGCCCATACCGCGCCTTGTGTCAGCAGCGAGGGCCATCGTTTGAGTACGGCCACCAGGGCGGCCGAGGTGACAGGTCGCATCGCAAGATTGGCAAAAACTGCCGCAAGGCGCATGCGGGGCACAAATTGACGACGCCATTGCGCCGCATAGTCTGCGTGCACGGCGATCTGCCATGTCGATTCGTGGGGCGTAGGACAGGCAGCGCGCGCTTGCACCAGTTTGGCGCACAGTAACCCAGCGGACTGCAACGCCATGCTCATGCCTTCGCCGATGATGGGGTGGGCTTCTCCTGCAGCGTTGCCTATGCGAAAAATGGTTTCATCGCTTCGCAAGCGCACCCCTGGGGCCAGCGGTCCCGACGCCATCCAGGCGCCCTGACGCACTGCACCTCGCAAGGCGTCGCTCACCCCTTTGCATTCACGCAAAAGCATGTCTTGAACCACATCACCGGCGGGTTTGCCGGGGCTGCTGCGGCGCAGTGCTTCCAATTTGTCGGCTCGAATGCAGCAGGCCAACGTGAAAATGCCGTGGTCCGCTTGCACCATTCCGCCATAGCCGCCGGCAAACAGCAGCACAGGCAACAGGCCAGCGGGCAGAGATGCAGCATGAAAAGTGGCCTTGAACGCCAGTAGATCGCTGCCCCTGCGCACGGCCTGGCGCACAGCGCGCTCGGCAGGCAATGGCTCCCACGAACCGTGGGCAAGGATCACGACCGGAGCTTGCAGGTCACCCCACTTTCCGGACACCACGTCGCGCACCGTGCAGTGATGTGATCCTGCCGCGCTACTAATTTTTTGCACTGCCCAAGGTTGCATGACCGTGGCACCCACAGCGCGTGCCCGTTCGAGAAGCAGCGTATCCAAAATTTCTCGGCCCAATGCCCGCCCCCAGGGGTGTTGCGCATGGGGTGCTGGCGGCAAATCAGCCACCACGCTGTGCGCGCCTCGCATGACAGCGGTTTGCCTTAGTTCTGGCCCGGCTTGCGCCGAAAAATCCGGCCCTATGCCCAAGGCTTCTAGCAGGGGGAAGTTGGACGCCGCCACACATTCACCGCACACCTTGCGCCGGGGAAAAATGCTCTTTTCAATCAATGCCACTGACCAACCGGCACTAGCTAGCAATATCGCAGCGCTTGCTCCGGCGGGCCCAGCCCCGACGATGATGGCATCCAAGCGTGTTGTCATGGGTGTCTACCTACTTCCACCGCGCCGTTGCGTGTCGCTATAAAGCAGTGGCTGAACATTCCGGCGGCATGTTCTTTTCGCGTCCATTCCTCGGTCGCCCCCGGCCACAACGCCCCCAGCTCCTGTTTGCGAAAGCCCGCGTGCACGCTCAGTACGGCATCTTGCCGTGTGACTTTGCTCGCGCCAACCAGCCCAACCAGATGGCTACCTGCCAAAGGCAGCCAAGCCCGACGGGGTTCACATGCGATAAAGCAATGGGTACGTGCCGCTATGGCGGCGAGCAACCGCGTCAGTTGGGGTGCTTCGAAGTGGTGCAAAAACAGGTTGGACACGATGAGATCCCATCGACCCGAGCTGGGTGTGGGCGCGATCAGGGGCTGCTCGGCCCAATCGATGACATCACCCACCTCGGCATGGGCGTCCCACCGGACACCGGCAAAGTGGTCCGTCGTGATGGGGTGAAGCAAGTTGAATTGATCTAACAGTGTCAGCGCGACAGCAGGCCATTCACCCTGGAGAGCACGTGCGACACCCAACAACACACTACCGTCTCCGGCACCAAGCTCTAGCACGTGGAGGGGCGATGAACGAGCGACGCCTGCGCGACACAGCGGCAGTTTTCTCAGTCCATCCAGCAAGATGTTCTGTGTGCCCATGACACGATGCAGGCGCTGCAAATCCCTGCGTGAGCGCTGCGCCTTTGGGTCATGCGGGTCCAAAGCATCAAGAAACTCAGGCAAGACGGTGCGGACAAGGGCCATCACACCACTCGCAGCAATGCACCATGGCAGCTAAAGCCCGCGCCAAAAGAAGACAGCCACCACCAGCCGCCCGGCGCACCGTCCTCTTGGGCGGCCTGGAGCACAAAGTAGACAAAGGCGCTTGAGAGGTTTCCGTATTCGCGCAACATGGCAGCGCTGTAGCGTAGGTCCGTATCATCCAGCGCAAAGTGGCGCTGGACGGCCTTCAATACATCGCGGCCACCTGCATGCATGATCCATGTGTGGATGTCATCTGGCGTCAGACCGGCGCGGTGCAACACCGTGTTCAGCACGAGTAGGGCGTGCTCTGCGGCCAGCTCCGGTACGGCGCGGGTGAGTACATTGCGCAGCATGCCGCGTCGTGATTCAAACTTGAGTTTGTCACGATGAGATGGGTCCACCAAAGAACTGCTGTGCGTCCACTCGATGTGACGTTTGCCCGCGCCGGGGCTGCGTGACAGCACTGCTGCGCCAGCACCGTCGCCAAATAGACATGCGCTGATGATCACACCGGCGTCATTGTCCAGGTACATCGCAGCACTGCTGACCTCGACGCATACCGACAGGACATGTTCACACGAACCCGATGCCAAAAGCGCGCGCCCGAGTTGCATGTTGGGTAGCGCTGCGGCGCAACCTTGTCCGACCAGGTCATATGCTTGAACATTGGCCCGCAGACCAAGCCCTTGCACAACGTAGCCAGAAAGCCCGGGACAAAGGTAGCCGGTACAGGTACTGACCACCACGGCGTCGATGGCATTGGCATCGATTCCAGCCGATGCCAGTGCAAGCGCTCCGGCGGAAGTAGCCAATTGGGGCGCATGCGTGAGGAAACGCAGCGCCAAGGTGTCTGGATCGATGTCGAACACGTCGTTCAATGAATCCAACGCGAGGTAACGCGCGTCGATGCCATTGTCATGATTGAGAATGGTTCTGGCAATGTGGTGTGACCGCGAGTCCAAGCGGCCAAACCATTCAGATTGTTCGAACGCGAGCAGGCATTCGGATTTGCTGTACCGCGTTGCTGGCGTGGCGGTTCCAATTCCGCGTATGAACATGTTGCCAACCGCGACCACAGCATCAGACATTTTTAGGCCCCCGGGTGGACAAAGGCGAGGACGCAGAGCAAGTTTTCTTCATCCTCCTAGTCTGCCGCCGTCACGGCGGGCTTTCCGTTCGTTGGCGCACATTTCCCCGCTGGCTGCATCCCATGCACGGTAGTCATGGCGCACCGGTATCGACCCAAGTTGCTCATTTGACCGCTTGACCGCAAAGCCCGTATGCAGCCCTAGAGTCGGCTGGTATCAAAGCCCAGGTTGTCAATGCCCGGCAGGTCAAAACTGTTCCCGGGTGCAAGGTGCTGCGCTCAGGGCGTAAAGAGTTTGGGTCAACTCATTGCATTTTCATATCAATCCGACAGGTTGTTGCTTCGCCTTGCCGTGCGTAAGCACTGTCTGCGGCTTCGCGCCTAATGTCATGGCGACGAAGCCACACCAGTGCATGAAAACCCTGCGGTCACTGTGAGCGAAGCGCGCCAGCCCAGCGCTTCTCAAGTCATGGATTGCTTCAGTTCGTTCGCAATGACGGGTGTATTTCACGCGAATGTCGCATCGATCTAAAAACACAATCACTGGCAGCGCGACGGGTGCGCTTGGCCGAGTTCAAACGCAAGCCGCAACAGCTATCGCTACAGATAAGGGGTCTGATGATTTGTGAGACTGGTATTTTGTTCTGCGGTTTGCAACAAAGTCGCAAGCGCCGCTGCCACCATCGGACGGGCGAAATAGTAACCTTGGCCCTCGTCGCAATGTTGGGCCAGAAGAAATGCGTGCTGCTCGGGTGTTTCCACGCCCTCTGCAATGACGCGTTGCCTCAGACTCTTGCCCATGTTGATCACGGCAATCACGATGGTGGCATCGGCTGGGTTGGTCGTGATCTGTTTCACGAACGACTGGTCGATCTTCAGGGTATCGATCGGAAACCGACTGAGATAACTCAGACTGGAATAACCGGTGCCAAAGTCATCAATGGCAATCTTGACCCCCAAGTCTGCAATCGCCTGTAGCAAGGGACCTGTTGAATCGGCGTTGCGCATGAGGACGCTTTCGGTCAGCTCAATTTCCAGATAACGCGGCTCCAGATGCGTGCTTTCGAGTGTTGCGCGCAAATTGTCGAGAAAGCCCTTGGCGCGCAACTCAAGCGCAGAGGTGTTAACCGCGACCATGGTCGGCGCCAGGCCAGCTTGCTGCCAGGCTTGTGCCTGAAGACAGGCCTCTCGCAGCACCCAGCGCCCAATCGGAACAATCAAGCCACAGTCTTCGGCGATCGACACAAACTCCACGGGCTGCAGCAGCCCCCGCTTGGGATGCGCCCAGCGAATCAGTGCCTCGACGCCGACGATTTTGCCGGTGAGTAGATTAGTTTTGGGTTGGTAATGCAGCACGAACTCGTGCCGCTCCAACGCGCCGCGAAGGTCGGCTTCAATGGATTGCCGCTGAACCGCCCTCGCATTCATGGCGTGTTCAAAGAATTTGTAATTGTTACGCCCACTTTCCTTGACGTGGTACATCGCGGAGTCCGAGCACTTGATCAGGGTTTCCGCGTCTTGGCCATCGTCGGGGTAAATGCTGATACCGATACTCACGCTGCTGTAGAGAACATTCCCGTCGATGTGATGGGGCAGTTCCAGTGCCGAGAGAATCTTTTGCGCGGAAAGCGCTGCGTCTTTTGCGTGCCCAATGAAGGGCAGCAGCAGTACAAATTCATCCCCGCCCTGACGACTAACGGTGTCCGACTGACGCACGCACGCCACCAGGCGTTGAGCAATGGACTGCAGTAGCTGGTCGCCAATGGAATGCCCCAAGGAGTCGTTGATGTGCTTGAAGTTGTCCATGTCCAGGAACATCACCGCAAGTTGCCTGCGTTGGCGGTGTGCCGCCTCAATCGCCTGGCCAAGCCGGTCTTGCAGCAGCACTCGATTTGGCAAATCGGTTAGTACATCGAAATGGGCCAGATGATCCAGCTGAGCTTTGTCCGCTTCAGCTTGTTCGGTCAGCTTGATGGCTTCGATTGAAGCGATAACCAGTTTTGCGTTCGTTTTTTGCAAAATAGCGACGTGACGGGACATGCGCGCCTGCGTCACGTCGTTTGTTGCGCGAAATTTTTCCTCTCGCGAAGTGGCAGCCTCTTCGCGAACCTTGGACTCCTCTTCCCGCGCCCACGTGGCTCCTTCACGCATCAAGACAGCGTCTTCACGCTTGTTAGAAACACTCTCACGTTGATTCGCCGCATCTTCTCGTGCAGTCACCAATTTCTCGCGGCTCAGCACGGACGATTCACCGTCAGGGACCAACTTTTTCCGGTGCGTGATGTCTTTTTCGACAGCCATTTTTTGCCCTTCTTCGTGCTGACTTGACATGTCCCGCCGCCCTGGGGCAGGGGGAACGCAGGTGCCGTCATCGTTGTTGGTATTGTTCATTTGCGACCACCTTTGTCCGACCGTTTCGGTGCCGGGCTGACCGTTGGGCTACCCGTCATGATGCCGGTGTAGCCTGATAGGGTTTCCCCCAGCACGATGCCGGCCTCTGTGATGTCAAACAATCGAATGTCCTTGCTGTGCTCACTGCCACGGACTTTAACGACCGAGAGGGCGCGCTTGAATTGACTGTCGATTTCGATGTAGCGATGCACGAGAATCGCGTCCGCGAGAAACGCACTGCCAAATGGACTGAAGCGCAAATCGGTGTAGCGGTCTTCCAGTTCGGAGGTCATCAAGATGGTCACGCCCATGCCGGTGAGTTCGGCAACCATGCGGTACAGCGACCCGCGGAAATCTTCGCTGAACTCGGGTGCCAATGCCAGCTCAAATCCGGACAGCGAGTCGATGACGACGCGCGTGGCCCGCATGCGACGGATCATCTCAATCAGCTCATTCAAGGTTTCGTCAATGGACAGATCGAGTGAGCGGGTGTCGATCACGCCGACTTGTTTGGCCTGAATCATTGAATAGAGCTTGATATTGCCCAGCAGTTGGCTGGGGCTTTTCTCAAACGCCGCGATCACCCCGGTTTCACCCCGGCGTGCCCCTTCGGCCAAAAATTCGGTGGCCAATATGGTTTTGCCCGAGCCAGAAGGTCCAACCACCAAGAGCGAATAGCCCTTGGGCAGGCCGCCACCCAGCATATCGTCCAGACCAGGTGTTCCGATAGCAACACGTGCTGCTTCAGAGGTGACCTGGGTCTGTGGCTCAAGCTCCAGGCCCTGCTTGACGATGGCGCGAGGGAACACCTGGACGCCCTGATCACTGATGCGAAAAGTATGCAAGCCCGGTGCCTGGGCCTGACCCCGCATTTTCACCACTTGAATCTTGCGCACCATGGAATTGCGGTGCATATTTTGCGACAGCCAAAGAATGCCATCGGCCACTGTAAAGACCGGGCTTGACTCCGACTCAGGTACCAAATACTCACCAATGAGAAAGGTGGTGGCTTGCCAGCTCGTCATTTGCATGCCCAGACGATGTACGAAGCGCTGCAGTTCAGAAGTACTCTGTTCGTTCTGCTTCGCGGATTGCGCGACTGATCGAAACGAATCAACGAAGACAAGGCTGGGTGCATAGGCTTGCACCTCGTCGGCAATGCGTGACAAGACGCGGTCAAAATTGCCGTCCAGCAGGTCGGCCGACAAGTTGACGAAGCGGATCGATTGATTGATTTTTTCGAAGTCAAAAAACGCAAACTGCTGCTGATAGCGCAGCATTTTTAAGGCGGGTTCCCCGAGTACGGTGAAAAAGAGTGCTCGGTTGGTTGGGCTTGCCAGCGAGAACATGATCTGGTGTGCGAGCGTTGTTTTTCCGCTTCCGGGCGTGCCGGCAATCACGTTGAACGAGAATTCCGGCAGTCCGCCGCCCAGCAAGTTGTCCAAACCCGGTACGCCGGTTTTTAGTTGTTGTATGTTGACGTTGCTACTCATTTTTGAATTCCTTACCAACGGTTTCTTGGGCGTCATGGTCCCAAGCTGAATCTAAAATGTGGGCCGTTAACGACTCACCAATTAACGAAGCCAAGATGTCGGTGAAAGTGATCAGCAGCTGGCTGTTGGCTTCGCAGATGCGCGCTGGAGTCTGTCCTTCCAGGCTCGTTTTCAAGTTCACAAAGCGGTGATCGCTCTGCTGGGATTCTGAAGTGGCCACGAGCCAGGGACATGTGGACCGGCTCAGGAACATGCTTCTTGCGTAGAGCGAATCAAAACCACCTTCGCCGACGATTGAAATAATTTGAGTCGCCGCCTGCTCCCATAAGCCAATTGCCGAATCTGCAGCTTTTTCGGTGTGCTTGGCCGTGAGGCTTTGAATTTTTTGGTGGCGCACTACCTTACTGGTTTCCATAAAACACCTCAGTAAGTTGCCGGTGCAGGGGCATGGGTTCTTGCAGGCTCATATGTCGTGACAATCTGCAGACATCCGCAGTTGACTTTGTTCCCAATTTGGCGCTGTGTGGAATGCCGCCAAGACGCGGCTTTTGATGCGCATGAAACTGTCGGTCTATACGCATTGTCGGTAGCAATCTGTGTGGCACTTTTGGCATGAGTCAAGGCTTAAGTTACTGCGTCGTTCGCTCTCGTTGTTTGCGCGGATCAGGAACGCCACCGCCTTTGATTGTCAGGCAGGCGTGAACAGGAATTGTCGGCGACCGAAAATTGAGCCACTGATAGTGGCCCAGTCGATTCAAAACTGAGCGAGGTGTTTTACCCGCTCTGTCTACTTCTTTGATGTGGCGCGCACAAGACTGGTCTTGAACGCAGTGGTTTTCGCTTTGCGTGTAGATGGCATAAATACCGCTCGACCTGAGCTATAAAACGCACGACAGGGCGGGTAAAACACACGCTTGTCATGCGCCAGAAACCCAACTATGCCGCCGGGGCTAGGCAATGTCCGTGCGATGACGCACAGATCACTTCACGTGCACTCAATAGGCGCGCACCGATCAGTGAGGTCAGTGCTGTGTTGCACACCAGATTTGCGCGCGCAACACCACCGCGGCGACGGCGTGCTGGCAACGAACGCGCCCATGTGTGGGGTCTTCGCGACAATTGGCGGCAAGCCGTAGATCGCATTCGTGCATGCGACAACCATAGTCTTGACCGTAGATTGCGCCAAAGCGGCTTGAGCTTATTGATGGGAATTACCGCCGGGCAAGTGTTTCAGATCCACGCGGGCAGCGAAGAGCCGGACATTCGGGGGCTTTTTTTGCGTTGTGGTGGGGAAAAGTTGTTGGCACAGGCCATGGGTACAGCGTGTCGGGATTGCGGGCCAATCGTCTGTGCGCCGATCACGGCGTGGCCACTTACGCGGTGAATATCTGATAGTCAATGGGCTTCAACGTGCCATTGTTCGAGCCTTCGGCCGAGCACGCAGTCAAGCCACACAGCAGATCGCGTTCGGCTCGCAATTCAATGAAGTCACCCGCCTTGGAGATCGGGCAGTGGACGGCAACAGTTCCGTTCGCATCGAAACTTACATTCATAAATATGTTGAAAGTGCTGTGAATACGATCTGGGGAAACACCGTGCTTTCCGAGAGCAATGCTCAGATTTTCAAAGCAACTTGGGTGATGGCCCACCCAGCCGTAAAGCTTCTCGAACATGCGCTGACTACAAGGGGTCAGCGTGAAATCGTGTCTTTTTACCGTGTCGGCGACGATGGTGAACATTTCCTTGCTGTCGTTGCTGTACAAGATGTCGCCGACAGACAGCAGGTATTTGGCGGCATAGTCGATGGTTCTCCCTGATGACAGGTAAGAGCCATGATCGCTGGCGTCCAAGGCGAACAGATCTGACACCTGCTCTCCCATAGGGTCGGTGACCCGCAGGATTTGGCCCTTCATCATCAGAAAAGCGGTTCCGCTTTGCGATGGGATACGGTGGAGTTCGCTGGCGCTGACGCTGCTATCGAGGGTGGGGGCGGTGTTGGGAAGCATGCAATCGTTTGAAGTGAGTATGAGCGTGCTCGATGATCGCCGCTTGCGCATCGGAGAATCGGTAGGAGAACATCTCTGGTGGCCGTAGGATGAGACGCCATTGGTCAAGAACGACCGGTTGCTGCGGTGCGCTCCTACAAACAGACAGCTGGGCGACAGAGATCATTCGTCCATGAATCAAGATGCAATCCCTGGCGCAGTGGGTATCGCCGCCCGATCCAACCCCCTTGTTGCTTGCCCTCATTTGACGCAGAAGAAGCGGCTGCTTCGGGTTGATCCTGATGCGTCAGGCGAAACGACAGCGAACGCATTCGGCAGTTATGTGCTGGACGGAGAGCATCCATGCGTGATGGCCCGATCGGTGGTGAATAAGAAGGAGGTGTTTCTGGCCAGCTACGGCGAGCTCGGAGACGAAGACAACTGCGCCGCGGTTTGCCAAGACATTTATGAGCTCGTGTCGATCAGCAAGGCCGAAGGTAGTTTGAATTCGCTGGCGGCCGTTTTTCCGGCCAAGGCTTTCCACACAGAGCGCGCGTTTGAGCAGGCGCTGTGGGACCAGCTTGAGGGAATGCATGAGATAGACCGCAAACGATTTTCTTGGGACCCGTGCGTGTCACAAGACCCCAAAAGCCCCGATTTTTCTTTCAGTGTCGGTGGCGTCGCGTGGTATGTGGTGGGGCTTCATCCTCAGTCGTCGCGCAAGTCCAGGCAGTTCAAAGCGCCTGCGCTGATTTTCAACCGGCACGCACGATTTGAAGTGCTGAGAGAAGAGGGGCGGTACGACAACATGCGCGATCGGATACGTGAACGCGACATCCAGTTGCAGGGCTGCGTCAATCCCATGCTCAAGAATCACGGAGAGGCGTCGGAAGCCATTCAGTATTCCGGGCGAGCCGTCGACGACGATTGGCAGTGTCCTTTTGCACATGGATAAGCACCAGCTGACAAAGGGTCAGGCACCTGAAGTCACCTGCTTCGCCGGGTTGGGTCGCATGGTTCGATCCGCAAAACCACAACGTCAATACCGCGCCCAACGCGTCGGCCTTGTCCTACAGCGCTCACCACGTTTGTCCTACAGGCGCTAACCCACACGTTTCTTACACTGAACCCATCGCAGCGATTGGCGTTGCGATCACAGCAACACAAGGTTGGCGGCGGCGACGCTGGCCCGCCCAGTACAGGAGTCCACCATGTTGCGTTACGCCGTTATTTTTCTCGTCATTGCGCTCATCGCTGCGGTTCTGGGTTTTGGCGGCATCGCTGCCGGAGCTGCCAGCATTGCCAAAATCCTGTTCTTGGTGTTTTTGATCTTGGCCGTGGTCTCGTTCTTCTTCGGTTACCGACGCCGCTAGGGCCGCAACCGTTGTCAGAAGCAGTCAGACCCATGCACACCGTCGCGCTATTGCCTTCACCCACCATCTAGGAGAACTCATGAATACCAACACCCAAAACCTCGCCAACGACAGCCACCAGATGGTGGAGAACGGCGCCGACAAAGCGGACCAGATGGTGTCCCAAGCTGCTAAAAAAGCAGATCAGGTGATCGAAGCCACTCAGAACAGTGTTGCAAACGCCGGGAAGTCAATTCAGGCTGGTGTAAACCAGCTTCGCGAAGCGGTTCCTGCTAGCTTGTCACGCGCCGCCACCCAGGCCGAGGACTTGGCCCGGGCCGGTATCGATAAAGCGCGCGCGGCTGGTCACTCGGTGGCCAACGAGGCAAGTCACATGCGCGAGCAAACCGTAAGCTATGTGCGCGAAGAGCCCGCCAAGGCGTTGCTGATGGCGGTCGCTGCGGGCGCTATTGCCACGCTGTTGATCGGATGGGCCACACGCGGCAACGGCCACTCCCGGCATTGAACCCGCATAGGACACCCCAGGCCTGTTCGGCATGAGCCACCGCGAACGGGTCTTTTCATGGCGCTGCTACCGGAATGCTTCGGGGCAAGCGCCTTTTTTTTGTGCGAAACATGAGGGAGTACCGCCGTGATCCATCCGCTCTTCATCACGATGGCCAAGCAGCCACGGCTTTTTCTGGAGCACGCCGATGCCTACGCCGAACTCGCCGTTGCCGAGCTGGCCTGCTGGCGCAGTCGGCTGCAGCGGCGCGCCGCACTCACTTTGGCGGCAGTCCTGTTGGCGCTGTTAGGTTTGGGGCTGGCGGGTGTGGCTGGCCTGCTCGCTGCGGCGCTGCCGTTAGAGATCATGCCCATGCCCTGGCTTCTTTGGGCCTTGCCAATGACCCCTGTATTGCTGGCCGTCTATCTGGGGTGGAGTGTGCGGCAGCTGAAAGAAGAAGACGGCAGTGCCTTCACCACGCTGCGCGAACAAATCGCGCAGGACCTTGCCACGCTCAAGATACTGGATGAAGAAGCATGAACAACGCCACACACCCAGCCAATGGCAGCGGCCATGTGGCCCACCGCCCCAATCAAGACAGCAAAGCACTTCCAACTGACTACCGAATGAGGCAAGCGGTGGCGCGCATCGCGGCGTCTCGCTCTGCGCTCATTGTCGGTATGATGCCCGACCCGCCCGGGCCAGGTGACGCCGCAACCGGTAGGGCTGGCGAGCACGACGCTGCCGGGTCTTTTTCTGAAACGTTGAAGGCGCGCATTGAGCGCAACGGTTTGCTGCAAGGCAGCTGGCGCACGGCGCGCACGCTGGCGCGCCGCTGGTGGACTCGCCAGCCTTGGCACAGCTCGGTCGATCTCGTGGTCCAGACCCTGGCGCATCAGGCCCGCCCCCTGATCGGGCGCCATCCCTTGGCCACATTGGCTGTGGGTGCGGCGTTGGGTGGGGGTTTGGTAGCTGTGGCATCGGTCGCGCGCTCGTGGGCCTCGCAGCGCACTCAGAGGTACGCCAGTCCTTGGCGCGATCGCATGGGCAGTCTGCTTTGGACGCAACTCACCGCCGCTCCGGTGCAAATGGCGCTTGCCGGAGCCCTGGCGGCTTGGCTCGCCGATCAGGGCAGCCGCTGCGCACGGACAGCCGACGCCACGCCTGGCCGCGCTCAAGCCCACGCGCCGCCCTCCGGGGATGCGGCCCCAGGCACCGTGTGAGGCCACAAGCATCCCTCGAAACCGGTCATCGCGAACAGCGCATCAAAGTTTTGTTTGCGCGGTTGTGAGCACGCGCACGAAGCCGTCATTGCGAGCG
>Ga0136636_10001000_pt1 | contig 15958 bp, 14 predicted proteins | sample AntDrymUQ8522106_2_FD_104653 | JGI IMG/M metagenome (GOLD analysis project Ga0136636, IMG submission 104653) | Polar desert sand microbial communities from Dry Valleys, Antarctica - metaG UQ852 (21.06) | ecosystem: Environmental > Terrestrial > Soil > Desert | place: Antarctica: Dry Valley... | reverse complement strand
TATTATATATTTAATTTATAATGAATTACAAACTTTATCAACACATTGTTAGTAACTGCAAAGTTAGAAAGTTTTTATGAATGACGATGCTGATAAACTTCAAAAAGCGGTTAAAAGAAAGCTATAAAAAATGTGCTAACTAATTTGGTGGTTTCAAAACAATTGATATGGCGACATAGTTTTCATATTTCCAAAAAAAGTTGTGATGTTTCTTTCAAAGGTTATTAGTAAGTTTTCAACATGTTGTTGATAGCTTATCAGAGGGATAATTTATTAAAAGTGGAATAAGTTTATTTAAATTATTATATATGTAATTTTATAAATAAACATTTACAAGTTATTTGTGTTTATACATGTAATACATATATTATTGTAATAATTACAAATAAATACTATAAAAAACACAGGTATGAAAAACAAAACTTTAGTAGCTATTTTAATCCTATTAGTAATTTCTACTTCCATGTTTGCAGGCAAACTAAAAGGAAAAGTTATATCACCTGGTGACAAAGGTATGATTTCAATTGGTGGTGGAACCAATTTAGACCAAAGTTTAGACCGGTTGTTTCGCTTTGATGCCAATGTTTATGTGCCGCTTTATTTCAATAAGTTTATGAGTTTTGGATTCAATGCAGGAGGTAATTATAATAGCTTTAGCAACGATTTTCAAACGTTGCCAACGGTATATAACATGGCGAATCTGGTGACAAATACTGCTGCTTTTGTTGGCGATGTAGCTGCAAAAAAAAGTGGATTTACCTTGCAAGTTGGTCCTCAAGCTAATTTTCATGTAGGAAATAATATGATTATTTCATCTATTATTGGATTTGGCTTAAGTAATATGTATCAACCCAGAGAATATAAAGCTGTTCAAACCACTAATACTGACATAAAGACTTATACATACGATTTGTTGAAAGTAAAAGAAACTGCTACCAATGGTTTGTGTATGACTCCAAAAGTACGGTTGAATTATATGATTAGTTCAACAGTTGGCTTTTGGACAGAGGGAAGTTATTTGATTTCGCCAAGCGTTTCTAGACTAATATCAACTTTTAAACCCGAAGGTGTTGCAGACATAAAAGGAAATTATAAAGAACAACAATTGGCACTTGGCACTTATACAACGCAAACAGTAACTCAAAGTTACAATGCAGTGGGTGTAAATGCAGGAATAACCATAGTTTTAGGTGGTGTAAATTATGAACGCAAAGGCATAAAAGAAGGTGGAATACGAAAAACGGAGGAAATGGCGGCTGAGCGCAAAGGCTGGGACGGATCGATAAAAGGTATAGCTGAGCGTAAAGGAATTAATGAAAATGGACTTAAGAAAACCGAAAATATTGCTGCTGGGGATGGTTCTACAGAAGGTATTGCCCAACGCAAAGGAATTAAAGAAGGAGGATTAAAGAAAACCGAAGAAATAGTTGAGCGCAAAGGCTGGGACGGATCGATAAAAGGTATAGCTGAGCGTAAAGGAATTAATGAAAATGGACTTAAGAAAACCGAAAATATTGCTGCAGACCCAAAAGGTTGGGATGGCTCGGTAAAAGATCATGGAGGCGACCCTCATAGCCAGCGAAAAGGTTGGGATGGTACAGTAAAAGGAGGAAGTATTCAAGGAAAAGGAATTACTCAATCCGGAATAAAGAGAACAGAAGAAATGACGGTAGATCCTAACAGTACTGATGTTTCAAATGTGGGCAGTTTGGCTGGCGGTGGTAGCGGAGCTGCAGCTGCATCCTATGCTGCTACTGGAAGAATGGCTTCAGGGTCTAGTTCTAATGATAGTTATTTGGTAACATATACAAAAATTTCTGATAATCAACTACTTATTAGCGGTATTGATGTAAATGGAACTCCTTTTGAACATGCTATAAATACCAAAGGAACTGGTGGAACAATAGCAAGGACGGCACAAAATTCTGATAATGGAGACGCTGCAAAGCATGCGATAAATTCCAAAGGTTCAGGTGGTAATTTGGTGAAAACTCAAAACCCCGCAAATAATGAAATTCCACCAAGTTGCGGTTCTGTCAATCAGAAAATTACCTATCCCGATGGAACGGTTGAAGAGAATACATTTGCTTGTCCAGCTGACGCGGTTGAATATCAACAGCTTAAAAATGTGACAGTTTCCAAGCAAACTCAAGGTGCAACTTTTGGAGAAAAAGTAAATGCGGGATTACATCAAGCAGGGAGTCAAGTTGGGCAAGGTGCTTCGATTATAGGTGGTGCATTGCCCGGTGGAGCTGTAATAAGTGCTGCCAATACTGTACAAAATGGAAATTCGGGTGAACAGCCAAGTTCCATTTCAAACGTACTAAAAACAAAACACGATACGGCTAAAAATTCGGTGGGGAATATTCGCCGATTGAATGAAAACCCCGATACAACCTCTACAGATTCTCCAGCCGCTAGAAAAGGTTGGGACGGAACTGTGAAAGGTGGAAGTAGAGGTATTGATAAAGCAGATATACGTAAAAATGCTTCTAATCAACGCAAAGGCTGGGACGGAAGTGTAAAAGGCGGCTCAAAAGGTATCAAGGAGAATGGAATAAAATAGAAATAAAATATAAACGGATAGAAATCCAATGACCTGCATATTTAAAAAAAGGCGAAGAAAATACATTCTTCGCCTTTAATATTAAGTGATTTAGAAATCATCTATGCATAAAGTTTACCCACAATCCATAAAACGAGATTTGTTGGGAGTATTTTGAATAAAAAACAAAAGGCCTGGTACTGAAAACCGGGTACTACTCTGGATTTCATACGGTTACTCATGATTTGTTTTACCATCTGACCCGCTACCACTTCGGCAGCCATACCGTTTTGCTCGTCTTTTTCCATGCGTTCTACCGAACGTTTCATGATGACAGAATAAACAGAATTAACTAATTGTGATTTTTCTGTGTATTTTCGTGCAGCAGTAAACTCTGTAATTGTATCTCCGGGAAGTACCGTGCAACATTGAATTCCAAATGGTTTTAATTCGAGCGAAAGTGCTTGCATAAATACCAATAATGCCGATTTACCAGCTGAATAAAAGGCCTGGAAAGGAATTGGAATAACTGCTGCAACCGAAGATGTTGTCATAATTTTTCCATAACCTTGTTTTCTGAAAACAGGAATACAAGCTTGAATGGTTTTCACTGCACCAAAAAAGTTGGTTTCCAGTTGATATTTTGCTTCTTCGGATGAAGTGTCCTCGATAGATCCGGCAATACCATTTCCTGCATTACAAATGACAGCATCTAACCGATTGTTTTCTTTTAAAATATGTGCAACCACCGAAGCGATATTTTCTTCATTGTTTACATTCATTTTTACATGAACCAACTCCCCTACTCCATTCTGAGCTTTTTGAGGAATTCCACCACGACGCGAAGCTGCGTAAACGCGAACTCCTTTATCCATTAGTTGTACTGCTGCCGACAAACCAATTCCGGCACTGGCGCCGGTAATTAATACTACTTTTGTTTCCATATTCGCTAATTATAATATTTCGGGTACAAAGATAATAACTATTAACACAAATCTAATTTAAAAAGGAGAATAAAATACTTAAATAAATTACTACATTTGTACAAACAATTTTTAAATGATAAAAAATGAACGTTTTAGTTACCGGAGCGAACGGATTATTGGGACATCATGTGGTTTTTGAATTGTTGAAACAGCAACACCATATACGAATAATTGTACGCAGCTGTAATAATATTTACTTCGATTTATCATTGGTGGATAGTATCAAAGGAAATTTTACGGATGTTGATTGTTTAAAGAAAGCTGCTCAAGGTTGCGATGCCATTATTCATATTGCAGCCATTACGGCTACCGATTTATTGCATTACGGGGATTATAGCAAAGTAAATGTGGAAGGATCGGCACAGATTATAAGGATTGCCAAAGAGCTAAGCATCAACACACTAGTTTATGTAAGTTCAGCCAATACAATTGGTTTTGGTACGGAAACACAATTGGCCGACGAAAATAACGCTATTCAGTTTCCGTTCACTCATTCGTTTTACGCACAAAGCAAGGTAGCATCCGAACAACTTTTTATACAAGCTTCTCGAAAGCCGGATCAACATATCATTATTGTTAATCCCACTTTTATGATTGGGGCGTATGATCCTAAGCCAAGCTCTGGAAAATTAATGATAATGGGTTATAAACGGGCATTGAATTTCGTACCAAAGGGTGGCAAAAACTTTGTGCATGTAACCGATGTAGCTGTGGCAGTTTGTAATGCCATCACGCAAGGAATAAATGGAAATCGCTACCTTTTATCAGGTATAAATCATTCTTTTAAAGAATATTATACTCTTCAAAAATACATAGGAAAGTATAAACAGTGGATTATCGAATTGCCCGATTGGGTATTGTTGGTCGTTGGAAAAGTGGGTGATATTCTTCGCAAAATGGGAATAAAAACAGAAGTTTGTTCGATGAACCTCCGGCAATTGATGATAACGGAATACTACAATAACCGAAAAGCAAAGTTGGATTTGAATTTGCCCGAAACGAATATTGAAATACCTATCAAAGAAGCCATTGATTGGTTTAAAGAACACAAAATGATAGACCTTTAAAATCTAAAATACTCTCAAAATTCATAATTTTGTTGTACAATGAAAAATTTTGCAACCAAAAAATCACTCTCAAGCTCTGCTCCTATTGTCAACTTGCGAGGTTTAATAAGTCTTATTTTAATCTCATGCTATGTTTTTCCGCTTTTAGCTAAAAGTCCCGGAAAAAAAATCGAATCCATTCCTTTCGAAATGGTGGGAAGTTATGTGGTTGTTAAACTCAAAGTAAACGAATCCACACCTTTGAATATTATTCTCGATTCTGGAATATCCAACACGATTATTACCGAATTAGAGCCTACGGATAAAATTTCTCTTAATTTTTCGGATGTAAAAAACTTAATGGGTCTGGGTGGTGGCGACCATTTGGAAGCCTATAAAAGTAATTACAATGTACTAAAGGTAGGTAAATTAAAACTGGAGTCGAAGACGGTGTTTGTTTTGCGAGAGGATATTTTTAATTTATCGAAGCATACAGGTACAAAAATAAATGGATTGATTGGTGTCGATTTTTTTTCCGATTACATCGTAGAGGTTAATTACACCAATAAACGAGTGAACTTTTACGAAAATGAGTCGCTTACAGTGCCTAAAGGATATGAAACTATACAGTTGAATACTGAATATAATAAGATATTTGTGAATTTAATGGTAACGGACTCGGACAGTACAAAAAGAAAAGTTAAAATGCTTTTAGATACTGGTGCAGAGCTTAATGCATGGTTTCAAACACATAAATCTGAATCGGTACACATCCCCAAAATCAATGTACGATGCACAATTGGTGAAGGTTTTAACGGAGAAATTAAAGGGCTTGTAGGTAGGATGCAGCAAATTTGTTTCGGCAGTTTTTGTCTGACGCATCCTATTGTTTCGTTTCCCGACTCGGCCAGTATAGCCGCCATTGTAGAAAATTCCGATCGGGATGGAACGATTGGAAGTCAGCTGTTAAGCCGGTTTAATTATTTTATAGATTATAATAAAAAGCAATTTCATTTTAAGCCCAACGAAAATTTTAAGGACAAATATAAATACAATATCGCTGGAATTGAGGTGACACAGATTATTCCAGCAGTGCCACAGTCGGAAATTTGGAAGGTATGGGAAAATTCCCCGGCAGCTGCTGCGGGCTTGAAAGTTGGCGATCAAATTGTAGAGATTGATGGTCAAAAAGCATATCAATTTACTGTAAACGAATTAAAGATGTTTTTCGAAACGCCATCAAAACGACTATTAGAAGTGATGGTAATAAGAGATGGAAAAGAAGTAAGAGTAAAAATAGATATGAATAGCAAGATTTGAGAATTGACGTTCTATTTTATAAATACCATTATAACAGCTAAGTAAAAAAAATACATGAGTTTATTTATAGTGATTTTTTTTGAACTTAGACTGTATTTTCATTTTTTACAAAGAAAAAGTTATCAACAGTTTGTAGTTACGAAAAAAACATCTATTTTTGCAGTCCCAAACTCCGAGACGGAAAATAATAACATAAAATACATAGAGCAATGAAAAGGACATTCCAACCTTCTGTTAGAAAAAGAAAAAACAAACACGGATTCCGTGAAAGAATGGCAACAGCAAACGGTCGCAGAGTATTAGCCCACCGTCGTGCCAAAGGAAGAACAAAACTTACAGTTGCGGATGAGCCACGTCACAAACACTAATTATCCTGCAAAATCAGTATAAAGAAAGTAGAAACTTCAAGTAAGTTTTTACTTTTTTTGTTTTTATCCCCTCTGTAAGCAATTATTTGAGTATTTTTGGCTTTGTATATTGAGCCCTTTTAAAACTAGAATTTTATTTTGTAATAGTACTGATAGTCAGAAAACTAATTTACACAAAATAGATGTTTTATTGCTTGATTTTTTTTATATTTTGCAGTTTTGATGATCAGTACATGCAACTTTTTACTTGTAACCAGTAACAATTTATGGACTTAAAAAAATTTTGGAAAGAAACTTTCGGTGGCTTTGTATTGAAAAACGTGCTTATAGCTGTTGGTGTTATAGTAGCTATGTCGTGGATTTCGCTGATTTGTGTCGATTTTTATACACACCATGGCGAAGCTGAAGTTGTGCCTGATTTACGCGGATCTACCATAGAGGAAGCTCAGGTGATATTGTCTAGTAAGGGTTTACATGTACAAGTGATTGATTCTGTATATGTTCGTGGTAAAAAGTTAGGGACAATTATTGAGCAGAATCCCTCACCAAATTCAAATATAAAGACCAATCGCCCCATTTATATCAAAATAAATTCGCGCTTAGTTCGTCAAGTTAGCTTGCCCGAGTTGAGTGATGTTTCTTATCGTCAGGCAGACGCCATGCTTCAGTCGATAGGTATAAGCGTGGGAAGTGTAGAATATTCTCCTTCCGAGTACAAAGATTTGGTTATTCAGGTAAAATTTCATGGCAGAGCGGTTTTGCCCGGAACAAGAATTCCAGAAGGAAGTGCCGTTGTTTTGGTTGTTGGAAGTGGATTAGGCAATGCCGAAACTCAGATACCTGCCATTAAAGGTATGGGGCTGAACGAGGCGACCGAAGCCATCACTGCCGCTACTTTTGTGGTTGGTGCGGTAGAATATGATGCTACACCATCGGGCAATGAAGATGAATATATCATTTATCGTCAACGTCCGGCAGCAGGAAGTTCATTGCCTGCTGGCAGTAAAATCAATTTATATCTTTCGAAAGATAAAGGGCGAATGAACGAGACTTTCGAAGAAGATAAAAAACCGGAAGAAAGCAATGAGCAATTTTTTTAATAGCAATTTTAAATTACAATCGTGACTGAGGATTATTTTGAAGATATAGAGGAAGATGGATTGAGTGAAGTAGGAGAGGAGCAGGAGCTTTTTGAACATTTTCGTTTTGTGGTGGATAAAGGGCAGACCATGGTGCGAATTGACAAGCATCTGGTAAACTGTATGTCCAATACTTCGCGTAATCGCATTCAGGAAGCTGCTGAAGCCGGTAATATATTGGTCAACGGAAAGGCAGTAAAATCAAATTATCGCATAAAACCAAACGACATTATCACTATCGTACTGGCTTATCCACCAAGCGAATTTGTAATCATTCCTCAGGATATTTCGCTTAATATTGTATACGAGGATGACGATATTATGTTGGTCAATAAGCAACCGGGACTGGTAGTACATCCGGGCTTTGGGAACTTTGATGGCACCTTGCTCAATGCCGTTGCTTGGCACATGAAAGATCATCCCGACTTTGACCCGAATGATTCCCGCATTGGTCTGGTGCATCGCATTGACAAGGATACTTCAGGCTTGCTACTCATCGCCAAAACCGAAATGGCAAAGTCAAATTTAGGTAAACAGTTCTTTGATAAAACTACTCAACGTCGTTATCAGGCTCTGGTTTGGGGCAATGTAAAAGAAGATGAAGGCACCATAGTTGGCGCTTTGGCTCGTGATCCTCGAGACAGAATGCTGTTCACCGTATTTCCTGAAGGAGAAAATCCTGTAGCTAAGCATGCCGTAACGCACTATAAAGTATTGGAACGAATGGCTTATGTTACATTGGTAGAGTGCAGACTCGAAACTGGTCGTACGCATCAAATTCGTGTTCACATGAAGCATATTGGGCACACCCTTTTCAACGATGAACGCTATGGCGGACATGACATTTTGAAAGGGACTACGGCTGCTAAGTACAAACAATTTGTAAAAAACTGCTTCGAAATTTGTCCACGTCAGGCGTTACATGCCAAAACGCTGGGTTTTGTACATCCACGCACCGGTGAATTTATGCACTTTGAGAGTGAATTGCTAGACGATATGCAGCAACTGATTGAGAAATGGAGAGGATATGCAAAATTTTTAGATGAAGAATAAATAATTTAAGAATTTAATTCTAAACAGACTGTATTTTTAAACTTTTAAATGCTAGCATTATGAAGATATTACATTTCGTCAAGATTAAAAATTTCAAAATTTTTGGTAATGAAATAAACGTTTCTTTAGATCAACCATCTGTTTTAATAGGTCCTAACAATTCAGGTAAAACATCTGTTTTACAGGCAATAGCACTTTGGTCATTTGGTGTAAAGTCATGGTATGAATCAAAAGGAAATACAAAAGCAACAAAAAATTTATCTTCAGGAATAAACAGACTTAATCTAACACAAATACCAGTTCAAAATGCACGGTATTTATGGAATAATACAGAAATAAGAAAAGGAAGTACTGACTTAATTCCTCTTGAAATTACTGTTGGAATAGAATTTAATGAAAAAATTCATGAATGTCAACTTTCTTTTACTCAACAGTCTTCAGAATTAATCTATTGTGTTCCGAGTAAGGGGTTCTACGAGAATAAAGAATTATTAGAATTTGCAGCGCATATAAATGTTGATTTACTGTATTCAATGTCAGGTGTTGCAATTGAAGAAGTTCTTATTCCCGAAGGACGAATTAATTCTTTAATTGGACAAGGGCAAACATCAGAGGTACTTAGAAATCTTTGCTATATGATTTTCACAAAAAGTAAAGATGATTGGACTGATATGGTTGATTTGATGAGGAAATTATTTCAAATTGAACTACAACAACCTAAATTTATAACCACAAGAGGTATTATAGAACTTAAATATAAATCTAAGGATATTAAAAACAACTTAGATATTGCAATGGCTGGTAGAGGTTTTCAGCAATTTTTATTATTGTTTTCATACCTATTTTCTCACAAAAATTCTGTTTTATTATTAGATGAGCCTGATGCACATCTAGAGATACTAAGACAAAAGACAATTTACAGTATACTTAAGAGACTAACACAAAGTAATGGAAATCAACTTATAATAGCAACCCATTCAGAGGTAATACTAGAAGATGCAGCAGATACAAACTTAGAGTTGATTTTGGTTGGTGAATCTGTACATATTGCTGAAAAGAAAGAAATAAAAAATGCATTGCGAGACTTTGGGATTGAGCACTACTATAAGGCAAGGCAGAAAGGTTCAGTACTCTATATTGAAGGAAGTACTGATATTGATATATTAAGAGAATTTGCTAAATTAAATAAAAATCAAGAGGCATTTGATATTTTAGATGGTAATATAAATTATTATTACACACAAAATAATGAACCTGATAATACTCTAGACAATGAGATTGATATTGTTCAAGGGGCATTTAAAAGATACATTGATCATTTCTATGCAATTAAAAAAGTCGTTCCAAATTTTATCGGTTTGGCTGTTTTTGACAGTGATGGTAAAGATTTACAATCAAATGAAAAGAATCTTTTAGCAACAATTTATTGGAAAAGGTATGAAATTGAAAATTATTTTATAAAACCAAGTGTAATAAATAGTTGGTGTAAAGAGGAATTGAAAATTAATGGAACTTTCCTTGAAACTCAGTTTAACGAGGCACTAAATGAATGTATCTTACAACAGATCTTCAACAATAACAAAAAATCATTTGATGAGTTTATACAATTATCTGATTCACTGAGGGACACATATTGGTTAAGTATTACTAGAAACACTAAATTAAGTTTATTTTTCGAAAAAGTTTTGGAAAAGTATCATGATGTATCAGGTCAACCCATACCAATAAATAAAGGAAGGTATTATGAGTTAGTAAAATACTTGCCTTTTGATGAAGTTGATGATGATGTGAAAAATGTATTGTATAAGATTGTTGATGTGTTTAAAGTATAAGAAAAAATTAATTTCAAATATTTTATGAAAAAAAATATAGCCATCGTAGCGGGTGGAGACTCGTCGGAAGTAGTTGTTTCGCTTAAAAGTGCAGCGGGACTTTATTTATTTATGGACAAAGAACGTTATAATCTGTTCATTGTAACCATTGTATGTCAAACATGGCAAGTAGAGTGGTCGGATACTGAAAAGATTGCCATTGATAAAAATGATTTCAGTTTCACTCGAAACGATGTGAAGACTACTTTCGATTTTGCATATATCACCATTCACGGTACACCGGGTGAAAACGGTATTCTACAAGGCTATTTCGATTTAATAGGGTTGCCTTATTCTTGCTGTGGCGTGTTGGCTGCTGCAATTACATTTAATAAATTTACTTGTAATCAATACCTTAAAGGCTTCGGTGTGAAAGTTTCCGAATCGTTAGTTCTTCGTGCCGGACAGACAGTCTCGGACGAAGAAGTGGATCAAAAAATAGGTTTTCCTTGCTTTGTGAAACCCAATGTAGGTGGAAGCAGTTTTGGAGTGACCAAAGTGAAAAGCATAGACCAAGTGCAACCTGCCATTACACTGGCATTTGCCGAAGGTGCTGAGGTGATGGTTGAAGCATTTATGGCTGGAACCGAAATTACCTGTGGTGTGTATAAAACAAAGAGTAAATCACATGTTTTACCTATAACAGAGGTAGTTAGCGAAAATGAATTTTTTGATTTTGATGCAAAATACAAAGGGCAGGTGCAAGAAATTACACCGGCGCGCATCGCCGATGCGTTGACAAAGCGTGTTCAAAAACTAACATCTGCTATTTACGATATTTTGGGTTGCAAAGGTATAGTGCGCATTGATTATATTATTTCCGAAGGCGATGTCATCAATCTTTTGGAAGTAAATACTACACCTGGAATGACTACTACAAGCTTTATTCCACAACAAATTGCAGCTGCTGGGATGGATATAAAAGAGGTGATGACAGAAATTATTGAAAATGAACTCTGTTAGTTGCAAGGCTTTGGTTACAAGTTACGAGTAATAAAATGATATATTACAAACACCTTGTAACATGTAACACGTAACTATATATTTATGAAAACATTCGACCAAATAACACAAATTATTAGCTCAGAACTGGCGCAAACCAATTGGAGCAATGAACCTCGCGGCCTTTATGAACCTATTGGTTATGTGCTTTCTATGGGTGGAAAGCGTATTCGACCAGCTTTGACATTGATGGCCTGTAACTTGTTTTCGGATGATGTGCAGCAAGCAGTGAATTCGGCCATTGGCTTAGAGATATTCCATAATTTTACCTTGTTGCACGATGATATTATGGACAGAGCGGATGTTCGTCGCGGGCAACCAACAGTACATAAAAAATGGGATGATAACACGGCCATTCTATCGGGTGACGTGATGCAAATAGCTTCTTATCAGTTTATAGCTCAAACACCTGCTGAACAGTTAAAGCGAACCCTGGACTTGTTTTCAAAAACAGCTGCTGAAATTTGCGAAGGTCAACAATACGATGTTGAATTTGAGAGTCGTGATAGGGTTGAGGCGGATGAATATTTAGAAATGATTCGGTTAAAAACGGCGGTTTTGTTGGGTGCAGCACTTCAAATCGGTGCATGGATTGGTGGAGCAAGAGATGAGGACGCTCAGTTGTTATACGATTTTGGAATTCATATAGGTTTGGCTTTTCAATTGAAGGATGATTTGCTGGATGTTTATGGAGATGAAGTTACATTTGGAAAAAAAATTGGTGGCGATATACTTTGCAACAAAAAAACATTCATGTTGATTCACGCACTTGAGTTGGCAAAAGGAAAAGATGCCCAAGAACTTCAAAAATGGCTAAGTACTTCTGATGAAAAACAAGCAGATCAAAAAATTAATGCTGTAACCTCCCTTTTTAATAAACTGGGAGTAAAGACACTTTGCGAAGAGAAGATGCAACATTTCTATGCAAAGGCAGTCGCAAATTTGGAAAAAGTGTCGGTTTTGGAAAATAATAAGCAAGAATTGATAAAATTAGGCGAAAAATTAATGTTTAGAAACGATTAATTTTTTATCTTTGTGGGTATAAATATATTTTCAATTTATTAATTACGATTTTCAATTATGATTTTTTGCTTTGCAATTTATCTTTAATTGCAAATTATCAATTGTTGAATATTATGCCCTACCGCCGATTACCAAACACAGATCAAGCTCGATTACGTGCACTCCGTACAGCGATTCAACAAGCCGAAAATCAGGATTACGGCCGTCAAGTAATTTCGTATAAAACGATTCATGAGGCAAAAACGTACTTAAATGTTTTTGAAAAACAGTTAGCACAATATCAACTAACACTTGATAGTCAGGTGTCTGCCAATAAACGCTATCAACAGATTGTACACAATGCCCGTTTGTACATATCGCATTTCATTCAGGTATTTAATCTTTCCATCATACGTGGTGATATAAAAAAGGAGCATAAACTGCTTTATAAATTAGATCCCAACGTGCATACCGTTCCCGATTTAAGTACCGACTCCGCCTTGATTAATTGGGGAAAATGCATAATAGATGGAGAAAATGAACGAATAAGAAATGGTGGTTTACCGATTTACAATCCGGCCATAGCAAAGGTACAAGTTCATTATGAGGTATTTAAAGAATATAAATCCACTCAAAAAATGTATCAGGCCACCACTACCCGAAATTGGGAAGATTTAATAAGTTTGCGCGAAAGGGGCGACCTTATCATTTTGGATATATGGAATCAGATTGAGACTAATTATAATGATGAGAAACCTTTTGCACGTTTTAATAAGTGCAAGGCTTTCGGATTGGTGTATTATTACCGAAAGGGCGAAAAGGAACTGACACTTCAGGATGATTTGGTGAGTAATAAGTTACAGGCTATTGTATAATAATTTACTGATATTGATCATTCTATTCAATTATTTTTGTGGGTGATATAACTTTATTCATAGGTTTATCATCGCTGTTTGTTGGCACTGATGGCAACAGTTGTAAATCGAAACATACGCCCCATTTTAAAGTTTCAATGCCATTGAAAAATCTGTCGTAATAGCCTTTGCCTCTTCCTAATCTGTTTTTATGCAGGTCGAAGGCCACTCCCGGAACTATCGTCAGGTCGACTTTTCCCACATATACACCATCCATTTCAGGCTCGTAAATGCCCAATTTTCCTCGTTTGAGATTTTCTTTTGAAGAATATTTTTTTATTTCGATGTCATCTTCAACCACCGATGGCAGTAAAATTACCTTCTCAACACTCCATTTCTGTATAAACTTGTGTGTTGGCAGTTCGTCAGCAGTAGACCAATACATTAATATTGTTTTAGCAGAGCTAAATTCAGGGAGTAATTCAATTTTCTTAAAAACTAAATCTGCTGCTTGTTCTTTCTGACCTGCTGTAATTTGTTTTTTCAATTCATTAATCTGCCTACGAATCTGATTCTTATTCGAATCTATACCTTCCATATTTCTTCTAAATTAGTTTATTTTTCAATTCAATTTTGATGCTAAATTAGACAATAATTCTCTATTTTATTTTGAGTCATACCACAATCTTTTTATAATAATAATTTTTGTTCCCAAAATACTTGTTAATCACAAATATTTATTTTATTTTTGACAATCGAAATCTTAACTCCGAATTGTTTATATTTGACATCTAAAATTCTCTATATATATGAAGAATATCGTCTCATTATTAGTTGTTTATTTATTCGTTTATCCAGTTTTTTGTCAAATTCCATCAACTCTACCGTCATCATCATCTATTGCTCAAACCTCTGTGGCTGACAAGCAGAACTGGTCAGCATTTACCAATCCAGCCATGTTGGGTTACCTAGAACAAACGGAATTTGGTGTTCAGTTTGAAAATAGATACTTGTTAAATGAGCTTTCCACAAAGAGTATGCAGGTAGGATTTTCGTCTAAACTTGTTTGTACCGGGGTCTCATTTTCACATTTTGGCTACTCGCAATATCACGAAATGATTGCCGGTATTGGTTTCGCCCGTAATTTCTCTAACAAATTTGCTATGGGTGTTCAGGCAAACTATTTTACCAGCTATTTTTCTGCTTCTAATTCGTACCGAGGAGCATTTTTCCCTCAAGTTGGATTATCAGTTCTATTATCACCAACTTTTTCGATTGGATTTAATGCATCCAATCCATTTCAATCGGTCATAAAAAACGAATATGTAACAAAACGAATTCCTTCCGTTTTTAGCTTAGGAACTGAGTATTTATTTTCTCAGGAATTAATTTGGCACACGCAAATAGATAAGGAAGTGAGTAGTAACTATCGCTATGCGACTGGTTTTGATTATAGAATGTTGGAACAATTGACGGTTAAACTTGGTGGTTATTGGTTAGATTATTTAGTTCCATGTTTGGGAGTAGGAGCAAAGGCAGGTTCGTTTTTGATTGACCTTAACTGCGAACTCCATCCTCTATTGGGATTAAATACTTTTGCATCGGTTCATTATCGTTTTCGTAAATAATAATTTATGAGGCAGATATTTATTTTAGTATGTTTTTTTTTGGCGTTTTCTTGTACGGTAAGGGCACAGGATGCCATTGCCACCACCGAGCAATTGATAGCCGACATTTTCGAACAATATATATCTGAAAGTGAAGATGATATTGACTATGACACTTTCTACGAAGAGCTAATGTTTTTTTCGGAGAACAAGATTAATTTAAATAAAACAACGCGTGAAGAGTTGGATAGATTACCCTTTCTCTCAGATATTCAGATAGAGTATATTATCTCTCATATTTATCGGTTTGGAGCTTTGCAGACCATTTATGAGCTTCAATTGATTGATGGATTGGATATGACCGATATTCGCCGCATGTTGCCATTTGTGGTAGTGGGTGAGGGTGTTGACACGAATAAAAAAATATATTGGCGCGATTTGACACAATATGGTAAAAATGAATTGTTTTTCCGTTTTGATAAAGGGCTCGAATCAAAAGAGGGCTATCAGTTTTTACCGGATGAAGATGAAGATGCCGCTGATGCAAATGCTAAGAAATATATCGGGAATGCTTTTTACCACTCGTTGAAATATCGTTTTCATTATAAAGACAGGGTGCAAGTCGGTTTTACAGCAGAGAAAGATGCTGGAGAACAATTTATTGGTAAAATACACAAGGGCTACGATTTTTATTCAATGACTGCTCAATTGAAGGATTTTGGTAAGTTTAAAACCATTGTTGTTGGTGATTTCAAAGCCAATTTTGGTCAAGGGTTAGTGCTTCGAACAGATTTCGGCATGGGTAAATCGTCGTATGTGCTCAACGTTATTCCCCGCAATTCTGGATTGAAAAAATATGGTTCAACGGATGAGAATAATTTCTTTCGTGGAGCCGGTGCAACAGTTCATCTTGGTAAGTTTGATGTTACAGCATTCTATTCCAATAAAATGTTGGATGGTGACACCATTGATGGTTCATTTTCAAGTTTGTACAAAACTGGGCTGCACCGAACACTGTCCGAAATGAGCAAGAAACATACCATTAATCAACAAGTTGTGGGAGGAAATATAACTTTTACATATTCGAAAATTCAACTTGGATTTACGGCCATCCACACATTGCTAGATAATAGATTACAACCCGACAAAGCAGTATATAATTATT
>Ga0136636_10000998_pt1 | contig 15980 bp, 13 predicted proteins | sample AntDrymUQ8522106_2_FD_104653 | JGI IMG/M metagenome (GOLD analysis project Ga0136636, IMG submission 104653) | Polar desert sand microbial communities from Dry Valleys, Antarctica - metaG UQ852 (21.06) | ecosystem: Environmental > Terrestrial > Soil > Desert | place: Antarctica: Dry Valley... | reverse complement strand
CTACGCGCCCGGCCGCCGGACGGCCGCACGGACGCTGCCGATTTACAGAGAGACGTCCTTGTTGCGGTCTTCGAATTGCTTGATTTGCGCCTCAGCTTCGTCCTTCGTCACACCGTAGGCCTCCTGAATCTTGCCGGCGAGCTCGTCGCGTCGGCCGGCGATGACGTCAAGATGGTCGTCGGTCAGCTTGCCCCACTGCGTTTTCACTTTGCCACTAAATTGCTTCCAGTTTCCTGCAACGATATCCCAGTTCATGGCGACTCCTTAGATTGTGTAGTGCTGCTGCTGAGCGCTTGGCGTGACACGCGACCTTGTCGTCGCGCGCCGGCCAAGCGATTAACGGTTGTGGCCGTGGCCGCGCTGCTCGCCTCGGTAATCCCAGGCGCTTAACCAGCGCTTCGGCGTGAGAGGAAGACGAGTGCCTCAGCGCTTGGTGGCGTCCTTGACGGCGTCGCCGGCTTTTTCAACCTGCTCGCCGACCTTGCTCGCCGCGTTATCGACGGACTTGCCGGCGCGCTCGGCCGGACCTTCCTTCTGGCAACCGGCGAGGGCAATCAGGACGAACCCGATGATCAGCGCAGAGTTAATCGTTTTCGTGTTGTGCATGGTGTTTCCCCTTGTTGTGGCTCACGACGCGGTTGTCGCAGGAGCGAGGACAGCGGCGCCGGCCGGGATCGGCCAGCGTCGTCGCCCGCCGCCCTTTACTTGCCGACCTGGTTGCCGATGAGACCGCCGACAGCGGCGCCACCGACGGTTCCGATCGCGCTACCGCCGGTCAGCACCGCACCGCCGACGGCGCCGATGCCGGCGCCAGCAGCCGTGCTCTTATCCTGGCGCGACATGCCGGCGCAGGCGCCAAGGCTGAGTACCAGAACAGCGGCGACGGCGCCAAGACTTGCTCTTTGCAATTTTTTCATGTGGTTACCTCTTTCGGTTAACACGTGGATTTCGAGTGCGAAACCTAGCTCTGGTTCACTTACGACTTGCCGAAGCGCTGCTTGGCCTCTTTGACACAATTGTCCTTGGCGCCGTCGGCGAAACTGTCGCATTTTTCTTTGGCGACGGCGTATTCGGCGTCCAGCTTGTCAGCCGCAGCGCTCATCTTCGCGGCGCTGGTTTTTTCGCCCGCATCCTGACGTGCGTCGACGGTCTTTTGCTTGGCTGTCGTGTTGGCGTCGGCCGCCTTCATTTTTGCCTTGGCGTCGGCCTTGGCGGCGGTAGCTGCGGCCTTGGCTTCCTTCACGCAGACGTCCTTGGTGTTACCGGCCGCGTCGTCGCATTTTTCCTTGGCCACGGCGTACGTCGCTTCGCCCTTGGCGAGGCTGACCTGGTAAGTCGCCTTGTGGCTCGGCTTGTAGCGCGCTTCGACTTCGGCCCGGGCGACCTTTTCCTTGCCCTTGGCTTCGAGCACGCAGACGTCATTGGCGTTTCCTGACAGCGAAGCGCACGCCGCCTTTGCCGACTTGTATTCGGCGCTGATTGCTTCTTTGCTGGTCTTGTACTCGTCCTTGCTGAGGTTCTGTGCGAAGGCGCCGGCGCTGAGTGCCAGGCTGAGGACGAGCGTCATGCCGGTGAGATTGAAATTGTTCATGGGGTTCCTGTTATGGGTTTGACACGCCGTGGCAGTGCATTCGCTTGTCTTCACCACGCGTGCTGCTCATTTCCCATCGCTCTTGCGACGGGGCGGGCCGAGCAATATGCTGGCTCGGATGAGGGCAGTGTGCGCGACGCCGCTGCCGCAGTCCGTTCGCTGTGCCGCTTAGTGGGCAGGCGAACAAACGCGCACCGATTTACTTGCCGGATTCGCGGTCGAGGAGTTTTTTTTTGCGACCAACACCCCAGCGATAACCCGACAAGGCGCCGCTGTTGCGCACGACGCGATGGCAGGGAACGGCAACCGCCAGCGGGTTGGCGGCGATCGCGCTGGCCACCGCGCGTACCGCCCTGGGCAGGCCGAGGCGCCGCGCAATCTCGCTGTAGCTCGTCGTCTGGCCGGCCGGAATGGCGCGCAAGGCCTGCCAGACACGCTGCTGGAAAACCGTCCCGCGCAGGTCGAGCGGCAGGTCGATGCCGATCTGCGGCGTATCGACGAAGGCGACGACGCGCGCGACGAGTTGCGCCAACGCGGTGTCGCCGGCGATCAGCGTTGCGGCGCGAAAGCGGGCGCGCAGATCGTCCACCAGCGCCTGCGGATCATCGCCCAGCAGGATCGCGCAGACGCCGCGCTCACTCTGCGCAACGAGAATCGCGCCAAGCGAACATTCACCCGTGGCAAAACATATTTCGCTGTTCGCGCCGCCGGCGCGGTACGCATCGGCACTCATCAGCTCGCTCCTGCAGCGTGGTCGTTGTGGCGTCTACTGTAGCCGGCGCAAGCGACGGTGACACTCCGCTTCTGGCGATCAAGTTAGCCAGCGCGTGAACGAACGCCGGCGCGCCTCGGCCGGTGCAGCGCGATGGCCAGCCCGGAGGCGCTGATGATCAGCATGCCGGCCATAGACAAGGCATCCGGGTACTGGTCGAAGACCAGCCAGCCGAGCAGGATGACCCAGATAAATTGGCAAAAAATCATCGGCGAGAGCGTCGAGGCCGGCGTGTCGCGAAAGGCGCCGATGAAGAGAAAGTGACCGAGACCGCCCGAGAAGCCGAGCGAAACGATGAGCAGGCCCTGCTTTATCGTCGGCAGCTCGCCGGTCCAGTAGCCGGGCAGCAGCAAGGACATGGCGATCGTCCCGATGAGCGCCGTGTAGAACAGCTGACGCATGACCGGTTCGCTTTCCGAGAGCTTGCGCGTCAGGATCTGGTAGAGCGCATAACAGAGCGCGGCAGCGAGCGTATAGGCGACGCCGACGCCAAACATCGCGCCGCCGGGCCGGGCGATGAGCAACACGCCGCAAAATCCGCTGAGCGTCGCCAGCCAGGTGCGCAGGTGCAGCCGCTCACCGAGCAGCGGGCCGGCCAGCAGCGCGACGAGCAGTGGTGCAACGAAGAAAATTGCCGTCGTTTCGGCGAGCGGCAGGTCCTTGATGGCGTTTTGCAGCAGGATGCTGGTGGCGACCAGAACCAGCGCGCGCAGCGTCATGAGCCACGGCCGGCTGGTGACGACGATGGTGCGCCCCATGCGCGGCGCGACGGCGACGAGCATGATGACAAAGTGCACGAAATAGCGCGCCCAGAGAAGTAGCGGCACGGTAAAAAAGGGCGACAGATATTTGAACGTCGCATCCGCCGCGGAAAAAAGGAACAGCGCGGTCAGGAAAAGAACGATGCCTTGCGTTTTTTTGCGGGTCACGGGAATCACTTCGTTGCGCGCGCGCGGCGCGCTTTCGCTTCTGAGCGGTCATTATAGGGATTATTTCGCCGGCCGAACGGCACCGGCGTGCTGCGCGGCGGCTGCCCTGGCTGGTGCTGCGGATTAGTCCGAGTGCTGCTCGGTGAGCGCCCTGAGCACCGGCGAGTAGAACTCGCGGCGCGCCAGGACGACGACGACGATCACCGTCGATACAATGAACAGCCAGGCCGAAACCATCCACGCCATCACCGCCATGCCGAAGTAGTAGGCGCGCAGACCGCGGTTGAAATCGTTGCCGGCGCACGAATTGACGCCGGCGAACTTGCGCGCGTTGAGCTCGAATTCCTCGTCGCTGGCCTCCTGCGGAACGCCGCCGAGCGTGATCGAGAGCAGGTTGAACTGGCGCAGCGACCAGGTGAACTTGAAATAGGCGACGACGAAGACGCCGAGCAGAATCAGGAGCTTTAATTCTGTCGCTTCGCGCGACAGGCCGCGCGAAAACGGCAGCTCCGAGGCCATGGTCACTAGCTGGTCGAGCGTGCCGAGCGCTGCGAACAGCGCAGCAATGATGTAGATCGTCGTGTTGGCGTAGAACGACAGGCTGGGCAGCAGGTTGGCGATCAAGGCGGCGTCGGTGATGCGCGGATTGCGCCTGACCATCACCCGGCCCCAGGCCAGGCGCAGCTCGTGCGTTTTGGCGTGCAGCGTCGTGCGGCCGCTCCAGCCGCGCTCGACGACCTGCTCGTACCCGGCCCAGCAGGCTAGGAACCAGCCGAGGCCAAGCCAGTCGATCAGCGCGAACTTGGTGAAGAGATCAGCGAAAGACATGACGGAAAATCCGCGAGAACGGTAATGCTGACACCTTATCTGTAACCGGCATTTTTATAAAGCAGGGCACCGGCAACCGGCCCGGCTTGCCGATCGGCCGCCGGGCGCGCCGAACGATCGGCCATTCTCGCGGTAGCGGACGCGCGCTTGCTTATTCGCGTTAAACCCGGGGCCCGCGCGTGCCGCGTCGGATGCCTCACCTGACGCTCGACGGCAACGAAAAGGCGTGAGTCGCGCGCCGCGACTGCTCAGCCGGCCCGTCCGGATTTCCCGGCCTGCTCGGCCGGCGCTGCGAAATCGTCGCGCCAGCCGCCGCCGAGCGCCCGCAACAGTTCGACCGCCGAATTGAGCCGCGCCTGACGCGAGGCGACGTAGGCGAGCAGCGCGTCGTTGGTGCTGCGCTGGGCGTCGAGCACCTCGAGGAAAGCCGAATAGCCGGCCGCGTAACGCAGTTGCGCGATCTCGAGCGTCTTCTGCGCCGCCTGCACGCGTTGCGCTTGAGCACGCTCGCCGTCGGCATTTTCGCGCAGGCCGACGAGCGCGTCATTGACCTCCTTGAACGCCGTGTGCACGGTCTTCTCATAGCCGGCGAGCGCCTGTTGCTGGCGGGCGCTCGCCTGGTCAACGCGCGCCGCGTTGCGGCCACCATCAAAAATCGGCATAGCCGCGGCGAGGCCGATGAGCCAGGTCCCGGCGCCGCCGGCGAAGAGCTGTGAGAGCGCGGCGCTTTCGCGACCGAGGCTCGCGGTGAGCGCCAGGTTCGGGTAGATCGCCGCGCGGGCGACGGCGATCAGCGCGTTGGTCGAAACCAGTTGTTCCTCGGCCTGCCGGATATCGGGCCGCGTGGCGAGCAACGAGGAGGGCAGCCCGGCCGGCGGCGTCAGCGGCAGCGGCAGCGCGCGCAGGTCGCCGGCGGCGATGCGCATTCCGGCCTGCCCGGTGAGCAGAGCGAGCTGGCTTTCGGCGAGCGCGCGCTGGCGGCGCAGGTCGGCATGCTGTGCCTGGCCAGCGGCCAGCGCGCCTTCGGCCTGGTAGCGCTCGAGCGGCGACACAACGCCGCCTTCGAGGCGGCTGATGACGATGTCGAGCGCCTGGCGCCGGCTGGCGAGCGTGCTGTTAGTCAGATCGAGTGCGGCGTCGACGGCGCGCAGCGCAAGATAATTGCTGGTGACGATGCTGACGACCGAGAGTTCGACGGTGTCGCGCGCGTAGCGGCTGGCCAGCAGTTGCGCACGCGCCGCCTCGTTGGCGCGGCGCAGCCGGCCCCAGAGGTCGATCTCGAAAGCGGTGCCGAGCGCGACGCTGCGGCTGTCGCGGAGCGTCGGCGTGCTCGCCGGCAATTGCACGGCGCCGCGCGTACTCGCTCGTGAGCGCGAGCCGCCGGCGCGCAGGTCGATTTGCGGAAACAGCGTCGCGCCGGCTTCGCGCGCCAGCGCTTCGGCTTCGGCGACACGGGCGACCGCCGCCGAGAGATCGTGGTTGTGCGCCAGCGCCTGGTCGACCAGGCTGTCGAGCGTCGCGTCGTTAAAGAGGCGCCACCACTGCCGGTTCACGGCCACCGCCGGCAGCGCGCTGCCCGCTTGCGCGTCGGCCGTAAACAAACTCGGCAAAGCAACTTCGGGCCGCCGGTAATCGGGGCCGACCATGCACGCGGTGAGCGCCAGCGCGACGAGCGCGGCCGTTGCCCGGCCGGCGATCCGCCGCGCAGCGTCGATGAGGTCGGAGTGGCGCATCATGTTCTCTCCTCGCTGGGCTGGCTCGCGTCGTCGGGCGTCGGCGCGCTGCTCCGGCGACCGGACAACCAGCTGAAAAACATCGGGATGAAAAGCGTCGCGATGAACGTTGCCGCCAGCATTCCGCCAAACACACCGGTGCCCATCGACTGGCGCGCCGCGGCGCCCGCGCCGCTCGCTATGACGAGCGGGAAGACACCGAGAATGAAGGCCAGCGAAGTCATGACGATCGGTCGGAAACGCAGGCGCGCGCCCTCGAGCGCCGCTTCGCGCACGTGCATGCCCTCGGCGCGTTTCTGCGCGGCAAATTCGACGATAAGGATAGCGTTCTTGGCCGCCAGACCGATCAGCACGACCAGACCGATCTGGAAATAAATGTCGTTAGGCATGCCGCGTATCATGACCGCAGCGAGCGCGCCGAACAGCGCGAACGGAACCGAGAGAATGACGGCGAGCGGCAGAGACCAGCGCTCGAACTGCGCGGCGAGAATCAGGAAAACCATCAGGATGCCGAAGCCGAAAGCCACAGCGGAGGTCGTGCCAGTGCGCTTTTCCTGGAAGGCCTGGCCGGTCCACGCGAGTTCATAGCCGGCCGGCAGCGTCTCGCGGGCGACTTCCTCGACGATCCGGATGGCATCGCCGGTGCTCACCTTGGCGATCGAACTGCCGAGCACCTTGGCCGCCAGGAAGCCGTTGAAGCGCTCAAGCTGCTCGGGTCCGACGATCGTCGTCACGCGGATCAGCGTCGACACCGGAATCATCGCCCCACTGCTCGCCCGGACGTGGATGCGGCCGAGATCATCGGGCCGCGAGCGGTAGGGCGCGTCGGCCTGGAGTTGAACGCGGTAAGTGCGCCCGTTGAGGTTGAAGTCGTTCACGTAGAGCGAGCCCATCGACGCCTGCAAGGTCTGGTAGACGTCGGCGACGTTGATGCCCAGTGAAATCGTTTTCGCTTCGTTGACTTCGACGCGCAACTGCGGCGATGTCGGGCGGAAAAAGGTGTTGATACCGGAAAGTTCGGGCCGCTTCTTGAGCGCTTCGACGAACTGGGCGAGCACTTCGGCGAGCTTCTCCGGGCGGCTGTCGCCGCGCGCCTGGACGTAGGCCTCGAAGCCGCCGGCAGCGCCGAGACCGCGAATCGCCGGCGGGTTGAAAACGAGCGCCAGGCCGTCGGGCAAGCCCATGCCCATACCCGAGAGCTTCTTGGCCAGGTCTTCGGCAGAGGTCGTGCGCTGCGACCAGTCGACGAGCGGAATGAAAACCGTTCCGGCGTTGGCCTTGGCGCCGCCACCGATGATGTCGTTGCCGGCGATGACGAACACCTTGTCGACCGCCGGATCCTGCTTGATCATCGTCTGGAAGCGCTGGCCGGAGGCCTGCGTCCGCTGCAGGCTGGCGCCGTCGGGAAGCATCAGCGCGCTGATCAGATAGCCCTGGTCCTCGGCCGGAACGAAGCCGCCGGGGACAGCGCGGAACATCAGGATGCAGCCGCCGAGGATGATGACGCAGGCGATCGCACCGATGATGCGATGGTGCAGCGTGTGGTACACCGCTTTGGTGTACGCGCGCGTCAGACGCTCGAAGGCGCGGTTGAACGGCCGGAAGATACGCGGCTCATGATGCCGTGTCTGCAGCAGCAGGGCGCACAGCGCCGGCGTCAGCGTCAGCGCGACGACGCCCGAGATGGCCACCGAAATGGCCACGGTGACGGCGAACTGCTGATATAGCTTGCCGGCAATCCCGCCGAGGAAGGCGACCGGTATGAATACCGCGCAGAGGACGAGGACGATGGCGATGATCGCGCTCGATACTTCGCGCATGGCTTCGATCGCCGCTTCCTTCGGCGCCATTTTGTGTTCCCAGATCAGGCGTTCGACGTTTTCGAGTACGACGATCGCGTCGTCGACGACGATACCGATCGACAGCACCATGGCAAACAGCGTCAGCGTATTGATCGAAAAGCCGAACAGCCAGAGCCCGGCGAAGGTACCGATCAGCGAGACCGGTACAGCGACGAGCGGAATCAGCGTCGCACGCCAGTTCTGGAGGAAGAGGAAAACGACCAGCGCGACCATCAGCAGCGCTTCGCCGAGCGTTCGCACGACCTCGGTGATCGACGCCTGGACAAACTTCGTCGTATCAAAGGGAATGACGTAGTCCATCCCGGCCGGGAATTTTTCCTTGAGCTCCTCCATCCGCGTGCGGACGCGATCGGCCACTTCGAGCGCGTTGGCGCCCGATTGCAGGAAGACGCCGACGCCGACGACCGGTTTGCCGAGCAGCGCGGTGCTGGCGTCGTAGTTCTGCGCGCCGAGTTCGATGCGCGCGACGTCCTTGAGCGTCAGAATGCCTTTGGCGGCGTCGGCGCGGATGACGATGTTGCCGAACTCCTCGGGCGTGCTCAGGCGGCCCTTGGCGGTCACCGTATAAACGAGTTGCTGACCGGTCGGCGCTGGCTCCTGGCCGATCTTTCCGGCGGCGTTCTGCCGGTTCTGTGCGGCGACGGCGGCGGCGATCTCGGTCGTCGTGACGCCGAGCTGGGCCATGCGGTCGGGCTTTATCCACAGGCGCATCGAGTAGTCGAGCGCACCGAATATCTGTGCGTCGCCGACGCCCGGGATGCGCTTTAAGTCGTCGAGCACGTTCACCAGCGCGTAGTTGGAGAGGAAGAGCGGCGAGCGACTGTTGTCGGGCGAGGTCAGCGTGCTGACCAGCAGAATGTCGTTCGAGCGCTTCTGCACGGTGACGCCGAACTGGCGGACGACGTCGGGCAGGCGCGGTTCGGCGATCTTGACGCGGTTGTTGACGTTCACCGTGGCCAGGTCGACGTCGGTGCCGACCTCGAACGACGCGGTGATCACGAGGTTGCCGTTGGCCGACGCCGACGAGCTGAAATAGAGCAGGTTCTCGACGCCCGAGAGCTGCTCCTCGATCGGCGCGGCGACCGCTCGCGCCAGCGTCTCGGCCGAGGCGCCGGGGTAATTGGCGGCAATGACCACGGTCGGCGGTGTGATTTCCGGGTACTGGGCGATCGGCAGGCCGCGCGCTGCCATGATGCCGGCGATGACGATGACGATCGAAATGACTGCCGAAAAAATCGGTCGCGAGATGAAAAAACGTGACATCGCAAGTCCCTTCGGCGCTTAACGCTTGCTTTGGCTGGACGGCGCCGCGCCAGCGGGCGTGGCCGGCGCGGCGCCCGGCGCGGCCTGCGGCGGGCGCGGGACGACGCTGGCGCCGGGGCGCAGCTTCATCACGTTATCGATGATGATGCGGTCGCCGTTTTGCAAGCCCTTGGTGATGACCCAGTCCTGGCCGCGCCATTCGGCGGTTTCGACCGGGCGCGGCGTGACCTTGTCGCCTTCTCCGGCGAGCATCACGAGGCGCGCCTTTTCGGTCTGGACGACCGCCGCCTGCGGCACCAGAAAGACGTTTTTCCGTTCGCCGATGAGCAGGCGGACGCGCACGAACTGACCGGGTAGGAGCTGACCGCCCTTGTTATCGAACTCGGCGCGTAATTGCCGCGTACCGAGCGTCGGGTCTATCGTCGAGGCGAGGAAATTCACTTTTCCGGGTTTGCCGTAGAGGCTGCCGTCGGGCAGAATCAACTCGACCGCACTCACCATGCCGGGCTTGAGCTGACCGCCGGGAAGGCCCGCCGTATCCGATTCGGAAAGGCCGAAGCGCGCCCACATCGGATCGGACTGGTAGACCGAGGTTAGCGGTGTCGGGTCGCCGACGCTGATCAGGCTGCCTTCGGACTTGAGCGCGCGGCCCGTCGTGCCAGCCACCGGTGCGCTGACCACGGTCCACGAGAGGTTGAGCTGCGCCTGGCGCAGGGCGGCCTGGGTAATCGCGCTGGCCGTTGTTGCTTCGTCGTATTCGCGCTGGCTGATCGCCTCCTTGGCCAGCAGGCCCTTCAGGCGGGCCGCTTCGCGCGTCGTCTGCTCGGCGCGCGCCAGCGTCTCGGCAAGCGCGTTTTCGTAGGGCGCGCGGTCGATCTGGAACAGCGGCTGTCCGGCCTTGACGACGGTGCCTTCATCGTAAAGGCGTTTGACGAGGATGCCGCCGACGCGCGAGCGCACTTCGGTTTCCTTGGCCCCTTCGGTCTGCGCTATCACTTCAATCGCCGTCGGCAGGTTCTGCGCACGCGCTTCGACAACGGTGACCGGCAAAGCCGCGGGTGGCGCAGCGGCCGGCGCCGCCGCTGTCTTGCTGCCCGAACACGCACTCAGCACGATAGCAGCCAGCGCGACAAGGGCGACGAGCGCGACGTTCAAGGCGGCGCCGGGCCGCGAAGTGAGCGATGGCAAGGGCAGCATGTGGACAACTCCTGACGTGAATGCTAGATTTTACATACAATCATGTATGTATGTACACTTCGCGTGTATCGCGACGACACGGTGCGCGGCCTGCTGAGGCAAAACGCTGGCCTGCTGTTCGCCCGGTGCATTGAATCACTCGAGGAGTCCCGATGGTCAAGAAAACCAAGGCGCAAGCCGAACAAACGCGCCAGGAAATCATCACTGCGGCGCGCTTGGTATTTTACGAACGCGGCGTCAGCCGCACCTCGCTCGAGAAAGTTGCGCGCGCCGCCGGCGTGACGCGCGGCGCGGTGTATTGGCATTTTGCCAACAAGGCTGCGCTGTTTTTCGCCATGCGCGAGGAGCCGCTCAAGATGCTCGAGAAGGCGAGCGCCCACCTCGCATCGCCCGACCTTGCCGACCCGCTCGACGCCATCGAGGCCTTTCTGCTTGAATTCTTCACGCTGCTCGAAACCAGCCCGCTGCTGCGCCGCACGTTTGAAATCATGTTGCTGCGCTGCGAGTACGTCGACGAATTCGCGCCGGTGCTCGTCGAGGTCAACAAACCCTTTCTCGGTTTTCTTGCCAAACTGCGTAGCGCCTACGCCACGGCCGCCGAGAAGGAATTCATGCGCCCCGGCCTCGAGCCCGAGGCGATGGCCTACGACACGCTGTCATTTACCACCGGCCTGTTCAACAACTGGCTGGCCGGCGTCGCCGGCGACGAGTTGCGCGGGCGCACCCCGGCGATGATTCGCAGCCACCTCGCGCTGCGTCGTGGCGATTGACGGGCGGCGAGGCGAGTGCTGCGTCGTTCCCAAACGACTGGGCCAGTGACATACTGCCTATGAACATCAGAGCGGGCCAGGCGCCGGTCTGTGGCAATTGCCGTTCCGGTCGTATCATTGGGCCAACAGAGGAGTCTGCGCGATGTCTCAAACCAGTTTGTCGGAAATGCTGCTCGACCACGAGCGGATGCGTCGCCTGTCGATGCAGTCGCTGCTCGACAGCCTGGACGAGGTGTGCGAGGGAACCGTTGTCGTCGACCGCGACGCGCGCGTCGTCTGGATCAACGAGCGCTACGCCATTCGCCTCGGCGCCATCTCGTCGGCCGACGCCGTCGGCCGGCCGGTCGAGGAAGTCATTCCCGGTAGCCTGATGCGCCAGGTTGTCACCAGCGGCCAGCCGATCCTGCTCGACCTCCTCGAAACGCAGGATGCGACCTTTGTCGTCACGCGCATCCCGCTCAAGGATGAGCGCGGCGAAGTGATCGGCGCCGCCGGCTTCGCCCTCTTTGACCAGGTGCAGTCCCTCAAACCGCTGTTCGCCAAGCTCGACGGCATGCAGCGCGAACTGGCCAGCGCGCACAAGCGCCTCGCCGAACAGCGCCGGCCCAAATACACCTTTTCCAATTTCATCGGCTCCAGCCCGGTGTGCATGGAAGTGAAGCGCCAGGCGCGGCGCGCGGCGCAACTTGACGCGACGGTGATCTTGCTCGGCGAGACAGGCACCGGCAAGGAACTTCTGGCGCATGCCATCCACGCCGCATCGACGCGCGGCGACAAAGCCTTTGTCGGCGTCAATGTTGCGGCGATCCCCGATACGCTGCTCGAGACCGAGTTTTTCGGCGTCGCCCCGGGCGCCTACACCGGCGCCGACCGGCGCGGCCGCGACGGCAAGTTTGCGCTGGCCAACGGCGGCACACTATTTCTTGACGAAATTGGCGACATGCCGCTCCTGCTCCAGTCGAAATTGCTGCGCGTGCTGCAGGAGCAGGAGTTTGAGCCGGTCGGGTCGAACCGTGTGATGAAGGTCGATGTGCGGATCATTGCGGCGACCAGCGTCGATCTGCAGCGGCGTGTCAGCGAAGGAAAATTCCGCGAAGACCTGTTCTATCGGCTCAACGTGCTGTCGATTCGCGTGCCGCCGTTGCGCGAGCGCGCCGCCGACATGCCGGCGCTTTGCGAAGCCATCCTCGAACGGATCGAGATGCGCACCGGTCTTGCGCATCGCGAACTCCTGCCCGAGGCGCTTGACCGCTTGCGTCGCTGCGCCTGGCGGGGTAACGTGCGCGAACTGCAGAATGCATTGGAAAAAGTGGCGATGCTTTCGGACAAGACCCGCCTCTCAGCCGCCGATCTCGACGGAATCGTGCCGCCGGACAGCGGTCCGCCAGACGCCGGCTGCGGGCAGCCGGCCGGGTCTGTCGGCTCTTACGCAGCGGCGCTCGAGGACTTTGAGCGACGCTTTTTGTCCGACGCCATCGCCGCCGCGAACGGCCGCGTCGAAGTCGCCGCGAAGGCGCTCGGTCTGGCGCGCGCGACGCTCTATCGCAAAGTACAGGCGCTCGGCTTGGTCTCAATAGCGAGACGTATGTCGTAAAGACGCGACCGCAGGTAAGCGCTGGATTGTTAAGGAAAAGTCGGTAAGAATTTGTCGCAATAACGAGACAATCGACGATAAGAAGGGGGTGTGTGTACCGTCGGGGTGCGGTATTTTTCATCGAAACAAGGTGTTGAGCGTCATGGCACGAAGCCTGCTGACGCTCTCCACGTTTGGCATTGACCGGCCGCAGAGTCGGTGTTGTCGTAGTCTGCAGTGGAGGCGATCAGTGGTTCGTCGGGGGGCTTTGAAGGCAGTGATCGGCATTGACTGAATGCGCAGGTCAATGATGCTCATGCCGTTTGATATTCCCAGCCTCAGGGTCGCGGAAGAAGCGTAGGCGGGCGGTTGTCGCCGCGTTGGCTTTTCGTAATTGATGGCGTCGGTGACGCCAATACAAACAAACGGAGGAGTACCCATCATGATTGGTGTATTTGGCATCATCCTATCGCTCGGACTGCTCATGTACCTCGCGTACAGAGGCATCACCGTCCTCATCCTGGCGCCCATCCTGGCGCTCGTCGCGGCCGCTTTTTCCGGCATGCCGATGATGGCGACGTTCACGCATGTCTTCATGCCCAACCTCGCCAATTACCTCAAGCTCTTCTTCCCCGTCTTCCTGCTCGGCGCCATATTCGGCAAAGTGATGGAAGACTCGGGCTGCGCCAAGGCGATTGCCCACGACATCGCCGAGCGCGTCGGCAAGAGCCGGGCGATCCTCGCCGTCGTTCTCTCCTGCGGCATCCTCACCTACGGCGGCGTCTCGCTGTTCGTCGTCGCCTTTGCCGTCTATCCGATCGCTGCCCACCTCTTCCGTGAAGCCGGCACGCCGAAGTTCCTGATTCCGGCCGCCATCGCGCTCGGCTCCTTTACCTTCACCATGACCGCGCTGCCCGGAACGCCGCAGATCCAGAACGCGATCCCGATGCCTTTCTTCAAGACGACGGTCTACGCGGCGCCGATCCTCGGTACGATTTGCGGCCTGATCATGTTCGCCGCCGGCACCTGGTGGCTGATGCAGCGCGCCAAGGCGGCCAACGCCCGCGGCGAGTTCTACGGCGATCACCCGAACGAAGTCGTCAAGCAATTCGACTCGGCCAACCTGCCCAACGTCTGGGTTGCGCTGCTGCCGATCTTCATCGTGCTGATCCTCAACTTCATCCTCTCCGAGTACGTCTTCGCGGCCAACGCCACCGGTTTCGATTACCTCAAGGCCAAACCCTTCGAAACGAGCCTCCCCGCCGTGCGCGGCATCTGGGCGCTGATCGTTTCGCTGGTCGTCGCCGTCGTCTTTGCCGTCGTGGTCAACTGGAAGCGCTTTGGCAACGTCAAGGAATCGATCAACTCGGGCGTTTTCGGCTCGATGCTGCCGATCCTCAACACGGCGAGCGAAGTCGGTTACGGTAACGTCGTCAAGACGCTCGCCGCTTTCGCGATCATCCAGGCCGCGCTGCTCGGGCTCTCCGACAACCCGCTGATCACCGCCGCGGTTGCCACCAATGTGCTCGCCGGTATCACCGGGTCGGCTTCCGGCGGCATGAGCATCGCGCTCGGCGCGATGGGCGAAACCTTCTACCAGGCGGCGGTTGCCCGCGGCATCAACCCCGAAGTCCTGCACCGTGTCGTGGCGATCGCCTGCGGCGGCCTCGACAGCCTGCCGCACAACGGCGCCGTCGTCACCCTGCTCGGCATCACCCAGCTCACGCACCGGCAGAGCTACGCCGACATCGGCATGGTCTCGGTGGTCATCCCGGTGTTCACCTGCGTGGTCGCCATCGTCCTCGGTACCATGGGAGTGGTCTAGTTTTCCCCTTGGCCGGGAGCCCGCCAGGGCTTCCGGCCACCCGGCCGATAACAATGCGAAGACGCCGTACGAAGTCCTGTAAATTGTTTAACCCCCAGCCCGAACGTCCTGCAAGCGCTGTAGCGCTGCCCCGGCAATCGCCGGCCGCCGCGATGCACCGGCAGCGCATCGTCTCTCATTAGAGGAAAACGACATGGTCTCCGCCACCAACCCGCAGAAAGCTCCCGTCAAACGCAGCAAGATCGTCAGTGCGGCCGAGGCCGTGCGCCTGATCGGCGACGGCGATACGGTCGCCACCGGCGGCTTCGTCGGCATCGGTTTTGCCGAAAATATCGCGGTTGCCCTCGAGCAGCGCTTTCTCGGCGAAGATCCGCTGGCCCCGGCCGGCAGTCCGCGCAACCTGACGCTGACCTACGCCGCCGGCCAGGGCGATGGTAAGGAGCGCGGCCTCAACCACCTCGGCCACGAGGGTCTCGTCGGCCGCGTCATCGGCGGCCACTGGGGCCTCGCGCCCAAGCTGCAGAAGCTCGCGGTCAGCGACCGCATCGAGGCCTACAACCTGCCGCAGGGCATCATCTCGCAACTCTTTCGCGACATCGCCGCGGGTAAGCCCGGGATGCTCTCGCGCGTCGGCCTCGGCACCTTCGTCGATCCGCGCTTTGGCGGTGGCAAGCTCAATGCGGTCACCAAGAAGGACCTTGTCGAAGTGATGGTTATCGACGGCGAGGAGTATCTGTTCTACCGCACCTTCCCGGTTAACGTCGGCATTATTCGCGGCACCACCGCCGATCCGGACGGCAACATCACGATGGAAAAAGAAGCGCTGACCCTTGAAGCAAACGCGATCGCCATGGCCGCGCACAATTCGGGCGGCATCGTCATCGTCCAGGTCGAGCGTATTGCCGAGCGCGGCTCGCTCAACCCGCGCCAGGTCAAGATTCCCGGCATCCTCGTCGACTACGTCGTCGTTGCCGAGAAGCCCGAATACCACATGCAGACCTTCAGCGAACAGTACAGCCCGGCGTTCGCTGGCGAAATCCGCGTGCCGATGTCGTCGATCGCGGCGATGGAACTTTCCGAGCGCAAGATTATCGCCCGCCGTGCCGCCTTCGAACTGACGCCGAACAGCGTCGTTAACCTTGGCATCGGCATGCCCGAGGGCGTCTCCAGCGTCGCCGCCGAAGAAGGCGTCATCGACCTGATGACGCTGACCGCCGAACCGGGTGTGGTCGGCGGCGTTCCGGCCGGAGGCCTGAGTTTCGGCGCGGCGACCAACGCCCAGGCGATCATTGACCAGCCGACGCAATTTGACTTCTATGACGGCGGCGGCCTCGATATCACCTTCCTCGGCCTGGCGCAGGCCGACGCCGAAGGCAACCTCAACGTCAGCAAGTTCGGCCCGCGCCTGGCCGGTGCCGGCGGCTTCATCAACATCAGCCAGACGGCGAAGAAAGTCGTTTTCGTCGGCACGTTCACAGCCGGCAAACTCGAGGTCGCGGTCGACAACGGTGCGCTCAATATCGTCAGCGAAGGCGAAACCGTCAAATTCGTCGCCGAAGTCGAACACCGCACCTTCAGCGGCGCGCAAGCCTTCAAGAGCAAACAACAGGTGCTCTACATCACCGAGCGCTGCGTCT
>Ga0136636_10000997_pt1 | contig 15984 bp, 9 predicted proteins | sample AntDrymUQ8522106_2_FD_104653 | JGI IMG/M metagenome (GOLD analysis project Ga0136636, IMG submission 104653) | Polar desert sand microbial communities from Dry Valleys, Antarctica - metaG UQ852 (21.06) | ecosystem: Environmental > Terrestrial > Soil > Desert | place: Antarctica: Dry Valley... | reverse complement strand
TGCTACCGATCCCGAATAACAGGAGTTCATTATCTGGATTGAAACATCGGCCATATCGATGCCATAATCGAAATCGTACACCGACATCTGGCTGTCTTCACTCGCGTAAGGATCTTGCTTGACGCGCTTCTGGTTTTCATCCGTCATTTTCTCAAATCCTATTTCCCCGAAAACAATAGGCTTGTGAACTTTCGCTGCTGACTGGGCAATATCGCTGAAAATTTTGGTGAAGTTGCCGCTGCGAACCTGTTCGTAAGTGGTATAGGCATGAATGTTGTAAAGACCCAGCACATCATTTAGCTGATTGGCCGATTCTGAAACCCATTCAATACCAGTGTATTTTGAATCCGGGTTATTATATTCGGCAACGGCATCCGGGCCGGCGATGCGGATTTTGTCCGACAGACCTGATGCAATTAATGCTTTGTTCAGCATTCTCACTCCCTGGCTCCATTCGTCCCAGTTGCCTTTGGTCGAAGCCCAGTATCCATTGGGTTCGTTCACCAGGACGTAGTATTTCAGGCAGGTATATCCTTTTACATTGATCAGGTTGTCGAGGTATTTTACAATAATGCCAATCCATTTCGGATCATTGGCTCCTTTAAAACCTGCCGATATTCCTGATTCAAGTTTATATTCTTCGACCGGGCAACCCCATTCGCCAAACAAAACAGTTATGTTGTTTTTCTGGCAATAGTCGAGCAGCTTTTGCAAAGATTTGATTTCGGGAGTATCGAAATCAAGGATTGGTTCACCTTTGGTGTCAAATCCTTTCAGGTATCGCCAGTTAGCCTGATCCATAACCCTTATAAGCTTAGGCCTCATATAGTCCAGGCGTTGAAACACCATTTCCCACTTTTTATCGGTCATTATATTGCCCCATTCGGCATCAGGCGCATCGGCATGCGGATAGGCCGACCACTGAACACCGTTTCCGATAAAATCAGAGGTAATTATCTTTTCGGGATAAATCTGTACATTTTTTGAACTTGAACAGGAAATTCCCGCAAGGGCAATAATTACGCTGAATAGGATACTGAGTACTTTCATTTTTATGGTTTAAAGGATGGTCCAGATTTTATTTGCTGAATAGTAACGACGCCTGCAATTCGTGGCTCGAAACTGCACAGTTCAGGGAATACACCGGATATATTCGGTTCAAGGTTTCGAAAAAGCGTAAAGGTTGAATCAATTCCAGTCAGGGGTGTGTCAAAAATATGCCTTTGTTTTTGGCACACCCCCGAAATGCGGAATCGGTGCAAAGCTAAAAAATTGATTTAATGCTTGATAAATTTTTGAGTTATCGGTTGACCGTTTGTATTAACCCTGATAATATAGCATCCTGAAACCATATCTGTAGGCATGGTCATTTCCGAGGTGCTGTAGCCTACTTTGCAGGTTTTAACCAATGTGCCCGTAACACTGTATATTTCAATGTTTTTAATAACCGTTTCTTTATCAAGGCTTAGTTTGATGGAGTTTTCGTTCTGATATACGTTTAACCGGGATCTGGAGGTCAGAGGATTTAAACCTGTTGTGCTTGCAGTAAACATAATGTCATCAAAATTGAAAGGGACAGGAGATTTTACATTTGATGAAACAATAATACTCAGCATGGTATGAGTAATCGGAGAATTATCGCCATTTCTTGGTATGGCAATTGTTCCGGTTTCCCATTTATTGACTTGCCCAACTGCGATGGGTATAGTAAGCCACTGGGAATACAAATCTGCCCCAGTTCCTTTTTCGAGTTTTACCTGAATTCTTACCGTGTCCACTCCTTTAGTGGTATCCTGGGCAAGGTATTTGAAATGAACGTAGTTGTAATTATTAAAATTTTCGGCAGGAATATTCTTAAAACCCACAAGGCCACCTAAATTCATTCCATAGGCAAAGAAATCATGGGCAGGGAAGGAAAGCACATTATTACTTGTATTTATTCCTTCCTTAAGGGGATTGGCTACAACGGCAGGATCGTAGGTTGACCATTTGGCAATGTCAATGCCACTCATCTGATTTCCATCAAAATCAGATACTAAAACTTGTCCGAAAACGACAAATGAAAATGAAACTGCTAAAATTGTAAGTAAAGACTTTTTCATGGTTTTAAGATTTAATTGTTTGTAAATTAGTTAATTATGATTAATTGTTTATTTATTAGGAAATGTAAATTTCTGAGTACGGTAAATCCGCCAATCGGCTCTTTCGGATTCGAGGGCAGTCATTTGCCAGACAGGCTGGTTATTATTTTCGACTTCCACTACGATGCCGCGTTCGTCTCCCCCGGTATAAAATGCGCCAAGAAAAGCTGATCCGATTGAGCCAAAAGTGAGCAGGTAATTCCCTTGTTTGAGCCTGCTTGCCTGGCCGGCTGTAACCGCAAAAAAGGAAGCACCCTTTTCGCGGCCATATGTCCAGCCCTGCTTAACTGTCATATCTGCTTCGTTAATAATGTATTCCGCACCCCAGGATGATAATTCAAAGAAAGGCATGGTCTTAAAATTCTTGGATGCCCCGTTAACCATGCACGTCAGTATAAGTTTTCCCTGTTCGGTGCGCACTGATGGTGAATGGTTTACCCATGGCCATTCGAACCCGGCTACAGATTTAAATCCAAGCTGGACAGAATCGGAAAGCAGGCTTCCCTGTTGCCCCACTGCCTTAAGCAGGTATTTATCCAGCGACTCGCCTCTGCCATTTACACCCCAGCCACCATGCGGGGCAAGAATCCATTTTAAATTGTTGTGCCAATCCAGCTTGGCAAATCCATGATGAAAGGTGCTTATAACAATTGTGTTATCAGCGGGATCAAAAGTTAATCCATTGTTGTGACACCAGTCAAATTCAAGTGTGTTTAAGGCCATATACCTGACATAGGTTGGCATGATAGACCTGTCGACCTGCAGGCTTTCGCGCAGATTCCAGGTAGTAAGCAGTGCTCCTGATTTCCGGTCAATCTCAATCACATGATCTTCAACAAAAAGCCTGTTTTTGGGATCATTTGGAGCCCTGACATCCTTTTGCGATACAGTTACAAGGAAATTGCCTTCTTTGGAACCTGACGGAATCTCGCAGATTTCGTGATGGGAACCCAGAAATTCGCCGGGAATCTTCCAGGTATTCAGGATCTTACCCAGGAAATCTGTTTCATAAATTGTATTCCTCTCAGGAACAGAATACACAATGTTCCCGTTCTTTATAAAAGTAAGCGGGAACAAGTTATTTTCTTCATTTTCGATATACCAGAAGCCGCGAAATTTACCATATCGGTCGCTGACCATTGCACTGATTTGATTCCCGTGTCCCCATTTGTTATAGAGGAATGCAAAAAGTGCGCCGTCATTCATCGCTGATCCGGTTGTAACCAGTTTGGGGAACCACCCTGGTTTTGCCATAGTCTCAACGGTAAGCGTATCCGTATAAGCCATAGTGTTTTCGCCTTTCAGGGTTACTACCACTTTGTTACCTTGCCAGCCGGATTTTTTATAATCGCTTGAGAAATAAAGCCCGTAAACAGGAACAGCATGATGACTCTTCAGCGAATCGTTTTTGAAAAAGATATCTGAAGCAGGTCCATCCAATCCGATCACTCTTGCCTGGACTGAAAATGGCAAATCGGCTGAGATTTTAATCATAGCAGATAGTGCGGATCTGGAAAAGGGATTAACTGAAATAGTATCTATTTTGAATGACAGTGCTTTGCCAAATACAGAGACTGTATATTCCTGCTTCGATCCGTCGCTTGCTGTTACGCTATATACCAAAGGCTTCGAAAAATCATTTGGTGTAACACTGCTGATCTGTTCCGTAGCTCCGACCCTGACAGTGTTGCCTGAAGAAATAAAGCTTGCCACCAGTGATCTGACATTGGAAATCCCGATAGCAGGCACCTGAATTCGATTACCGCTGATTATTCCTGTAATATCAGCAGTTAAGCCCGTATTATCTGTAGCGCGAAATTTAAACGACAAAATCTCTGCCTTATCATTCGCTGCCTCTTTCGTGCAGGATATGATAAATAGAATCGAGACAAATAATATGATGTGTTTTAACTTCATGCCTTGAAATTCAAAATTGAAAAATTGCAGATTTTATTTCAGTTTTGTTTTAGTCGTTGTGAAAGTTTTAAAAATAAAAACCCTTTCTTAGTTACATTTGTATCAATCTAAACATTGATAGCGGCAGTTAATTTATCCGGCATTGTCGGTTTAAAAGTCAGCAGATGCCCGACCAACTCATTTACTGAACAGGTAGCAACACCAACATACTTATCAGCAGCACCGTAATATACATACAAGGTGTCGCCAATAATAACATTTCCGGTTGGAAAAACACAGCCCTTGTAAAAACCTTCCAGTTCGTAATCAAATTCGGGCCACATAATAGGCTCTGTTGTTCGGCCTATAATTTTTGTCGGATCATTCAGGTCGAGTAATACTGCACCTACGCTGTAATATCCTTTTCCCCCGTTCTCTACACCATGGTATAATACCAGCCAGCCTTTATCAGTTTTTAGCGGAGGAGTGGAACCACCGATTTTTTCTTCCCATCCGCCTTTTATTCCTTGTAAAAGCAAGTGGCTGGGCTCCTGCCAATTAAGCAAATCGTCAGAATACCTTAACCAGATTGCCGGGAATTCAGGTCCCCACTCAGGTCCTACCCATTCTTTCGGACGATGGAGCATGGCAAATTTTCCGTTTATTTTTTCCGGAAAAAGAATTACATCACGGTCATCAATATTTGATTGAGTTATCCTGCCAAGCCTTAACCAGTTTTTAAAATCTTTTGTCATGGCAAGCGCAGTGTTAGCCATATTTTTCTGCAGAAAACAAGGAGCGTTCTTCCCGTGATCCCAGGTTAAAACCTCATCATGTGCAAATTTCCAGTATTGGCCTGGATGAAACGGGCGGAAAGCATAGGTAACATAAAAGTAATCGTCAAATTTTACAATACGGGCATCTTCAACGCATCCACTATCCGGCCCATCTTCACTTGGTCCGAAAGCAGGCAAATCACTTTCTCTTTTGAAATTAAAACCATCCTCACTTGTTGCCAACCCAAAACGAATAATATGATTTTCGTCATCTCCGGCTGCCCTGTACAACATGTAAAATGTTCCATCTTCGTACCATACTCCGGGATTGCATACTACAAGATTTTCCCAGTCATTGGCAGCATTAGGAGACAAGATAGGGTTGTTTTCGTGTTTTTTAAGAATCATAATTCATGCTTATTATTAATTATTGCAGCACCTCTGCCCGAAACGAGGAGAGAGGTAAATTTTCGGAATTAAATACTGTTCCCTTACTGGCATCGGCCCAGCAATACCTTATATAACCTGGTTTCGAAACCTCAGGCGAAGTGACAAGAATGGTATTATCATGAAGACTGATGCTTGCCGGGAAAAATATTTTCCCGTCGGAAGAAAGCTCGAATTCATGACGGTTGCCCTGAAGTACCAGTCCTTTGTAAGTATCCTGGAATGTGATCTCAACTTTATTTTCTTCCCTTTTCGCTTTTTGAAGCGAAGGCGATTTACAAGGAATATTTCTGTGGTAGGTCGCCGCCAATGCAAAGTTGCACAGCCTGCCGCCCACCTCCTGCTTTTTGCCAGGATGAATGTTGACCGGGTTTCCAATATCCATTATTACAACCATACCGGTATTGGGAACAGTTTTTTCGATACTGGCCTGGGCCTCGCGTAGTTCAGCCGCTTTCGAATCCTGGTTGCCGCCGTATTTGTATGGCGCGATCTGAACATAATAAAACGGGAATTCATTATTGAAAGCCTTTCTCCAGGAAGTAATCATATCAGTGAACATGCCCTGGTAGCGCTGAGCATCGCCTACATTGCTTTCGCCCTGGTACCAAAGGCAGCCTTTAATTGTATAATTCCTCAGCGGATAAATCATGCCATTGTAGAGAGCCGAAACGGTTGAAAACAATGGTTTGCCTTCACTTGGAACCGGTTTTGCATCAGCCAGGTCGAAAATTTTCCGATACCGCCATTCCCCGGTCAGAGAGGTTTTATCGGAATTGCTTCCAATCGTATAATACATATTTTCGGCCGGACCCGTTAAGCCGCCACCCCAAAGCACATTCAGCACTTTGGCTTCGAGCTGGTTGGTTCCTGCCTTTACCTTGCCGGCAGGAATGGTGAACTGAACCTGACTGTAGGACTTTGAGTTTCGGATTTCGCTCCAAACCAGTTCCCCATTAAAGTAAACTCTTCCCAGGTCGTCCATCGTTCCAAGTTTCACATTCAGATCTTTACCAGCCATTTCACTGGTAATCAATATTTCTTTCGAAAGGGAAATTTCGCCTTGCTGGTTACCAACTGCCGACTTTTCGAAGTTTACTGGTAAAGTCAGATTTTGTCGGCTGCTATTTGATTGTGTAATGGTTTTCATTCCCGCTTCGGTAATCCATGCTGTCATTGCTTTTTCGTATTCAGCTTCCGTTTTTTTTGAGGCTTTAACTTCGGCATCGCGGCTTTCATTTTCTTTAAGATACAGACTTTGGGAACTGGCTGCAGACTCTGGAATCCAGCTTTGAACCGGCGAGCCACCATAAGCTGAAACAATTAGTCCGACAGGCACATCCAGCTCTTTTGTAAGCTTTTTTGCAAAGAAATATGCCACAGCCGACAGCCACTTAACATTTTCCGGATTGCATACCTTCCATCCTGAAGAAGCAATCTCGTAAACCGGGTTGAAACTCTCTTTCCGATTTACGGTCAGGAACCTGATATTTGGGAAATCTGCCATAGCAATTTCCTCAGCGGAGTTTTCAACAATTAAGTTCCAGTAAGGCTGATTTTGCATTACCATTTCCATATTGCTTTGCCCGGAGCATAGCCATACTTCGCCAATGAGAATGTTGCCAAGTTTGATTGTATTATCTTTTAAATCAGTTAAAACTAGTGATTGTGGATCGAATCCAGCCTCAGGAGTTTTTATAGTCACGAGCCAATTCCCGGCTTTATCCGCAACAATTTGAGATGTCTTGCTTATCCACGAACATTGTAAGGACAGCGTTTCGCCAGGATTCGCATATCCCCATATTTTGACATCTGACTTTTGTTGTAATACCAGATTGTCGGTAAAAACAGTGGCAAACCGTGCAGTTTTCGCTGCAAAGGAGGCAAAAGTTATCACAACACTTAATATTACCAGAAGTAGCTTCATATTAATTCATGTTGGTAAACAGAAGAAATGATTGCCCGTGGATGTTTATCGGTATTGCTTTGCCAGACTGAAAGTCAAGGGTAATATTTGTTTCTTCAGGTACTGCAAATCCGTCTGAATCCTTTTTCCCGGTAAATGCTGCGCCAATCCCTGAAATATATTTATAGGAATTTACAGATGATAATGTCGCGCCGTTTTCCATTTTCAAATTGATATCGTAGCTTACGAAACCAGAGTTGACAATCACAATTGTGTATTTCCCGTTTTTTTCGCCCGCAATTGCCCTGAGCCCTTTTTTATCAGGTAAAGTAACATCGAAAATCCTGGTTCCTTGTGGGAAGTATCTGCTCATCAGCGACATGGGATAAAACCAGGGCCGAATATTTTCATCAGCCGCACTGCCAAATTTCTCGGAACCCAGGATATTCCAGAAACCCCAGCGTTTCAGCTTGGTTGAACCACTGCCGTTTATGTTGTACATGGCATCGTCAAGTAACCAGGTCACAGATCCCGAGTAACCGGCAAGCATGATCTGGACAATGGCATCGGCCATATCCACACCGTAAAAAGCATCGTAAACCTGCATATTGCTGTCGTCGGAAGCATACGGATCATTAGCTATACGCTGTTTGTTCTGAATCCCGAGGGTTGAAGATGCATCGTACTTGAAACCAATCTCCGTCATGAGTATTTCCTTCGCAGGCGGAGCTGCATTGCGATAGGATTTTATCATTTTCTGATATGTACCTCCGCGGACATCAGTCTCGGTAGGGTATGTATGTATATCGTAGGCGCCGATTTTGCTGCCAAGATCAGTGTTTGCATTCGTTACCCATGAGGTGAGGTTTGCATCCCAGACTGCCACGTCGGGACCGATAATCCTTATTTTTGAATCAATGCCTTTAGCTACAAGCTTTGCATGAAATTGTTCGATAAGGGTTTTCCATAGGTTATAATTCCCGTTGATGCTCGACCAGTCCCCGTTGGGCTCATTCACCATGTTGAAATATTTTATACAGGTGTATTGTTTGGTATTAAGCAAGTATTCAAGGAATTTTGATGAGTTTTCGAGCCAATCCTGGTTGATACCTGTTCCACCCTGGTGGCCCCATTCGCCAAAAACAACAGCGATGCCTTCAGCCTGGCAGAAGTCAAGAATCTTAATAAGTACAGGATCACTCTTTGCAGGATCATAAACACCGTTGCTCATATAATTCCAACCGTCAGAAATCATGATGCGCACAACGGGAGGCCGCATAAAGCGTATTCTTTTATACAGTAAATTCCAGTCGGCATAAGAAAGTGTCGGGCTGCCGGTCCAGGTCTTTAAAATATCATAACCGCCCCACTGAAAGCCATTGCCTGTAAACGACTGAGTTATGACACCCGATTTGATTGTCAGATCAGAAGTTGTGCCGTTGCTGCCATTATCCGGGTTCTTTTCCTTTTTGCAGGAAGTAGAATATATCAGAGAGAGAGCGAGCATTAAAAGTAATTTCACGCGCTTGGTTTTCATTTGTGCAATTTGTTGATATCTGCCAGGCAGGGCAGAAGTTACTATATTTGAGACGGTTTCATTTAAATCAAAAAAAAAGAATTGTTAAATTTTTGTTATGACTTTGCCGGTTGAATGGATTAATTACACGAGCATTTTATTGAGGCGTTTTTCATAATTAATCCGGTTTCGTTTACAAAAGCCGTTTGTTAAATCTGGTGAGAATTCTGTTAAAAAGAAGTTTAAAAGGAGGCAGACCATAACTCCGGACCTGCCATCCTTTTACCTATCAACCATAACCAACCTTCAATTAATCAAATTAATTCCTGACTTAACGTTAACGGTATTTGACGTATTCGGGAATTTGCTTTTTTATTGTTTCTTCAGTACATACCAGATATCGAATGCAACTTTAAACTGGTTTTCAGTGCTGTAATAATCGTTCCAGTCTATAGTCCATATCTGTGTTGCATTTAACTGATAAGTCATGGTAGTACCGTCGGTTAGTTTTGAGCCTTTGGAGGTAAGTTTTTTGCCACTGCCGTCAATTTCAATACTAACAGTATTATCGGAATTAATATAATACTTTCCGGCTCCGTTTGGCAATTGACCGAATTTGTCACTCCAGTCAACACTCTTGAAAGTATACGAGCCGAAAGCAGCATTTGCCCCCGATTTCCTTTCATACATTCCATAGAGCAAGCCCGTTGGAGATGCGCCTTCGATTGCCCCGAACGTAATGATATCGTCCATACCGTTGGACACTGATGCCAATTTAGCGGCGACATCGGCCTCACCCTGAAGGCCCCATCCGTTCCAGTCGTCCCATTTGAATTTAAAATTCTGAATGCTCCATGTGCCTTTGTACGGATTGGTGTATTTACTTGCTTTAAGAGTCCATGTTAAAGGTTCTCCGTTAGCAGGAGTTACCACAATGGTGGCCGTATTTTCCGGGTTATCAAAGTTCAGCTTGCCTCCGGCTGCAACTGATGCGGTAGCGCCATAGGAGAGTTCGATGGATTTTACCTCAATGGCTGCGAAATTGTCAGAAAAATCCGAAAACTCAATAAGCGCATTGTCACCGTCTCTTTTAATTGATACTGTTCCTACCTGGTCGGCAAATGCTATATTGATAATGTTTCGCTCTTTGTTCCAGGAGCCGTCATTTATTTTGGTTAAGGGATCCTTCTGGCATCCAAAAATTGCGACTGCAATCAGAGTTGCCAATATATATCTTACTGTTTTCATATTTGTCGTATTAATCTTTTAACTCTTATTGATTCAGATTCGGGTTTAAGTCAATTTCCATCTGGGGAATAGGGTAAAAAGCAGCCTGTGCTTCAGTAATACCGGAAGCAGCAGCACGCGGGTCAGCGGTGGTAACCATCGCTTTTCGTCTCAGGTCGTACAGGCGCTGGCCTTCGAATGCAAGTTCCCATGCTCTTTCCTGAACAACTTTTTTGCGGAAATCGGCTGCACTAAGACCGGGAGCAATTGCTCCAAGTCCGGCCCTGCTTCGTATCTGTTGAAGCCACTGATATCCTTCTGCTGTTGGCCCAACGGCTTCGGCATATATGAGAGCCACTTCCGAAAACCTGATCAGGTAAGGCTTAGCGCTCGATTTCTGGCCAACAAATTGCGGATCAACGTACTTGCGGGTAAATGCATACGAAAACTTACCGCCCATAGCACCTGCTTCTACTCCGGCAGCGGTATAAACTTTTGTTACCAGCAGTTCGGTTCTGCGTTTATCAGTGGCATCAAAACTGTTGTAAAATGCTGTTGTAGTTTTAAACACTTCCCAGCCATTGGTGGTATAGGTTAATGTGTTGTCCGGATTCTTGATGTAAAAGGGAGTACCATCAACCCAGGGCTGAAACATCATGCCTATCTTCGAAAAATTGCCTTCATTTTGTCCCGTTCTGTCCATCGACATGATAAAGATATGCTCAGGTCCGTTAGGGGCATCAACATTATAAATATGGGTAAGCTGAGGATCCAATGAATATTCAGCCTGGTCGCGAAGGACTTTGCCGGAGTAATAGGCGGCACTGTCGTACATTTTCTGAACATCCTTAGTCATATCCACATATTTGGCTACTCCGCTTTCTTTCGAAGATGCAATTGTGAGGTAGGATTTAGCGAGAAGAGCCTGGGCGGCAACTTTATCGGCACGACCAACACTTCGTTTCACTTCCAGCAGCGATTCAGCGGTTCTCAGATCAGAGTTGATGAAATTATAAACCTCATCAAGATTTTTCGCCATCGAAGGTGAAGCCTGGGAAATGGTTTTAACCATATTTTTCTGAATAGGAACCAGTCCATAAACCCGTGCAAGGTTAAAGTAATTAAATGCCCTCAGGAAGTAAGCTTCTCCAAGCAACCTGTTTTTAACCGTAACATCAAACGAACTGTTGGCTACATTTTCGATAACGGCGTTGGCGCGGTTAATGGCTATGTAACAATACTTGAAGTAATAGGTCAGGGTTTCGTTGTTTGCATCGGCTGTCCAGTTGTTGAGCTGCTGTGAACCGTAGCCTTCATCAGCCTTTACGTCGCAGTTATCAGATGCAAGTTCGCCTATGTAAAAGATACCTCGCGAATATTCGAGAAAAGTAAGCGCATTGTATGCGTAAATTAATGAAGCTTCGGCGTCATTTGGTGTTTTATAGAAGTTGTCTTCGGAATAAAATCCATACGGGTCCTCTTTCAGATCGCATGAGGTGATCACCAAGCCCAGGAGCAGTAAAAGTGAAAGTATTTTCGTTTTCATAGTTTTAATTTTTAGAAGGTTAAGTCTAAACCAAATGTCCATTTGCTTAGCCGCGGATAACCGCCCCAGTATATTCCATCGCTGCCAACTTCAGGATCATACCCTTTGAACTTTGTAAATGTATACAGATCGGATACGTTGAAATATAAGCGGAAGTTTTTCGCCCATTTTACCTTAGCTGTGTTGAAATTATATCCAAGATTTACATTCTGTATGCGCAGGAAGGATCCGTCTTTAACAAACCAGTCGGAGAGGTAATATGAGCGATCCTGGCGCAGGCTTGGATATTCGTTTGTGAGGTTGTCCTGTGTCCAGCGGAGTGGTGCGGTATTGGGTTGTCCCCATTGATTCTGATAGAGCACATCATTACCAACCACAGCATTTAAGAAGACTTCGAGGTCGAAATTTTTATACCTGGTATTCAATGATAAACTCATGATAAAATCCGGATTTGGATTCCCGATCACGGCCCTGTCTTTATCAGTTATTTGGCCATCGTCATTTAAATCCACATATTTGAATTCACCCGGTTTAGCCATGGCTCCGGTAAGGCCGGCAGCAAGTCCTTCGGCCTCAGTTTGAATAATACCATCCACTTTGTAACCGTAGAAAACATTTACGGGTTGTCCAATAGCAAGGATATTTGGTGTCTGGCGGAATTGTGATACAGATGTACCCCAGAATTCATATTTCATGCCTGTGATAAAATCGGTACTGAGACCTGAAGTAACCTCATTTCCAAGGCTTACTATCTGGTTTCTGTTTCTTGAGTAAATTAATGAAGCTGAGAAATCGAAGTCTTTTTTATCGATAATGTCGCCATCAACTGTTATTTCGAATCCTTTATTATCGATTTCTCCGTCATTTACCCACATCCTGTTATATCCTGATGATAAAGAGAGCAGCCTTTCTCTCAGCAGGTCGGAGGTATGTTTCTGATAGACATCAAAAATCAATCTAAGCCTGTTGTCGTAAAATCCCATATCAATCCCAAGGTTCTTTTGCTCTGTGGTTTCCCATTGTAAATCAACGTTGGGAATACCTCCCCACATTTTAAACCTGCCATCGTCACCTTCGTTCCCCACTACGTATCCGGGCCCGATTGCAGTATTCCATTTCCCATTGTCATAGTACTTCTCCACGCCATAACGGCTAAGTGTCTGGTATGGCGAAATTCCCTGATTTCCTGAGATACCGTAACTCAAACGGATTTTCAGTTCATCAAATATGTTGAGATTTTTAATAAAAGATTCGTTATGGGCTTTCCAGGCTAATGCGGCTGAAGGGAACTGAGCCCATTTGTTATTTGCTCCGAATTTAGATGATCCATCGGCGCGCATTGTAGCAGTGAACAGGTATTTGTCTTTCAGGGAGTAATTGATACGTCCCAGGAATGAAAGAAGTTTTGATTCGTAGAACCCATTATCGTGTACGTTTTTTTCAGGATTTCCCGATCCCATATTCTGGTTTCCGGTTGCCTCATTTACAAAGTCATAAGAGTATAAATTGGAACTTCTGTTCATCGAATATTCGTAGGATTGGCCAACCATGGCAGTCACTTTATGAATATCGCTGTATGTCCTGTCGAAGGTAAGATACGTTTCCGAAACAAGGTTTTGTCCCATCCAGTTGTTTATCTGTGCTGCCCCGTTATTGAATTCACCTGCCTCGGTATATTTTTTAGGATAATAGGCATCTCCTATGCTATTGCCATATTTATAGTTTACCTGCGATTTAATATTCAGGCTCTTTGCAATCTGCCAGTCGAAAAGCCATGATGAAAGAAAGTCAACACTGTTGTTCTTATTTGTAACATTATCAGTAATAGCAATAGGATGATAATAGTCTGTCACACTCGAAAGATAGTATGTGCCATCAGTGTTGTATACAGGGTATATCGGATTCCTTCCATAGGAAAGCCCACCGTTATAATTCCTGTATCCTTTGGAGAAATTATTGGAAGTTCTGATTTTGAAATTGTCGAAAACTTTCTGGTCGATATCCAGCTTTACAATCCCTTTCTTATAATCATCTTTGATGTAAACTCCTTTTTCATCATAATAATTTACACCCAGGTTGTATGATGTTTTGCTGTTCGCGCTGCTGATGTTAAATGAGGTATTGGTTGATATTGGTGAATCCCTGAAGACTACCTTATCCCATTCAGTATAATACGGCCATGTACCATCACTAAGTTCCTGAACAGAAGGATAATAAACACCCGAAGAATTGGTGGTTCCATTGTATAAAGGAGGCAGATTAGCATTTGTTCTATCCTCATTGGTTAACTGGGCCATAAGAATAGGGTCGCGCCAGAGATTGAATTTAGAGTTGAACCTCGAAAGTGTAGTCTGCTGCTTGACATTTATTTTTGTAACTCCTTCTTTTGCTCTGATGGTTGTAACTATAATAACACCATTGGCACCCCTTGACCCGTAAATGGCTGAAGCCGAAGCATCTTTGAGTACTTCTATGGATGCAATGTCCTGAGGGTTAATTTGTTTCAGGTTTCCGGCATCACCCAAAGGGAATCCGTCAACAACCAGCAATGGGGAATTGGATCCACGTAATGAACTTCCGCCGCGTATCTGAACCACCGATGCGGCACCCGGATCCTGCGACGAATTAATTACCTGCAGACCTGCAGACCGCCCCTGTAGTAATCCATCGATTGAATTGGCAGGTATACTCTGAAGATTTTTAACTTTTACCGTACCTACTGAGCCGGTTATATCACTTTTGCGAACCGAACCATACCCGATTACTACAACACCTTCAATGCTTTGAGTCTCCTGTATCAGCAAAATGTTTAGTTTCGAGTTACTTACCGGCACTTCCTGTGAAATAAAGCCCAGGTACGATATTAATAGCGTTTCCCCTGTTTTTGCTTTTAGGGTAAACTGTCCGTCGGTTGTGGTGGTAGTACCTGTAGTTGTACCTTTAATCAGAACTGTTGCTCCGGGCAACGGCTGGTCATCACTTGTTTTCACTGTTCCCTTTACATCTATGCTCTGTGCACTGGCGTATAATATAGGGAGAAGCCATAATAATAACAGTACGGCCGCATACCTGGAGAATTTCCGGTTCGGATATTCGCAATTAATCTGGTGTTTTTTATATTGTCTCATACCTGGGATTTTTTGTTGCTCATCATCAGTCAGTTTTTAAGTCTGCAAATATGATTCAATTATGAGCGAATTTGTAATACATTTAGGTCAATTAATTGCTCATTTATGAACAAATATTTGCCATAAATATGCCATATATATAGTATCCAATAACATAGATTAGTTAAAATATGTAATTTATTTATCAATAATATCAATACTAATTGTCAAAGTAATAATATTTCAGCGGATATTTGCGGATATTAATTGACGATTATGGAAAAAATAACCAGGGAAATCACACCTTTGTATCAGGATGACCTTTTTATCCTTTTGAACAATCCGATGGCTAAATTTGATTATCCCATTCACTTTCATTCTGATTATGAACTAAACATGGTATGCAATACCAGCGGAAAAAGGATTGTTGGCGACTCCGTGGAACAATTTGATGAATTTGACCTGATATTACTTGGCTCAAACTTGCCTCACAAATGGAAAGCTCCCACCCGGCCCGATACACATGTAATTACCATACAATTTGATTATACTATTATTGATTCCTTTTTAATAGGGAAAAAACTATTTGCTCCTATTAAAGATATGCTCATCCGGTCGTCAAGAGGGCTTGATTTTTCCAATGTTACAAAACAAGGCGTCAGGGCGAAACTATTATTACTAAGTCAATCACATGGTTTTAGCACAGCTCTCGATTTCTATTCGATATTATACGATCTGGCAACCTCTGCTGGCCAGAGATACCTGGCAAGTACTGCCTATGATATTTCAACCGTTATCAGAGACTCGAAAAGCCGCAGGATTGAAACTGTGTGTAAATACATTGAAGAGAACTATATGAAAGATATCAGCCTTGGAGAAGTTGCAAACCTGGTAGCCATGTCAGAATCTTCCTTCAGTCATTTCTTCACAAAAAGGACCAACCGGAGCTTCCTGTCATACCTTAGTGATGTTCGTATCGGACATGCTAAAAAGTTATTGCTGGAAACCACAAGCAGCATTGCTGAGATTTCATATTTATGCGGCTTTTCTAATATTTCAAATTTTAACCGGATTTTTAAAAAAATCAAAGGTCAAACACCCAGTGAATATCGAACCTCCATTCAGCAGATTCTCACTAAGTTCTAGATCTGTTTTTGAGTAAAAATCCAATGTTTTTTAAATTAAAGTGCTGTTAGATGAATTTGAAAACTATTAATACAAATGGCTCATAATTCAAGCCAAAACTAATTTGAAAATATGGGTATGGATTTTGGCCAGTGTTGCCGGCCTGTTTTTCTACTCCCTCGCATACCCTATGCACGCCACGCTCAATTTAACGCCCTCAATACTTAATAAAATATGCGCAGCTGATTCCAGGGTAGCGCCGGTGGTGATCACATCATCAACAAGCAGTATATGCCT
>Ga0136636_10000995_pt1 | contig 15996 bp, 13 predicted proteins | sample AntDrymUQ8522106_2_FD_104653 | JGI IMG/M metagenome (GOLD analysis project Ga0136636, IMG submission 104653) | Polar desert sand microbial communities from Dry Valleys, Antarctica - metaG UQ852 (21.06) | ecosystem: Environmental > Terrestrial > Soil > Desert | place: Antarctica: Dry Valley... | reverse complement strand
GGTTTTTAGGATATATTGTATATGTTTATTTGAAACAAACTACAAATCATAAATATGGAACGACCACCACCCTGTTTTAACATTGATTTTTGATAATTCAAAACCTGTATAAACTCAAAAAACATAGTTATGAAAATTACTTTAAAATTTGGTTTTATTATTTTGCTCTGCACATTCTCATTTGTTTCACAAGCCCAGTCATATACAATTTTTGCTGGAATAGGTGGGTTTGCCAAACACTCATTTCCTAATCCAAATGCTAATTCAGAATTAAATATTCTTCAATATCAAAATACTACTTCAAAGACCTGTTTTTTAGAACCAGGATACGAATTTACAGTGGGTATAAAGTTTGCAAATAAGTTTGACCTGCTTACTGGAATAAATTCTTCTATTGGACATCTTTTTTCTTCACCTTATTATTATGAATTAAACTTTCAGCAAATCAATTATCCGCTTCGATTTAGATATCATTTTGGTAATCAACAAACGCACACAAATTTCATATTGATAGGTGTCTCTTGGGGTAAAATCTTACAAAGAGAACTTTCCCGAGATCGATCAACATGGCAACATGATTACCTTGAAGATTGGAATGATACTTCTCCGTTTAGCTTAGAGTTTGGAGCTGGAAAATCCTTTTTTATCTCAGAAAAATCGAATTTGCTACTAAATCCATTTTTAAGCTACGAATTAAGCGAAAATGAAATTTTGAAAGGTTTTTATAATCCTATTTCATTAGGGCTAAAATTATCGTATGAACTTAATCTAAAATAACATGAAAACTTTATTCCTTTTTATAGTATTATCTTTTTCTTCCATATTAAACTTTGGACAAAGTTGTCCCGCAAATTACAATACAACTTTAGCTACTCCAGATTTGCGCCAATGGAATCCCGACTACACGTATTCAATTCTTTACGATGAATTTAATGGATCTATCTTGAATTCTTCATGGGGAGTTAGAACTGGGTGCGTGAGAAATACTAATGAAGAAGCTCAACCTCTCCCAACTACCGTGCGATTGCATCGCTTGGTATGCAAATAATGGCCACATAATACAATCGTGCGGAAGTGTGGAAAGAGGGAGTTTCAAATCAACTAGCCCTCGTTCGAACACTGACGTTCGAACGAGGGCTAGCCTGAATAAATGAAGAACCGTTTTACCAGATTTTCACAATCAGACTATCAGCCCGCCACATTTTGTCTCCTTCTTTTACTCCGAAAGCGGTGTAAAATTCAGGAATATTCGAGAGCGTTCCGATTACGCGGTATTTGGCCGGTGAGTGTTCGTCGCTTTTAACCTGATTGGCAATGGCTTCGGGACGCATATTGACCATCCATGCCAAAGCAAAACCGAGAAAAAACCGCTGGTCAGGTGTCAGGTTGGCAATCATTTCCTTGTCCTGATATTGTTTGGTTTTCTGGAAAGCCTGATAACCCATAATGACTCCGCCCAAATCGGCAATATTTTCACCTTGAGTGAGTTCGCCGTTTATGTACAGGCTATCCACAGGATTGTACTGATTGAATTGCTCTACAATCATTTTGGTTTTGCTGTAGAATTTTATGCTGTCTTCGGCTGTCCACCAGTTTTTTAGGTTTCCTTCTGCATCAAATTTGCTTCCCATATCATCGAACCCGTGAGTGATCTCGTGTGCGAAAGTCGATCCGCCAATGATGGCATATAAAATGGCGTCATCGGCCATTTTTCGTTCATAACCCGGAACAATAATGTTGCATGCGGGCACTACCAACTCGTTGTTCGACTGATTGTAATAAGCATTGTAGTTTTGTGGCTGAATGCTCCATTCAGTGCGGTCAACGGGTTTCCCAAATTTTGAAATCATGAAATCAGACTGCCATTTGTTGGCATTGATGGCATTTTGAACATACGAATCACGGCTGATTTCCAAACTGCTCAGGTCTTTCCATTTATCCGGATAACCAACTTTCATGATCATCGTTTCAAGCTTTTTTAGGGATTTTTCTTTGGTTGGAGCACTCATCCAATCCAAATTTTTAATTCGTTCGGCAAATACCGTTTTGACCGCATTCCCAATCTCTTCGAGTTTTTCTTTCGTTCCGGCAGGTAAATATTCAGCCACATATTCCTGACCAATCAGTTCGCCAAGGTAACCATCCGTTTGCTCAACGGTCCTTTTCCAGCGAGGTTTTGGCTGTTTTACACCACGAAGGGCTTGTGCATAAAAGCTAAATACTTCCTGATAAGTTTTGTCATCGAGATAGGAGACCAATCCTCTGACGAATCTGTATTTCAGATAGTTCTTCCAATCTTCCAAAGGAATATTTTTCAGGTTTGCATTTAATGCGGCAAGATATTCAGGTTGACCAACAATTACTGTATCAACGTTTTGAATCCCGGATTCCTTATTGAAAGTTTGCCAGTTGAAATTCGGAGTTAACACAAGCAGTTGCTGAAACGAAAGTTTAGTGTAGTTTTTCTGCGGATCGCGTGTATCTTCCTTTTTCCGTGATGCCGAAGCTAATGCGGTTTCAAGTTTCATGTGATTGGCAGCAGCTATTCTGGCCTTTTGCGAGTCGTAACCCAGAATCTGATACATGTTTTCGAGATGCTGAATGAATTTTTTCCTGATTTGCACAGTTCGCTCATCTTTTTCAAAATAGTACGACCGGTCAGGAAGGCTCAATCCACCCTGCCAGATGGTTACTGCATTTTTACTACTGATTTTACTGTCCTGAGATACTCCAAATCCGAACAAGGCAATTGAAGAGCTGCAGTGAACGAATGCTGTGGAACTGGCCAGCTGATCGAGATTGTTTACGGCATCAATCTGATTCAGGTATTTCTGAATGGGCGTGATGCCGGCAGAGTTTAAGTTAATGCTATCCATTCCGGAGAAGTAAAAATCACCGATTTTTTGTTTGTTACTTCCTTTTTCCGAAGCGGTTTTAGCGCTTAACTGACAGACTTCAAGAATTTGGTTGTTGATCGTGTCCTGAATAATTTGCCAGATTCCGCTGCTTTGTTCGCTGGCGGCAATTGGATTCTCGGCAAACCATTTGCCGTTGGCATACTGAAAAAAATCATTTCCGGGTTTAACGGTTGTATCGATGTGTGCGGCCAATGCATCAGCCTGCACATTCTGATTCGTTTTACCGGTTTGGCACGAGCTTGCTGCAATAATCAGGACTGAAAGGCAAAAAGTAAATTGAAAGATTTTCATGACTTTGTTATTTTTAAAAATTGTCAAAATTTTCAAGGTATGTTGATAGGTTGCGAATATCGAAAATTCATTACAAAAACACGACCTCGAAATCATTTTAGCCTTTAATTTGTTTAAACAACGAATCAAAAAATAACAATTGTGATGGCATATACCTTGCAAATTGGCGATCAGGCTCCCGATTTTATGCTGAAATCTACCGAAGTTAAGTTTTACCAACTCACCGATTTTTCGGATGTTCGTTTTCTAGTTGTTTTTTTTACTTGCAACCATTGTCCGTATGTGCTGGGGAGCGATGAGGTCACCCGTAAAACAGCAAGTAATTTTCAATCAAAGGGAGTACGTTTTGTTGCCATTAATTCGAACAGTGCAAACACTTATGAAGAAGATAGTTTCGAAAATATGGTTCTCCGGATGAATGAAAAAAAGTTTCCCTGGATTTACCTGCACGACGAATCTCAGGAGATTGCACAGACTTATGGCGCTTTGAAAACGCCGCATTTTTATGTTTTTAATGAATTAAGGAAACTGGTTTATACCGGCCGTGCAGTCGATCAGCCCCGCGATGCTTCTAAAATAACTGAATATGATTTAGATCGGGTGCTTTCCGAACTCGTTACTGGGCAGGCAGTTTCTATTCCTATTACAAATCCTATTGGCTGTAATATAAAATGGGAAGGAAAAGAAAGACATTGGATGCCACCGGAAGCTTGCGATTTGGTATGAATATTTCTCTAAAAATCCAGGGGGTTTGCAGGTGTATAGAATTCGCTTGTTCGCGCGACGTGCGACCTTGGCGGAGCAGTATTGATAACATATCCGCTACTTTGGTAGGTTATCTGGATTAAAACGGATGTAGTTCAGGAATCTTTCTATTTCAATGATAAATTCTTTCATCTCATCGAACATCTCAAGAATAATATCCTTTTCAAACTCGACATAAGATTCGTAATCACCTTTAGTTCTTCTAATCGAAGCTTTGTTTATGATTTTCCCAAATCTGGAATCTATCAATCCTTCGTGTATGAAATTTTTATTGAACCAGCCGAGTAAATGCTGGTGTTTGGATGTCTCGAATCTGTAAGCTAATCCAAGTGCCAAAAGAGAATAAAACATCCCATAATAAAGCCGGTTTAAAGCGGCTCTTAACCTATCATTCTCAATCAAAAGCTGAACATCTGCTATTGTTTCTTTAGCTTCTTCGAGCCTGTACTTTATCAACTCAGTCCGTTCATTTTCTTCAAGGCTCATGCGTAGATTCCTGTTTTAATTGCTTTTGTAAATATCGGTTGTTTGCCTCTTAAAGTATTAAGCTCTCTTTGTGAAATAAGATGGGCATCAATAATAATGTTGTATTTCAAATTAATCTCATAGCACAAATCATAAATTTGATTTTCATCGCGGGCATTATAATCATTTTCCAAAACTATTAAAACATCATAATCCGAATTCTCATCCGGAATTCCGATCGCCTGAGAACCAAACAAAATAATATCCTTTACAGGATTATTATATCCTTTCTGCAGATTTCCCTTCAAATCTTTTAATATGGCCAGCTTGTCTGTCATTAGCTTAATTTTGGATAAAAATACAATATTATTTACATCGTTTTACTCGGTGAGATTTAAAACTCGAAGTCATCAAAACCTATTCAAGGCCGTAATAAAAAGTTGGCTTGGTAGAAAAGTCGAAATTTCCGATTTTTCTTTTCGATACATTTGTTTTATTGACGGGTTGACTTCTTTGCAACTGATTTATTGATTTCATTTTTATTGCCGGTGATGATTCGGAATCATCCCTCGCCAGCGCGGATTTTCAATCCGTGAAATTGTTTTCTGGGATGAGGCACGGTTTACAAAACCGTGCCAGCCGGGGGATGATTTCGGCTCAATGATGATTTTAAAAACTGCCTACTACGACTGATCACTGTTTCTGTTTTGTTCTTCAATCAGCCTTACAACCAGCTCAAATTCAGGAACGCTTAGTTGTTCCGGACGTTTATTGAATATGATATTGGCCTTTAATTCATCGTTGTGTATCATACTCCCCAGTGAGTTACGCATGGTTTTTCGACGTTGGTTGAACGCCATTTTTACGACACTCCTAAAAAGTTTTTCATCGCAGTTGAGGTGTGCAGTCTGGTTTCGGGTAATCCTGATTACGCCACCTTTTACTTTGGGCGGTGGATTAAATAAGTTTTCGTCAACTGTAAACAGGTATTCAATAGTATAATAGGCCTGAAGGAAAACACTCAGAATTCCATAGGTTTTTGAGCCGGGACCTGCCGCAAGTCGTTCAGCGACTTCTTTTTGAAGCATACCGACAACTTCAGGAATCAGATCTTTGTATTCCAGAACCTTAAAAAATATTTGCGACGAAATATTATATGGGAAATTGCCGATGATGGCAAAGGGTTCAGTAAAATAATCGTTCAGGTTGAGTCGCAGAAAATCACCGGAGATAATTCGATCTTTTAATTCCGGAAAATGTTGATTCAGGTATTCAACCGATTCACGGTCGATTTCTACCACCGAAGTTTCGTAAGTTTTGTTTTGGAGCAAAAACTGGGTCAAAACTCCCATTCCGGGACCAATTTCCAATACTTTGCCAATCTTATTATCCTGAAGGCTTTCCACTATTTTCAGGGCGACCTCATTATCTTTTAAGAAATGTTGTCCCAAATTCTTTTTTGCTCTTACTTTAATCATCTTTTTTTGAGTGTTTCTTTGCCAGATTATCAAATTATTGATAAAAACCTGCCCGAATTAAAACAAATCTGTATTTTTGCCTTGATCTGCAACCGCAAAAGAATTACTTTTTAAGGCTCATGCGGTTTCTGAAGCAAAAGTACTTTAAATTCATTTTGAAAACACCACTAATATCATCAGCTAAAATAAAAGAACTTGAAACAAAATATAACTAAGACACTGAAATTTCTAGCCTACTTTTTACTGGGAATTTTCATCTTTTGGATGGTATACAAGGATCAGGATATTCACCGAATTGAGAGTATTTTGGCCAACGATGTAAATTATTTCTGGATTTTAGTTTCTGTTCTTTTAGGCGTTCTAAGTCATTACAGCCGCACTGTCAGGTGGAATTTATTGATTGAACCGCTGGGTCATAAACCACGTACATTGAATACTTTTCTTGCCGTAATGGTTGGTTATCTGATGAATCTGGCTTTGCCACGTATGGGCGAAATTTCGAAGTGTGGCGTTCTTTCCCGGTATGAGAAAATCTCATTTTCCAAATTGGTAGGCACAATCGTGCTTGAGCGGCTGATTGACGTATTGATGCTTTTACTGCTGTTGCTTCTGACTATTTTTACGCAGTTTGGGCAATTGTTGAAATTTTTGGAAAACAATCCTGAAGTCAAAGAAAAACTGAATAAGATAATCTATTCTCCGATTTTGATTGTATCGGGTGGTGTGATTATTTTACTCATTTGGCTTGCCCGTCATAAAATTCAAAAAAGTTCAATCATGAAAAAGGTGATGAGCTATGCCATACATTTTGCCGAAGGTTTTCGAAGTATTGGAAAAATGAAAGGAAAAGGAGCGTTTATTTTTCATTCCCTGTTTATTTGGTTTTTGTATTATGTGATGACGTTTTGCGTTTTCTTTGCATTCGGATTCACTTCGCACCTGGGGGCTTTGGCAGGTCTTACTGTTTTTGTATTAGGTAGTTTAGGTATGTTGGCACCTGTACAGGGAGGAATAGGAGCGTGGCATTTTATGGTTATTCAGGCGCTTGCACTTTATGGAGTCGCAAAAGCCGATGCTACCGTTTTCGCTCTGGTGGCCCACGGAAGTTCTACGATTATGCTCATTGTTTTGGGTCTGATTTCGTTACTGATTCTACCTTTTGTCAATGAACGCAGTGTACAGAAATAACAAATCTGAAATAAGGAATCTGAAAAGAAAAAAAAGGAAAATGGAAAACCCGCTTCGATAACTTTTTCCCGCTTTCCTTTTTCCTCTTTACTTTTTTAATTAACGATACTCTTGAATATAAATCTCTACATAGCCCGGAGAATTTTTTCGGCAAAGGAAAACCGGAATAATCTTTCGCACCGGATCGTGAATATTGCCCTCTTTGGTATTGTTCTGGGTTTGGTGGTGTTAATTTTGTCGGTGGCTATCGTAACAGGATACAAATCGGAAGTAGGTCGAAAAGTGATAGGATTCGGATCTCACTTACAGATCGTAAATCTTGATTCAAATCAATCCTACGAGACTAGTCCAATCAATCAAAATCAACCCTTTCTTCAGGAAATTAAAGCGATTGAAGGTGTACGCCATGTGCAGATTTTTGCCACCAAACAGGGCATCATTCGAACCGAAGATGAAATTCAGGGCGTGGTTCTGAAAGGAATCGGACCAGACTTCGATTGGTCATTCTTTCAGGAAAATAAGGTTTCGGGTGAACCATTTCTGGTTCAGGACACCATTCGTAGTAATAAAGTGTGGATTTCGAAACAAATGGCCGACATGCTAAAACTTGAGCTTGGCGATGATCTTACCATGTTTTTTATTCACGAATCGGAAGCAGTTCCGCGGCAGCGTAAGTTTGAATTGGCTGGCATATACCAGACCAGTCTCGAAGAGTTCGATCGCATGTTTGTTTTGGTCGACATCAATCACATCAGGAGATTAAACAACTGGGGAAATGATGAAGTGAGCGGATTCGAAATTCTGGTAAACGATTTTAATGAATTGGAGAAACAGGAAAAGGCGGTTTATGATGTGCTCCTGAGAAATACCAGTGTTGACAGTCCTGTTTTACAAGTGGTCAGTATCAAGGAAAAATACCGGTATATCTTCGATTGGCTTAGCTTACTGGATATGAATGTATGGATTATTCTCGTTTTGATGGTGCTGGTTGCCGGATTCAATATGGTGTCGAGTCTTTTGGTAATTATTCTGGAACGGACACAAATGATAGGAATCCTGAAAGCTATGGGTGCGCGCAACTGGAGTATCCGAAAAGTTTTTCTATATTTTTCGGTCATGCTAATTTTGAAAGCTTTGATTTTGGGAAATGTCCTTGGCATTGGCATTTGCCTTATTCAGCAATACACGCATGTTTTGAAACTCGATCCTTCTTCCTATTATCTGGAGTATGTTCCGATCAATCTTCGGATTTGGCATCTTGTTTTGCTTAATGTAGGAACCGTCGTGATAACTATCCTGATGTTGCTGCTACCTTCGTATTTCATCACCAAAGTATCTCCTGAAAAAACGATCAGGTTTGAGTAATGAATGACTGTAACTGAACATGATTAATTCAAAAAATGTTTGAAGCCCTAAAATATAGCTTGAAAAACGTCCTGTTGGCTGAATTGCCAGGTTCAGCGATACATGTTAAGATGCTTCCTCCAGGCAGGCGATTGAAAACGTTTAGCCATGAACTTTCATCAGTAAAAATGAGCAGCGTGCTGGTCTTGCTTTATCCTGAAGGAGATCAATTGTATACCTGTTTAACGAGGCGTCCCACAACCATGAAGCACCATCCGGGGCAGATCAGTTTTCCCGGCGGAAAGGTTGAGAAAGACGATCTTTCGGCGGAAATGGCCGCCTTGCGCGAATCTAGAGAAGAAGTGGGAATTGATCCATCAACGATAGAAGTATTGGGAAAGTTGTCCGATTTGTATGTCGAAGTCAGTCGGTTCAGCATACAGCCATTTCTTGCCTGGGCTGACCGGAAACCTGATTTTATCGTCGATTATCAGGAGGTTGAAGAACTCATATTATTTCCGGTCAGTAATTTTGTTGCTGATGAAACGATTCTCGAAACAGAACTTCAAACAGTGAGTGGATTACTAAGTGTAAAATACTATCCTTTCAATAATCAGATTATTTGGGGAGCAACTGCTATGATTTTGGCAGAATTGATTGAGTTGTTGAAAAGTATAGACAGATAAGGCGCTCATCACATGTCAATTAGTCAAGGTATTTTATAGTGAATGAGCGCGTAACTCTATAATCCCTAATCGTAAAACGACCACGACAACCCAAACCGGAATGTACGCTGGTAAAAGGGGTAATCAGGAGCCACGAAATAGTTGTCAAGCAAGCTCGCTGTCGAGTTCATTAAGAGAAAAAATAAACGGGTGCGTTTCAGTTTCAGGTTCGCATGAAGATCGACATAGGGATAATTCCCGATTTCTTGTTTGTTTTGAAGATAAAACCTCGCTGTCGCCGGATCGTAGGCATCTGCATAGAACGCTGAATTGTATCGTGTGTCAACACCAAACTGAGCATACAGAACTTTCGCCACCAAAATTTTGTAGTTCAAGCTAACGAATCCGGCAAAGGCTGGTAAATGAATGTACTGTTCGTTGCTTGCTTTCTGAACCAGGAATTGAGTGCGTATCAGCCAGTGTTTCCGGCCAAAATCTTTGTTGAGGAAAGCCGATAAAAGAAGTAATTCGCTCCCTGCTTGTTGTGGTAAAGCAACATTGTTGTTATAAATGTAATTTCCAATCAATGAATAGTTTGCACCGACGGTAGTCCGGTACTCCTGCGATTTGATGCTCGCACGGATTTTCATTTCGTTGATGTTTTTGAAATTGTTCGCCCACTCGAAATGATTGGAGTAAAAATAATTGTTGAAATATTCAGCTACGGTCGATTTCAGGAAACCTTCAATTCGCAGGCTGGTGGTGTCTCTGCCAATTCGTAAAGGTTTATTGATGAATCCGTTTAAATCGGTTTGGCCAGTCCGGTAACCGGTTAAGTAAATACGTCCGTTAGCCTGCCATTGCCAAAATCTTCCTTCGTTTCTGAAAATTCCTCCACCAACGAAGGTGTTAAAGTAACTTTTGGGATAATACTTGTCAGAAGCCGACATGCCATACCCCAATTGGTCATTCCCAATATACACCCGTTTACCAAAGGTGTATTTGCGGTCGGGAGCCTCGTAAAATTTGAGCTGCAAAATATTGGTCAGGCGGGTATATTTTACACTGTCATTGGTTTTGAGACTGTCAGAATATATATTCTTGAAAAAATCGCGAGGATTGTCTTTTGTGAATTTTCGTTTGTTATTCGAGTATTCCAGTTCATAAATAAACCCAACTCTGGGGATAAATAGATCTTTTGCAAGCCCAGCCGTATCTGGTTTCGCCTTGATTGTTTTACCCACCCGATATTCGTTGACGGTATAAACATTGTTATTCCTGATCTCGTTATTTGCATCGTCAATTCTGACGGGGAAATTGTCGGTGTCGGTTCCGATAAGCGCAGGTAATTGTCCATTCGACATGGTATCGAGTCCTCCATTCTCCTGCGCAAAAAGACGGTTGAAAATTACATTCGAATGAGAGATAAACTTGTCGGAAATATAGGAAGAAACCAATCCGATGTTATGAAATTTATTTTCCTGATGCAAGTAATGACCTACTGAACGCGTATTGTTATAAATGAACTGGAAGTTCAGGTTTTTATTCACATTTTGTGAAAACAGAACATTAAAACGGGTTTCGTTATGCACCAAACGGTTTTCACTTTGTGAATAATCGAGTGTTGAATACGGAGTAGTTGTGTTCAGATATTGAATTTGCGATGGTTTCAGCCAGTATGCATCAAACGACTGAGTGAAGTAAAAGTCGGTATTTAAATTTCGGTTAAAGAAATCATTTGAAATATATGCCCCTCCGTTGTTTCCGGTAAATGTATTGCTGATGCTGTTCTTGTTAAACGGAATGTAGTTGTGGTAGAACGATAAGGTGGTATCCAATTCAGTGGGTTTCAGTAAAGAACCCTGATCGCCCACCGACCATGATTTTATTACCGAAGGAACCCTTGGCTTCTTCTTTTCATCTTCCTTCTTTTCGTCCGAAGATCCCTCCTCATCATCTTCCTGCCTGTTTTGCCCTTGATTTTGCTGGTTCATATACGAACCTGACTGGTTCGGATTATATTGGGCATTGGCCTGAAAAACAATCAGTAGTGCGGTAGTAAATATATAAAAAAGCTTTTTCAACATGTCGGCGCAAAGATAATTAAATAGATAAGCTACGTCAATAAACCGAAAAGAAGTTAGACAATGATTAACAAAGATTAATGGATATTCACTTTTGAGGGAAGTACCTGTAAACTAAACGTCAATTCACCTGCTTTATGATTCTAATCCAGGTAAAAATCGCAGTCTTTTTGAATAAGTTTTCAACTATTGGTTGTTAGTTAATGTCGTCAGGTTGGAATACTAAAACACTTTTGTTTTCTTTATATTTGTTGCAAATTGGAAAGGATTATGATGCCGAATTATGATGAAGGTTCAATAAAAACGCTTGATTGGCAGGAGCATATCCGGAAAAGACCGGGAATGTATATCGGCAAGTTGGGCGATGGCTCGGCGAGCGATGATGGTATATACGTTTTGCTGAAGGAGGTGATGGATAATTCCATCGATGAGTTTATGATGGGCAATGGGCGCAGAATCGAAGTTCGTGTCAGCAACGAATTGGTTTCGGTGCGCGATTTTGGCCGTGGCATCCCCTTAGGGAAGCTGCTCGATGTGGCTTCAAAAATGAATACGGGCGCCAAATACGATTCCGAAGTATTTAAAAAATCGGTTGGCTTGAATGGGGTAGGCATCAAGGCTGTAAATGCGTTGTCGAGCCATTTTTTGATTAAATCATTCCGCGAAGGCGAAGTCAAGGAAATCAGTTTCAGCGAGGGAATTTTGGTCGATGAAATGGACGTTGTTCCAAGCGATCAGCCCAACGGAACTTACGTAGCTTTTACTCCTGATGTAACGGTCTTTAAAACATATCATTATATCGACGATTACGTGGTCAATATGATGAAAAACTACTCGTTCCTGAATTCCGGACTGACCCTGGAGTTCAACGGAGAGAAGTTTCATTCGAAGAATGGTTTGCGCGATTTGCTCGAGGACAACATGGAAGCCGAGTCGCTTTATCCGGTGATCCACCTGAAAGGCGCCGATATTGAAGTTGCAATTACCCACGGAAATCAATACGGCGAAGATTATTATTCGTTTGTGAACGGACAGCATACCACTCAAGGAGGAACGCATTTGGTAGTATTCCGCGAAGCCATCGTAAAAACCATCCGCGATTTTTATAAAAAGGATTTTGATCCTTCGGATATCCGCGCTTCCATTGTGGCAGCTGTCAGCATCAAAGTGGAGGAACCTGTGTTTGAATCGCAGACCAAGACCAAACTTGGCTCAAAAGATATTGGCCCTGACGGACCAACCGTTCGGAATTTCGTCTGGAATTTTGTACAGAAAGAACTGGATAATTACCTGCATAAAAATCCCGATGTTTCTGAAGTGCTGTTGCGTCGTATTCAGGAGTCGGAGCGCGAACGGAAAGCAATTTCAGGAATTAAGAAAATGGCCAAACAGCGTGCGAAAAAAGCCAATCTGCATAACCGAAAGCTGCGCGATTGCCGGGTACACCTGAACAGCACCAACGAAAATCGGGAAAATTCTTCAATTTTTATTACTGAAGGGGATTCGGCCAGCGGATCAATCACCAAATCGCGCGATGTAAATACTCAGGCTGTTTTCAGTTTAAAGGGGAAGCCACTGAATACCTACGGATTAACAAAAAAGATCGTTTACGAAAACGAAGAATTCAACTTGCTTCAGGCTGCACTGAATATTGAAGAAAGCATGGACGATTTGCGCTACAATAAGGTGATTATTGCCACCGATGCCGACGTTGACGGAATGCACATCCGATTGCTGCTCATCACCTTTTTCCTGCAATTTTTTCCTGAAATAGTCCGCATGGGGCATCTCTTCATCTTTCAGACTCCACTTTTCAGGGTTCGGAACAAGAAGGTAACTTATTACTGTTATTCTGAAGAGGAGAGGGTTTCAGCAATATCGAAGTTAGGAAAAGCTGCTGAAATAACACGATTCAAAGGTTTGGGTGAAATTTCACCTGACGAATTTAAGAACTTTATCGGGGCCGATATTCGCCTCGATCCGGTTCTGATGAAAAAACACGAATCGGTAGCCAAGATGCTAGAATTTTACATGGGCAAAAATACACCTGAACGTCAGGATTTTATTATCGAAAATCTATATGTCGAAAAGGATGACTTTTAATTGGGGTTTATTCGCAGGGTGACTCGCAGCCCCCCCCGTGAATAAACTTTCATGTATAAAATATTGAGCTGGATTTTATAAGTACGCATCAACAACATCTGATTGCAAGGAATATAATGACTGAAGAAAATATCAATAAAGACGAGATTCAGAGCGAAGAGAAAAAGGACGGAATTACCTATTTGTCAGGAATGTACCAACGATGGTTTCTCGATTACGCTTCGTATGTAATTCTCGAGCGTGCCGTACCTTATGTAGAAGACGGTCTGAAACCGGTACAGCGACGCATTCTCCATGCTATGAATGTGATGGACGACGGCCGATTTAATAAGGTGGCCAACATCATCGGGCAAACCATGCAGTACCATCCGCATGGCGATGCTTCAATCGGCGATGCGCTGGTTCAGCTGGGGCAAAAAGATCTGGTGATCGATTGTCAGGGAAACTGGGGAAATATTCTCACAGGTGACGGTGCAGCTGCGCCAAGATACATTGAAGCTCGTCTGTCGAAATTTGCCCTCGATGTGGTATTCAATCCAAAAACGACCAATTGGAAATTGTCGTACGATGGACGAAACCGCGAGCCGCTGGCACTTCCGGTTAAATTTCCGCTTTTACTGGCTCAGGGAGTCGAAGGGATTGCCGTTGGTTTGGCTTGCAAAATTCTTCCGCACAATTTTATTGAACTTATTGACGCTGCGATAGCCTATTTGCGTGGCGAAGATTTTATGTTGTACCCTGATTTTCCTACCGGTGGTTCGGGCGATTTTGCAAGATACAATGATGGAATCCGCGGTGCATCGATTAAAGTTCGGGCGAAGATTGAAAAAAAAGACAGCAAAACACTGGTGGTTACCGAGCTCCCATTTGGAAGAACTACGGCTACACTCATCGAATCTATCATTAAGGCGAACGACAAGGGCAAAATTAAAATCCGGAAAATTGACGACAATACTTCGGATAAGGTTGAAATCCTGATCCATTTGGTTCCCGGAATGTCTTCCGATAAAACCATCGATGCCTTGTTTGCTTTTACCGATTGCGAAGTTTCCATTTCGCCAAACAGCTGCATCATCGAAGACGATAAACCGAAATTTATCGGAGTCAGTGAAATCCTGAGAATTAATACCGATCAGACGGTTGCCTTGCTGAAACTCGAACTGGAAATCAGACGTGGTGAGTTGGAAGAAGCCTGGCATTTTTCGTCGCTCGAAAAAATATTTATCGAAGAAAGAATTTATAAGGATAAACAGTTTGAAGATTCGGCATCGATGGATGAGGCGATTGACCACATCGATTTGCGCCTGACTCCTTGGAAACCGATGCTGAAACGCGAAGTTACCCGCGATGATATTTTGAAACTGATGGAAATCAAAATGGCGCGGATTCTGAAATTCAATACCGATAAAGCCAACGATCATTTGCTGGCGATTGAAGCTGAAATTGAAGAAATTAACCGCAAAATTGAAAATATAATTCCATTCACCATCGAATGGTTCGAACGCCTGAAAACCAAATATGGTAAAGGACGCGAGCGCCGCACAGAAATCAGGAATTTCGAAAATATTGTGGCTTCGAAAGTGGTGATTGCCAATGAAAAATTTTATGTCGACCGGGTTGAAGGCTTTATGGGCACCAGCCTCAAAAAGGCTGAATACATTTGCGATTGTTCGGATATGGACGATGTGATTGTATTTCGTAAAGATGGAACTTATCTCGTATCAAAGGTTTCGGAAAAAGCTTTTATCGGAAAGAATATTCTTCATGTGGCCATTTTCAAGAAAAATGATAACCGTACCATTTACAATGTGGTTTATCGTGACGGAAAGGCTGGTTTTATTTACATGAAACGTATTGCGGTAACCGGAGTTACCCGCGACAAGGAGTATGATCTGACCCAGGCAACTGCGGGTTCAAGAATTCTCTATTTCAGCGAAAATCCAAATGGTGAGGCTGAAGTACTGCGGGTTACACTGAAACCAAAACTCCGCATCAAGAAGCTCATTTTCGAGGTAGATTTCAGCGAGCTGGCGATCAAAGGACGTGCATCGATGGGGAATATCCTGACCAAATTCGAAATCCATAAAATAGCACTGAAGGAAAAAGGTGTTTCCACTTTAGGCGGACGAAAAATCTGGTTCGACGAAGATGTTTCCAGATTAAATTCCGACAACCGGGGCAAGTATCTTGGCGAATTTGGTGGTGACGAAATGATTCTGGTTATTTATAAATCAGGCGAATACATGCTGTGCAACTTCGATTTGTCGAACCATTTTGATGCCGGAATTCTGCTCATCGAAAAATTCAATCCAAAGAAGGTACTGACTACCGTATATTTTGATGCCGAACAGGGATTCTATTACGTGAAACGTTTTGAGCTGGAAGACATCCAAAACCGGAAAGTTGGCTTCATCGGCGAGTTTCCCGAAAACAGACTGGTCAACTACACGTGGGTAGGACATCCGCGACTAAACCTCGAATTTGGGGGTAAAAATGAAGGCCGTGAACCTGAAGTGGTCGACGTGGATGAGTTTATCGGTGTAAAATCGTACAAGGCAAAAGGAAAACGTTTGTCGATTTATGAAATATCAACCGTAACGGAATTGGAGCCGACCGTAATTGATGAAGAAATTGAGGAGCAGCCTGAAGAGGAGGTGAAGAACAACGAAATTGTAATTCCCGATATCGAAGATCT
>Ga0136636_10000994_pt1 | contig 16005 bp, 14 predicted proteins | sample AntDrymUQ8522106_2_FD_104653 | JGI IMG/M metagenome (GOLD analysis project Ga0136636, IMG submission 104653) | Polar desert sand microbial communities from Dry Valleys, Antarctica - metaG UQ852 (21.06) | ecosystem: Environmental > Terrestrial > Soil > Desert | place: Antarctica: Dry Valley... | reverse complement strand
CGCGCGGACCAAATTCAGCTCTACCACTAAACCAACCCACCACTCCAGCATTGATCAACTGATCACTTACTACATCATAAAGCTCTTCATCTGGTAATTTGCGGTACTCAATATTTCGACTTTTGAGATATGCTTCTATTTCATCATTCGAAAAACGGCTGCCAGTATAAGCGCTCCAAATAGCTGGCTGTCGGGGATTTTTGAGAACTTGGTTGTTGACATATAGCGCAGCCCCCATTGAGATTCCGGCATCGTGACCAGCACTCGGGATATAAACATGTTCGAAAGAAGTATTGAGGGTTATTTTCCCATTTGCAACAGAATTTTGAGCAACACCTCCAGCGATACAAACGTTTTTTAGTCCCGTTTTTTTATAGAGACCCTCCAAGACATGAAAGATCAAAAGTTCAGTAACTCTTTGAACTGAGGCTGCAAGATCTTTATGGTATTGGGTCAATTCATCTTCTTTTTTTCTGGTCGGCCCAAAGAGAGCTACCATTTTATCAGAAAAAAGTCTGGCCACATTGGGGATATGGTCATCGCCATAACTGACAACACCACTTTTGGTAGCATTGAAATAACTGAGATCCAATCTGAACAAGCCATCTTCTGTGAATTTGATGACGTTCTTGACTTTTTCTACATACTTCGCTTCACCATAAGGGGCTAAACCCATCACCTTGTATTCATCACCATAGTGTGGAAAGCCCAAGTATTGAGTAAAAGCAGAATAGAATATCCCAACCGAATGGGGAAAATCCAAAGAATCCAAGACCTCAATATCATTGCCTCTACCTATGCCAATCATAGTAGTAGTAAAATCGCCAGAACCATCAATTGAAAGTAAGGCAGCTTCCTCGAAGGGAGAAGCAAAAAAGGCAGATCCCAGATGCGCTCTATGGTGTTCAACTTGATGGATTTTAGTCTTTAGTGTTTCTTTATTTATACTGGGAAAATGCTTGGCAAATTCATCTTCCAAAGTGGAAACTTGTTGTGCATTTTTAAGTCTGCTCATGATTGTGGAAAAGCCAATATTGGGATGAGCAATGGCAAATTTTATTTTCTTCCAGAATTTAGCTTTAGGATCTCTGCCTATGGCAATATGGTCCAATTGGTCCAATGTTATTCCTGCTTCCTTCAAACAAAACTCAATAGCTTGTGAGGGAAAGCCTGCCCAATGTTTTATGCGTCTAAATCTTTCCTCTTCAGTGGCTGCTATCATGATTCCGTCCTTAAAAATAGCTGCGGACGAGTCTGCGTGATAAGCGTTAATTCCTAATATATACATGTATTAATCTGATGAATTATCAATTTTTATTTAAGGCAAATCAAATCCAAAACTACAACTTCTCTCAAACTTCACTAACGTCCGCCAAGAAGTGCCATCCATTCAGTCCAAGCAGTGGTGTTTGTCTCAAAACTTCCGACTGCTGGTAAAAAGTCAATAAACGACCATGTTTTTCTATGAATTGGAAAGTCGGTTGGTGCAGGAATGGTTTTGATTCCCAACTTCTTAAAGTTTCTCAACGCTCTTGGCATGTGTAATGCGGAAGTCACCAGAATAAGTGGTTTCTCACTGCCGTAAGTTTTAAAATATAAATTGGCTTCCTCTCTGGTATTGCGAACAGGATTCAACTCAAGAATTTTTATAGAATCTGATGCCAATTGACCTAGAAATTGCGCTCCTATTTGAGCAATATTACAATTGTGATTCCAATCGATACCGCTTAAGATCAATTGCGCTTCTTTGAGCCGATGCTTGATCCGAAATCCTTCCAATACTCTTCTCAGACTTGGGTGCGAAAGTTGTTCTGCCAAGGAGTTTCCGTCGGCAGGTCTGCATCCTCCACCCAATACGAGAATATTGCATTTTGGTATGATGCCATCAGTCTTAAGTTCTTTTTGATCTCGGACGAGAGGCATAACCAGCAATTCCTTGCCGACACGTGTGGACACGCACCACAACAAAACCAAGAAGGAAATGAGTACTTTTTTACCGTGTTTTTTGCTTTTATAAAAATACAGCAAAAGCGCAAATCCGAAGAATATTGCCATCAGGGAAGGAAGGCTAATGAGCAGTTTTATCGCTTTTTCAAGAAAGAACAAGGTGGGTATTTGTTTTAGCTTTCATAAAAAATATTGATTCTCTTCAGAATATTTCAGAGCGTAGTCGGCATGATGAAATCTCTGAAGTTATTTTTGGACACCACTTGAACCTTTGCATTGTATGTTTTCTCAAAAAGACTGGGAAGTTTTATGTTAACATCTTTTTTCCATTTGAATTCATAGGCATTAATCTGGCCATCTCTATCTTCAATAAAATCTATTTCTTGTTGTTGCTTATTTCTCCAAAAATAACAATTCACAATTTTGCTATAATATTCCATGAATTTCATTCTTTCAGCGATTAAGAAATTTTCCCATAGTGCGCCCTTATCATTTCGCAGATTCAAATCATTCAAATTTGCAATAATTGTATTTCTGATTCCATTGTCCCAAAATATATTTTACGATTATTCTTGATTTCATTTCTTAGATTTCGATTGAAACTTTTTAATCTAAAAATTACATACGATTTTTCGAGTAGGTCAATATAACTGCTCACTGTGTGTTTGTCAACTTGTAGTAAATGTGCCAGTTCTGAGTACGAAACCTCATTTCCCACTTGTAAGGCTAGTGCCTGTAGTAATTTTTCAAGCAATTCAGGCTTTCGGATGCCATTCAAAGCAAGAATGTCTTTGTAGAGATAACTTGATGTCAACTGTTTAAGAACTTCTTCTTCGTTGCCTATATAATTGCTAACATCGGGATACATGCCATAAACTAAGCGATGCTCCAAACTTTTTTCAGCTTCGATAAAACCGCTAAACCCTTCGAATTCCTGCCAACTTATTGGAAACAGTTTAAATTCCCATTTTCTGCCAGTTTAGGCTTCATTCAACTGATTGCCCATTTCTAAAGCGAAAGAACCACTGGCGATTAATTGAATATCTTTAAATTGATCAATAATTATCTTCATGGTTAGACCAGGTTCATTTAATCTTTGAAATTTGTCTTTGAAAATTATTTTGTTATCACCGAGTATTTTTTTGATTGTAAATGAATTCGGACTTTCTAGTAAAGACCTGACAATTGCATCGTCCCCATTCAAAAACAAATGTTCTCTTTCATTCAAAATTGTTTGTATGAGGTTCGTCTTACCGGTTTACCTTGGGCCCAATACGATTATGGCCTGACCTTTAAAAAAGTAAGAGCTGAGTTTTACAGAAATAATGCGCTTTATCATGAATTAGCATTCTAATACCCAAACATAGGATCTTTTCGGGGATTATGTTCCCCAAAAACACCTGCTTTTCGGGGAATAGTTTTTTAAGTGTGCAGTACAACCAAAGTCTATTGCGCTTAATATTTTATGAATTTAATGCAAAAAGACTGTTGTACAAGCTTTTAAAATCATGTTCTTCGATGTAATTATTTGCTACATCATGTGCATTCTGACACATGATATCAAATGAAGCCTGATCCATTGCTGCCATTTCATGAATTGCCTCAACAAATGCTTGAGGCTTTTGGAGCGACAAATCCCATCCTGCACCTTTGACTTGAAGAGCTCTCCAGGGGGTTTGATCGCTGATAATTACAGGTCTGCCAGCAGCGAAATGTTCCCAAACAGCTTGACCAAAATTTTCTCCTTGTGTTGGCAAAATGAGTGCGTGATGAGCGAGAATGATGGAATGAATTTCATGAAAAGGAATGCCGCCCACCCAAACCACTTCAATATTGGGAGGCAATTGATGAGTCAGATTGGTACAGAAGTCATGGTATTTAGCATCCTCTGGAGTGCCAACAATGCTTAAAAATATTTTATCATTTTCGAACCCCTGCAGTTCCTTCAGCAATAAATCCAATCCTTTAATGGGATGAATTCTGCCAAGAAACAAGAGTTTTAATTCACCGGGAATTTTTTGGATGTGATGTAGAACTGGATCAGGAGCTTTCCCGATGGGAGGCAACATATAGCACTTTGTATGCTGTCCAAATACTGCTTTGATATCCTTTTCCTCATTTTTATCAGTGGCCAAAAACCCAATCTTTTTATGCCAAGCCAAGTATTTCATGATGGTTAAAAAGAGCTTTTTTTTCCAAGGCTTGAAGGCCAGTGCAGATGGCTTAAGCATTCCTCTTGGGGCGAGCAGAACTTTTATTGGCCATTTGGCACTCCACAATTTATACAAAGGCATGATTGCAAAGTCTAAACTAAACATGCTGTTTATAAGCATGAAATCTATCTCATGCTTGCTTATCAATTGAGATAATTCTGATGAAATATCCTTGAAGGAGTTTGAATATCTTACTTTAAGTTTGGCTTGTGTCAGCCATTGATTCTGGTCTTCAGGGGTTATTGTATTTGTTCCATCCATGTCAAATGCTGAAGTCAAAACACTTATTTCATAATAATTACTCAATGACTGAGCAAGATTATAAACGGACTGAATAGGTCCACCTGCCTTAAAAGCTGGAGGAAACCAATCGCAGAGTATCAAGATTTTAGACAAAAGTGTGGAATAAAAATTTTAACTATACCTCACTCCACTGACAATAAATGTCAGGGCCCAAGACCATGCCCCCTTTCCATCCTATCGGACAGAGAGGGTTATTAGGTGAGGTAACAACGAAATATTATTGGATCAACACTTAATTTGGTTGCGTTGTAGCCAATGTTCTAATACAACCAATAACCAAATTTTAAACCAAGGGGTATGGTGCGTGTTTGAAATAAATGATTTCCAAAGATGGATTACTTCATCTGATTTGAACAAGCCTCTTTCTGCTAGGCTGTAAATTCTTTGTTGGCAAAAGTCTTTCAGTTCGTTTCTCATCCATACTTCCCAAGGAAAAGAGAATCCCATCTTGGGTCGATTGACAATTTCGTCGGGAATGAGTGGACTCAAAGAGTCAACCAGTAATTTTTTGGGGGTTGAGGGATATTTGAATTTGTCAGGTACACCTAGGACATATTTGACCAAATCTTTGTCAAGGAATGGAACGCGTAATTCGATGCTGTTGGCCATACTCATTTGATCTGCATCTTCAAGCAGCACGTTGGCTGTATAATTTTTCAACTCAGCTACTGAAAAGCGACTCAGCACAGGCAATTTATTTATTTGATCGAAGTCCCATAAAAGTGCGGATTCTACAGTATCATCGTACATTTTAAGCATTGGGTCAAGTTTTGTACATTCCTCGGCTGAGAAAATTTTTCTGAAAGTTGGATATACATACGCAATGTCAAAGGTGGTTTTGGTAAACAATTCGGCTAATTTCTGCACTTTTCGATTCCCAGATTTCACGAAAACATTACCCAAGCTTTGCCTCAGCCAGTTGGGAATCTTGTTTTGAAACTCATTCAACCGATAATACGTCTTGAAATGATTGTATCCTGCAAAGACCTCATCACCTCCAAGGCCTGACAAAGCAACTTTGATACCTGATTGCTTAACGAGGTTTGAAATCAAATAAGTATTGGGGCCGTCACCACTGGGAGTGCTCATTGCATTTAGTGCATCTTCGATTTGGTCAATGAAGATGGTTGCTGGCACTATACATTCGTGGTGATTGGTTTTATATTTTTCAGCTATTAAACGTGCATAATGAGATTCATCATATTTCTTCTCTTTGAAGGCAATGGAAAACGTGTTGACGGTTGCTGGAGACATTTTAGCAGCAGCTGCAACGATGGCGGTAGAATCGATTCCGCCAGATAGAAAAACTGCCAATGGAACATCACTGATCAGTTGTCTGTCCACGGCTTTAAAAAAGAGATTGGAGACATTGGTTTTTATTTCATCATAGGACCCAATTGGTTCAGAATCAATTTGGGAAAGATCAAAATATCGGGTTTGTACAAAATTTCCAAAATCAACCCAAGCATAATTGCCAGCGCGCAATTGAAATACGCTACTTACCATGGAACTTGGCTCATGAACTGACTGGTATGAAAGAAAATCTACCAATCCTTGTTTGCTCAATTTTCTCTCCACAACGCCAGAATTTAACAGTGCTCTTATTTCAGAAGCAAATATGAAGCAGTCTTCAGATCGAAAATAGTACAAAGGCTTGATGCCCATTTGATCTCTTGCGATGAATAGTTTTTTAGTGGTGATATTCCATATTGCAAAAGCAAAAATCCCATTGAATTCTGCCAAGCATTCGGGTCCCCATATTTTGAAAGCAGCAAGTATGACTTCAGTATCTGAGTGGGTCTTGAAATGGTAAGAGGATTCTAGTTTCTTTTTGAGTTCCTTGTAATTGTACAATTCGCCATTGTAAACGATTACCAATTCACCACTCTGTTCATACATAGGTTGGTTCCCTTGTTCACTGAGGTCAATTATGGAAAGGCGACGATGACCAAGTCCAATATTTTCGTTTATATAAAATCCTTCCGCGTCTGGTCCGCGATGCTGAAGTGCATCGGTCATTGACTTAATGGAGGACGCAATTGGTTTGGTGTAGGATAAAATGCCGGCTATACCGCACATGGGGTTTATATTTAATTGTTAATTGTTAATTGTTAATTATTTATGGTTTATAGGTTTATGGGTTATATTTAATTGTTAATTGTTAATTGTTTATGGTTTATGGGTATGATGGGGGGTGGGGTAAAAACTGAAATGCAATGGCTTATAGTTTATTTTTAAAATTTTGGGCGGCCTTTCTTACTGCCTAAAGAGTCTCTGTGGGATTATAGGTTAGAGGCAATTATTTTGTAATAATTGATGTATAGATGGGCTATTTCAGGCAATGAATAGGATTGAACGTTATTTAGACCTGCTAACACAATTGATTCCTTATCATTGGGATTAAGTAGGGTGTTGAGCAATTTGTTGCGAATTTGACCTGTGTCAAATGGATTTACCAATATTGCGCCTTGGCCTGCTACACTAATCATGGGTTCCATTCTGCTTGACAGCACGGGTTTGCCAATAGCTTGACCTTCTAAAATCGGCATTCCAAATCCTTCAAAAGTAGAGGTAAAATGGACAATGTGTGCATTTCTATATTCATCTATCAATTGGGTTTCTGTGAGATTGGTTTTATTGATGTAATTCACCTTTTCGTATTTCAAGAAAGCGATGTCCATTTTATCCAATGTCCCTACGATGGTGACCAGACAATTGATACCAGAGACTGCCTGTGCCAATCTATGCCAATTTTTATGCTTAGCAGTTCCTATGTGCAAGATGTTAAATATGGGAGAATCAGAAGTCAGTCCGGGCGTGAAGCTGGGATGGATATAGTTGGGTATAACAGTTATTTTTTTACGATTGATCTTTGTGATGGCAACCAAATCTATTTTGGTTTTTTCTGAAATTACGGTGATATTTTTGACCCACTGAGTGGGCCATTTTAACCAGAGCAAATTGAAGAATAGAAGCTTGATACCTTTTAACCTCATAGCCGTGGCACAATCGTGAATGGTGAGGATAGTTCTTTTTCTTGGTAAGGCAAACACAATAAAGTGAATGTCACCAGTGACATGATTGATGTCTCCTCTGTTCTGGTAAGTAAACCAGAGATTTTTCAGCCGATTGAAAAGTCCCTGACTTGCATAAGGCATGCTCAGTATCTTAACATCAAAGGCACCATTTTCTTTAAAAAAGGGAACGAGACCATTGAACAACTTTTCTATACTATACTGGTCGGAGTAGGATTTTCGCAGAAAGAGGTGGAGGGTTGGCAAGTTTTTTTGGGTGTGATGGGTTATGGTTAATGGTTAATGATTAATGATTAATTGTTAATTGTTGATGGTTTATGGTTTATGGTTTATGGGTTATAGTTTATAGTTTATGGGTTATGGTTTATGGTTTATTTGGTTTATGGTTTATGGGTTATGGTTTGTGGGTTTATGGTTTATGGTTGATGGGTTATGGGTTATTTGGTTTATGGTAGATGGGTTATATTTAATTGTTAATTGTTAATTGTTAATTGTTAATTGTTAATTGTTAATTGTTAATTGTTCATGGTTTATGGTTGATGGTTGTTCATATTAGCTAAGAAATAAACAAGCTATAAAATCCAACAATCAGAGTAATCCTTGATTCAGATAATCTGAGGATCTCGTAAATTGGGAGCTTAAGATAAGCTTATTGAGCTGCAATAATCAGTCAATTGATGTAAAGTCAAGGTGTTTCAAATATGGGCTTGTTTTGGCAATTTCGAACTCATTTTGATCATAATTACCGCTTTCTAATTCTAATGAAATAATTGAAGGAATTAGTAAAATCAAATCAGGGAGATGATTAGTTATTATATTAAAAACATTTTCAACTGCTATGCCTTTGTATTCGTGAATGATTCTATTTCGAAATGCTTTTATTGACGCCCATGCTACTTGTGGATATTTATCAATTAGTTATGAACTAATTTTTTTTGATTGTTCACCAATTTGAGTTAATTGGTTTAAGCTGGCATTAAATTCCAACTGGTTATTTGATTCAAAGAGCTCCTTACTGGAGGTAAAACTAAAGGTATAAAGCTTGATCTTTTATATTGCCTCCAAAATTCTTAATAAGTATAAAAGATCATTTTTAATTTGCGGTTGCATATTTCATATCTTGGAAGCACGGTACATAATCACAGGTTCTGGATCTTTAAGAGTCATAATATCACTTTGAATATCTACAAGGGATTCAAGCTTGGATTTAAGCGCTATTAATTTTCTAAAATCAATATCTTCTTCGATATATAAGTCGATATCACTGAATGATTCTCCACGTGCAAAAGAACCAAAAACGCCTATTTTTTGTATTCCATAGGTGTTTAAAATATCATTTTCTTTAAAAAGTTGAAAGAGTTCGCTCAACTTTTTTATTTTTTTCATGCGTAATCCTAGATCGTCAGTTCAATTAAAAATTCTTTTACAACTTCGGCTTAAAATACATCCCAATAATTGTTATTGTTTAGGAACTAGAAGAATGATTCTTGTTCCTGTAAGATGCAAATTTTTTTCAGCGGGTTCTTGATGGTTGTTGATCTGAGGTTGAGGTTTATATTTTGTGGTTGTGAGGTAACAACTTCAAACCAAGTCAAAGCAATTTCTGTTTTGAATTTTCTATTGATGATAAATTTTTTGGTGGGCTCTTTTTCTAAATTTCCAATATGGGTTTGTTGGGTGTGATGGGTGTGTCGGGTATGTTGGGTTTGATAGGTGTGTCGGGTATGTTGGGTTTGATGGGTGTGTCGGGTATGTTGGGGGTGATGGGTATGTCGGGTATGTTGGGTGTGATGGGTGTGTCGGGTATGTCGGGTATGTTGGGGGTGATGGGTGTGTCGGGTATGTCGGGTATGTTGGGCGTGATGGGTGTATCGGGTATGTTGGGTTTGATAGGTGTGTCGGGTATGTCGGGTATGTTGGGGGTGTTTGGTATGTTGGGAGTGATGGGTATGTTTGGTATGTTGGGAGTGATGGGTGTGAGGGGTATGTTGGGGGTGATGGGTATGTTGGGCATGATGGGTTGTATTTAATTGTTAATAGTTTATAGTTTATGGTTTATTGGTTATGGTTAATGGGTTATAGTTTATGGTTTATTAGTTAATTCAAATTTGCAGAGCATTTAAGAATCTGTAAAATCAAGTAATCTAAGTAATCAGTGATTCAGACAAAAGGGGGCAAGGATGAAGGCCAAGTCCAAACTTGCTATCGTACCATTTACAAGATTACAAAAGTATCCTAAAACTGAAAATAAATGAACTGGCTTATTGGTCTCAAAAAGGTGAAAACCAGCAGAATCATAATAGCAATTTTTACAATTGAATTTTCAGAACTGATTTAAACACTTTATACATGACCCAAACCAACAAAACAGACTTGGTGAGTGCATTAAATATTGTCAGTACATCCGTCTCTACAACTACCACCAACACATAAATGGAAGGCACCCACAATAAAAGAGTAGGGTGGGTATTGGCGGTAACCATTATTTTGTTGAAGGACCAGCGAAAGAAAAATCCCAAGAAAAACATAAAGACTATACCACCAAAAGGACCGAAGCTGCCATAAGCTTCACCAATTGGAGCAACATTCATACTTACTTTTTGCAATTTAATTCCAGTATACCTGAGCATATTTGCCCTGCCGCCAGATTCTGGCTTGTCTGGCCATAACAAGCGAGGAACAAAGCCGCCTATGATTGCAGAAGTAATAGGACCTGAGCCCACATAAGGTTGTTGTTGGGGAATGTAATATAATACCTTGGAAATCAACAAGCCTTGATTCAATCGGGCTGCTAAGCCAAACAATTGTAATTCATCCCCAAAGATTAAAGATGGATTTTCAATTTTTTCTTGTATCAAATTAAAAAACAAAGTTGTAGAACTACCAGAATAACCAGTGTAGCCAGCGTATCCAGACCATGTATTTTTCCGAAATTCGTGCTTTACGCTTTGAAGAATTACGATTAATGATAGCCCTAATCCAACAGTTAATATTTTTTTAACAAAGTTTATTTTGGTATGTCGAACAGCCATCATAATAATGCTAGCTAGTATTGAAACAAATACCAATTTCCCAAACATTCCTGAGAAAATTGAAATAAATAGAATTATAATTACGGTGATACTAATATACAGAACTCTATGGATGGAGTCTGAAAAGTATGCATAAAAAGCTGATGCAAAGATAAAATTACCCAATACCTCAAATACTTGAGCCATTGCTCCTGGCACATACCCTCGAATCAACATACTAATTCCTCCTATCAATAGTAGAATTGTGCTTATTTTAGTAAAATTTTGGTTTCTAGCCTTGATTTTTTCAGCGTAAATATGACCAGAAAATGGTTTTGGGCCACGAAATGGAAAATGTAATCCGATTAGTAATGCAATAGTGCCTGGTAAAACAAAAGAATAATATTGATCACTTTCAATAGGCATAAAATTGACCCATGTTCTCGCTAAAAGGTTGTCTTCATTGAAATGGTGATAGAAGAAAATGGGCATTACCAGCCACAAAATGCAAGCACCAGCACCAATTAATTCAATAATTTGTACTTTGAGCTCAATGTTCTTTATAAAGTATAGTATATAGAAACAAGATAAGGTTACTGAGCATGATTCGTAAACTGTCAAATCCTCATACTGATAACAGTAGCTACCTAAAATTACACTTGCTATTATTAATGGAATATTCACAATATATTATATTTGCTCAACGGGTATGGCTATAATTTCTGCGAAACCAGATTTAAGCATTATTAATTCTGGGCTATTCTTGTTGTTTTGATATTTATCAAAATCAAATAAGGTGTATCCTTTTTTGGATAAATAGAGTTGCGCGTCACCTGGGTTAAATAATTCACTCAATTTTTCTGCCCAGTCAACAAATTCAAAAATGATGATAGGTTTCTTGTTACCAGTTAAAAAGACACCCAAACTCTCAAAAATTAATTTCTCATACCCTTCAACATCTACTTTGATGTAATCAGGTATAATTGAATTTGTTGTAAAATAGTTGTCTAATCGCAGAGTTTTTACTTTCTCAGAAACAGTTGTAAAAACAGGAGAAAAAGAGCCTTTTCCATAAAGATCTTCGGGAGAGAAGAAGTCTAATTCTAAATTGTCAATATTGTGTGCGGCTTTATTGATATACGTAATGTTGGATAAATTATTCGAGTCGGCATTTATTTTAAGATAAGAGTAAACATAAGGTGAAGCTTCAAAGGCAAAGATTTTAATATCTGGTCTTGCTGAAGCAACTAAAATTGAAATGGCACCAATGTTTGCACCTACATCAATGAATGCTCCATTTTCCGCTATATTTTTGATCAAGAAATCAATCAGATTTTTTTCATAAACACCGTCAAAAAACAAGTCAAAAGAAATATTTTCTTTCAAATTAGGTAAAGTAAATTGTAGTCCTTTGATATTGACATTTATATCACGAAGTTTTGCAATTTGAGTTTTATATAAAAACCTTAGAAGTCTTTTTTTACCTTTAAAAGCGGGTATTCTTCTCCAGAAATTCATTGGGTTAATTCTATTTTGAAGGGGTTCAAAAAATGCGGTTCCTATTTAAGAAGAATAAATAAAAATTGGTTAAAAATTTAGATTTTATAAACCGCAATCTAAACCATATTGCCAACACATTATATAACACAAAAACATAATATTCTTCCGAATTAATTTGCTTGGAAATAACTTAGATATTGAGTAGAAAATTGGTCGATACATAATGGTGTAATCAACCTTACCAAGCAGCAAAGCAAAACAACTGCATGAAATATCAAGAATGTTGATTTGTCAAAATTAGTGACAAATTGCACTAAAACAAATATAGATAATGTTATTGACCAAAACTCAAGCAATTGACAAATAATAAGTGTTTTGGAGGAGAGCTGAAAAGACCATACTGAGAATGAGCCTTGAACTATTAAGCAATATTAAACTCTTTTATTTCGGCCCAATAATTTTCATAAATGGGTTCACAGTAATAAGTATTTGAACGATTTGTTAATAGATTCCTATCCATTAATGTTTCTAAAAAATATTGCTTCAAATTGTCAAAATCCAAGGCAATCACTTTAGGATATTCATTTGGGTTGACATAAGCTTTGCTCCCTTCCATTACATCTGGAAACCACACATCCAATCCGCACGCCAAGTATTCAAACAATTTATTGGGAGCATTATGAATGAAGTTGGGTATGTGACCTTTGTATAAAATTAAACCAACATGATAGTTTTTTAAAATATTGGGAATGTCATAATAATTAACACCTCCTTTTAGCTTAATATTATTACTTGTATTTGTCTTCAAATAATCCTTTGCTGAATCCGAAATATTTGAGGTATAAATATCTAAAACTGCATTATCACCTTGCTTCACAACCCAATCGCATATTTCTTCTAGATACATTGTTTCTTTACTTAATGCACCAATATACACAAGCCGAATCGGTTGGTCAGGTAATAAATTATTGTTAAAATCAGACCATGATTTTGGAGGATAATTGGGTAAAATTAGTGTCTTTTGGAAATTTGTATTTGGATAGTCTTTTTTAAATAAATCCATGCGCTTTTCGTTGGTATGAGAAAGAACATTAAATAACCCAAAATTATTTTTTTCTAGTGCCCATAATGTCCTTACAACTCTGGAAGCTGCTTTGAACTCTTCCTTAGTACTGTATTCGTGATAATGGGCAATTAATATGCAATTGTGATTAAACCATTTTTTATAAATTATCGAAGGATAGGCAGAAAAGCTTTCATAATAGTAGACTATTTTAGGTCTTTTCCAGAAAAGATATATCAATGCAACACAATTAAACAATATATATTTTAAGCTTCTTACCAAATTATTTTCATTCTTTAAAATCCCCTGTGTCCTTTTGATCTTAATATTTGGTAATAAAAAATCAGGCTCTTTACTTTTTGGTCTATAAGTAGAAAAAACGGTAATATCTAAGCCATTTTCTTTCACTTTTATGTCAAAAGTATTGAGTAAATTCATTACCGGAGGATACATTTCTAGGGGTTGAAAATGGAGAATCATTAACTTCATTATCAGCTAAATAAAGTTTAATATAGGTAAATCGAAAGCCTTAGTCAACAATTTTATTAATAGTTTAGATCCGGTACTCAAAATCAATTTGCGTCTATTATAATTTTGAAATTATTGAAAATAAAACTAGCTCTTACTTGATAATTGTAACCAGAATTCAGACATCTTGTTCTGGCCGCCTGCCTAATGGTATTGGATTCATGCAAAGTCAATAAAAGTAAATGCTTAATATTTTCCACACATTCTTCCTGTGAATCGAACAAAAAAATCTCTTCATTTTCATTGAAGAAAATGGCGTGTTCCTGGTTTCTTGGAGCAAGTTGTATGCCCCCAACAGCAGGGATTTCAAATGTCCGCATATTGTGTGAATCTTCGTTGTGTGGCCTCATGAGATTCAATTGAATTCGATAACGTCTTAGTGTCAACCAAAAATCATCGTTGTAAACAGAATGAAAGCAAGTAATATTTTTATGATTTACCCATTTAGACCAATTGTTTCCAAATACATCTATTTCTATACCATTTTTGGCCAAGATTGTAACAAAGCTGGTTCTAAATTTGTCTGGATTTCCTAAAAAGCAGACTTTATTAATTTCCTTTTGCTTAGAAGCCTTGTCATACAACTCATCTGACAATTCGTAACCAAATGGCAGGTATGCGGCAGGAGTGGACGGAAACTTTTCCTTTAATTCTTTTTGGATGTTTAAGTTATAAGTGAAATGTAAATCATACAATCCAATTGATTTTGTTATGTTTAAATTTCCACTTCCTTTGCCAGAAAAGATAAAAGGATTATCGGGATTGTAATTGGTGATTTTTATTCCTAAGTGTTTGATTTTAATTAGCGTGGAAGGAAAAATTTCCATTCCTTTGAAAACCAACACAACAGTTGGTTTAAATTCTTCTACCTTTTTGAGTAAAAGGTTATTAATTTTATATAGAATTTTTTGGTAGCCAAGGCGGTAAAGGATTTTATTGAAAAGATTCTTTTTATAAAAATGCAAAAAAATATTCTGCGCTTCAAAAAGCTCAACAGCTTCTAGTGTTTTGATGCTTTTTAAATGTTTTAGAAAGTGTCTTTCAATAGCATAAGGACTATTGGCTCCAACCATTAATATTCTCACAAATTAACTTTTGAAGTATGTATAAATGGATTGTTTAAATCTTTTAAAAAGAAACACTGGTGTTAATAAACCAATAAGCGTACTGACACAGTATAACAATAAAACTAAAAAGCGGTTAGGTAAATTCAGCAATTTAAAATTATCAATTTTGCTCGGATACAAACCAACCATTAGACCTACTGACATTGGGAAAGCTTTATTTTCTCGATAATCGAGCAACCAATGTGGGTAAGTTATGCTGTAAACTCTTTTGAAGATATAAAAAATATGCGCTTGGGTTAGTTTCCCAGCATCTTTTAATGCGTTGATCAATACATTCATTACCGAAGGAATTCCTCCATCCACTATTTTGTAGTCCTTCCATGCTTTGGCAATTCTATCACGATATGAATTTCTAAATTTTCCATCTAGTAATAGGTCTTTTAAAACTAAGGGTTCCTTTATGGAAAAGAGGGTATTACCTGAAGCGATTATAAGTACACCTAAATACATTTGGGCATAAATGCTTCCATCGTATTTGTCAGTATTGTATTTGTCAAAAGTGCTTTTCTTGTAGATAAGTCCTCCAACAAAACTAAAACATGAATAATATTTCATTGCAATATTTGCATCAGAACCCAAAATTGCTGTTTTGGAAGCGCGCTGTATGAGGGTGTTTTCTGTGCGTTCCTCAATCATATTGCAAAAGCCAATATCCGGCAGATTATTTTTGATAAGAAAATCAACCAAGAAAGCCATGCTTGATTCACCATAAATGGAATCATCGTTACCTATTACAAATGCATACTGACCAGTTGCCATTTCAATGCATTTCCTGTAATTTCTGTCGTATCCCATATTTTGGGGAAACTTATGAAATACAATTGGATACTTGTAGGTTTTCGAGAACTCAGCAATTTTTTCAACAGTATCGTCAGTAGAACAATCATCGCTTATACATATTTCTAAATCAGTGTAAGTTTGAGATTCAATCATTCTCAGACTTTTTAGCAAATATTCAATTCTGTTGTATTGTGGAATACAGATAGATATTTTCATGATGGAATTAATTTTTGATTGCTTCTATATATACTGACAAATAGGATTCTGCCGTTCCTTCAACATCCCCAATGCAATCTTTTAAATATTCACTTTTCCCGTAAGTCATGGATAATATATTTGTAAACCCATGTGCTTGAATTCTTTTAGTAAGGCTTTTTTCATCATACATATATTTGTGTTGATGGGGGTATCCTTGAAGTTCTAAAATCATTTTTTTAATCATCCCTGGATTTCCGTATTGGCCCTCTCTGTGCATATTAATTGCCCATAAGATAAATT
>Ga0136636_10000993_pt1 | contig 16010 bp, 11 predicted proteins | sample AntDrymUQ8522106_2_FD_104653 | JGI IMG/M metagenome (GOLD analysis project Ga0136636, IMG submission 104653) | Polar desert sand microbial communities from Dry Valleys, Antarctica - metaG UQ852 (21.06) | ecosystem: Environmental > Terrestrial > Soil > Desert | place: Antarctica: Dry Valley... | reverse complement strand
TTTGCCGGCACACCTGAGTTTGCGGCCGTGGCGCTGAAGGCTTTGCAGGCGGCGGGCCATGACATCGTTCTGGTCTTGAGCCAGCCCGATCGCCCGGCCGGGCGCGGCATGAAGCTGCAGGCCTCACCCGTCAAGCAGTTCGCGCTGGCGCACGGCATGGTCGTGGCGCAGCCGCGCAGCCTGCGCCTGGACGGCAAATACCCGGAAGACGCGCAAGCCGGTGCCTTGGCCATTGACGCCGCGCAGGCAGATGCCATGGTGGTGGCCGCTTACGGTCTGATCTTGCCGCAGTGGGTGCTGGACAAGCCGCGTTTGGGCTGTTTCAACATCCACGCCTCCCTGTTGCCGAGCTGGCGCGGTGCCGCGCCAATTCACCGTGCCATTGAAGCCGGTGATGCCCAAACGGGCGTCACCATCATGCAGATGGATGCAGGGCTGGACACCGGCGACATGTTGCTGACCCAGGCGTTGCCAATCCTGCCGACAGACACCACTGGCACGCTGCATGACCGCCTGGCCGATCTCGGCGCACAGTTGATGGTGCAAACGCTCGAACTGGCGGCCCAACGCAGCTTGCAGCCCGTGCCCCAGCCGCTGGATGGCATCAGCTACGCCCACAAAGTCGACAAGGCCGAGGCCGCCATTGACTGGGCTCAGTCAGCGCACACCGTCATCCAACGGGTACGAGCGTTCAACCCGTTTCCGGGTGCCAGCACCACCCTGAATGGCGAGACCCTGAAAATCTGGGCCGCTGAACTTGGGGACAGCCTGCCAGCTGCCGAATCTGCTGTATCTGGAAAAATTGTGGCTCTAGCCCCGACCGGTATTGCGGTTGTAGCTATTAATTTTATAGTGAACATCACTGAGCTGCAGCGCCCCGGTGGCAAGCGCCTGTCAAGTGCCGAGTTTTTGCGCGGCAACCCGCTGCAAGTCGGGCAGGTCTTGGGCTGATGCACCAGTGGTCCGCACGGGCGCGTGGCTGGTGGCAGCACCCGGCGTTTGGGCGTGGCGTTCGTGAAATGATGTCGGTGTCGCCAGGTCTGGCGGCCTGGGGTTTGATGACCGGCGTGGCCATGGTCAAGTCGGGCATGAGCACCATTGAGGCGGTGGCCATGAGTTTGCTGGTGTTTGCTGGCAGTTCACAACTGGCGGCCATGCCCTTGATTGCCGCAGGTGCGCCGGTGTGGGTGATTTTGACGACCAGTTTCTGTGTGAATTTGCGCTTTGTGGTGTTCAGCGCCCATATGCGGCCTTACCTGATGCATTTGCCCCTGCGCTGGCGCCTGTTTCATGGCTACCTGACGGTCGACCTGAGTTACGTGTTGTTCACCCGGCACTACCCGCACCCGTCCAGCGACGGGGCCGAGCGCCGCGAACAACTCGCCTACCTGAGCGGTGGCAGCCTCCTGAACTGGGTCAGCTGGCAAAGCGCCAGCCTGCTCGGCATTGCGCTGGCGAATGTGATCCCAACGCATTGGGGGCTGGGTTTTGCCGGCATTCTGGCGCTGCTCGGGGTGGGGTGCTCACTGGCATCGAGCCCATTGCGGCGTGTGTCAGCCGGGGTGGCGGGCATGGCTGCGGTGGTGGCGTATGCGCTGCCGCTCAAGCTCAACATTGTGGTGGCAATTGCCAGTGCGGTGGCGCTGTGTCTGATCATTGAAGAAACCCGGCCCAAAACGCCGGCTGCGACCCCATGAGCGGGCCCAGCATGGAGGGCACCGACCTGTGGACACTGGCTGTGATCGTCGGCCTGGCGCTGGTCACGGTCATCACCCGCTGTTTCTTTTTCATGAGTAACCAGCCCTGGCATCTGCCGCATTGGGCACAGCGTGGGCTGCAATACGCCCCGATAGCCGCGCTGGCGGCGGTGGTGGCGCCAGAAGTGGTCATCGCCCATGGCCAACTGATTGGCACCTGGCAGGATGCGCGCATTTATGCGGCCCTGACCGGCGCTGCCTATTTCTTCTGGCGCAAGGGGCAGGGCCAGGCGGTGCTGGGCACCATTGTTTCGGGTATGGCGGTGTATTTGCCGCTGCACCTGGGGCTGGGCTGGTAATTTCGGTCGCTTTAATGCGCCGACTGGATTTACGACGGGGTCCTAGAATGACCGTCGGCCTCGCTTGTGCCAGCCGACCCGCCGCCGCTTGACCGGTATCGATAAAACTCACTGAGAATTTTTATGTTGCTCACCCAAGACCAGGAAATGATCCGCGATGCCGTGCGCGATTTTGCGCAAGCCGAACTGTGGCCCAACGCCGCCAGTTGGGACAAGACACACTACTTTCCCAAGGAGGTGCACAAAGGCCTCGCCGCGCTGGGCGCCTATGGCATTTGCGTGCCCGAAGAATTTGGTGGCGCCAACCTGGATTACCTGACGCTGGCCCTGGTGCTGGAGGAAATTGCCGCAGGCGACGGTGGCACCAGCACGGTCATCAGCGTCACCAATTGCCCGGTCAACGCGATCCTGATGCGTTACGGCAACGCCGCACAAAAGAAGCAGTGGCTGACGCCGTTGGCGCAAGGTCAGATGCTGGGCGCGTTTTGCCTGACCGAGCCGCATGTGGGCTCGGACGCGTCGTCTCTCAGAACCACGGCGGTGAAAGACGGTGATGGTTATGTGATCAATGGCGTCAAACAGTTCATCACCAGTGGCAAAAATGGCGATGTCGCGATCGTCATCGCCGTGACCGACAAGGGCGCCGGGAAAAAAGGCATGAGTGCGTTTTTGGTTCCTACCAACGCCCAAGGTTATGTGGTGGCACGAATTGAGGACAAGTTGGGGCAGCATTCCAGCGACACCGCGCAGATCAATTTTGACAATTGCCGTGTACCCGTTGAGAACCTGATTGGTACCGAGGGCCAGGGTTATGGCATTGCGCTGGGTGGCCTCGAAGGTGGTCGCATTGGCATCGCCGCCCAAAGTGTGGGCATGGCGCGCAGCGCCTTTGAGGTGGCGGTGGCCTACGCCAAAGACCGTCAGAGTTTTGGCACGGCCATCTTCAACCACCAGGCCGTTGGTTTCAGGTTGGCGGAATGCGCCACCCAACTGGAAGCGGCGCGGCAACTCATCTGGCACGCGGCCTCATTGCGGGATGCCGGCAAACCCTGTCTGAAAGAAGCCGCCATGGCCAAGCTGTTTGCCAGCGAAATGGCCGAGCAGGTATGCAGCGCGGCCATTCAGACCCTGGGTGGTTATGGTTATGTGAGCGACTTTCCGGTGGAGCGCATTTACCGCGACGTGCGCGTGTGTCAAATTTACGAAGGCACCAGCGACGTACAAAAAATCATCATCCAGCGGGCGCTGGCGGGTTGAGCTTTTTCAGCAGGCACTTGATGCGTCAAGTGTTGATCAGGTTGTCAGGGGCCAAGGCGCGATTTCGGGCGGCGTCCTGCTGCTGGTTGTTTTGCGCAAACGCTTCAAACTGTGCCAGTGGCAAAGGTTTGCTGAACAGGTAGCCTTGCAGGTAGTCGCAACTGTGCACCTTCGTCAGCAGGTAACGCTCGGCCTCGGTCTCGACACCCTCGGCCACCACCTTCAGGCGCAAACTGTGGGCGAGGCTGATGGTGGCGGCACAGATGACCATGCTGTTGTCGTCGGACTCGAGTTTGCTGACAAACGAGCGGTCTATTTTCAGCTGGTCCAGCGGCAGGCGGGTCAGGTAGGACAACGAGGAGTAGCCGGTACCAAAGTCGTCCAGCGAAAAGCCGATGCCTGTTTTCTTGAGAGCAAGCATTTTGGCAATGGTGTCCTCAATGTCATGCAGCAGCAGGCTTTCGGTGATTTCCAGCTTGAGCTGCTGCGCCGGAGCGCCGGTGCGCTCCAGTGTGGCCAGCACCTGCGCCACAAAATCCGCCTGACGCAACTGGCGCGCGCTGACATTCACGGCCAGTGTGTGGCTGGCCATTTCCGGCCGCCTGGACCAGGCAGCAAGTTGCTCGCAAGCGGACTCCAGAACCCACTGGCCAAGGGGAAGAATCAACCCGGTTTCTTCGCTCAGAGGAATGAAGTCGTTGGGGGGCACCAGGCCACGGGTCGGATGCAGCCATCTTACCAACGCTTCCGAGCCACTGAGCCTGCCGTGGGTGTCCATTTGCGGCTGGTAATAAAGCAGGAACTGTTGGCTCAGGATGGCCTGGCGCAAGTCGGCGTCCAGCGCCGCCCGCAGGGTGACAGCGACCTGCATGGACTGGTCAAAAAAGCAGACCGTGTTGCGGCCCAGTGCCTTGGCCTGGTACATCGCCGTGTCGGCGCGCTTCATCAGCTCGGACGCAGGCAGGCTCTGGTTGCCAAAGAGGGCAATGCCGATGCTGGCGGAGCAGTGGTGCTGGCGGCTGCAGGCGTCTTCGGAGCCGGTGGCCAGACTGAGCTCATAAGTTTGGCCCAACACGTCCTGGATCTTGAGGGCGATGTGTTCAATCTGTGAGGCCATCAGCGCGGTGTCGTTCAGGTCTTCCAGAATCACCACAAATTCGTCGCCACCTAGGCGCGCCACGGTGTCGCCCTCGCGCACCGAACGCGTCAGGCGGTTGGCCACTTCCACCAGGAATTGGTCACCGATGTCGTGGCCGAGCGAATCATTGAGGTTCTTGAAGTTGTCCATGTCAATCAACATCAGCGCACCCTGGCGCCGGTGCCGCACGCTGTTGATGAGGGCATGGTTGAGTCGGTCATGGAACAGGCGCCGATTCGGTAACTGCGTGAGAGAGTCATAGTAGGCCAGCACCCGGATCTCTTCTTCGGCTTCCTTGCGCAACGTGATGTCGTTGAAGGTGCCGACATAGTGGGCCACCGCACCGTCATCGCCTTTGACCGCACTGATGGTCAACCACTCCGGATAGATTTCGCCGTTCTTGCGCCGGTTCCAGATTTCACCTTGCCAGGAGCCGGTGCGGTTGATGGTCTCCCACATGGCTTGGTAGAACGCGACGTCTTGGCGGCCTGAAGACAACAGGCGCGGCGTCTGGCCCACTGCTTCCTCGGCGCTGTAGCCGGTGATGTCGGTAAAAGACTGGTTGACTTGCAGAATGACCTTGTCTGAGTTGGTGATCGTCATGCCCGCCGAGGTCTGGAAGGCGGAGGCCGCCACCGTCAGGCGCAGGTTGGTCTCACGCAGGTCACTGGTTCGATCTTTGACGCGTTGTTCAAGTTGTTGCTGCGCCTCGCGCAGCTGCGTCTCACGCGACAAGACCTCTTCGCGCATGGCATTGAAGGCATTGCCCAGCTCGGTGATCTCGTCATTGCCCCCCAGGTTGATTGGCTGGCCCCCTGCACCACTGGCCAGTTGCTGGGCCGACTCATTAAGCAGGCTGATCCGGCGCACCACAGTGCGGCCCGACCATGCCAGGCCAATGATGAACGTCAGGCTGCCCAGAAACACCAGAAAAATGAAATGACGCCGCTGCTGCGTCTGCTCGGTGAGTGCGTCCAGATAGGCTTTCTCTGCCGCTGACTGGGTGCTCTGCGCAATTTCAGTCAGCAAGTCTTGAATGGCGGCATGGCGAGGTGATGCGCCACCGAGACTGAGCTCAGCCAACGCGGGCAGGTTCATTGACTCAGCGAACCCTATTTGTGTCTCAAGACTGCTACGGTAAGCCTGCCAATGGCCCAGCAGTCGCTCGGCTTCGATCGGCACCTGCGAGTTGATCTTGGTGGCAATATGCTGGATGCTGTCATCGGCAGTGGCCATCATCGTGCGCATGCTTTCGGTGCGGATCGGCATCATGTAGGCATCGGTGATGTGTTGCAATTCAAGTTCGCCGTTGCGCAGAAAGAAAATGCTCGACTGCAATTTGTGCAACTGCGCCAGTGGTCGCACGTGGCCATCCAGTGTCTGCTGCAGGCGCACCGAAGTGGCATCCAGCATCCGGTTGCCGGCAAATATGAGGCCACCCACCAACAGTGCGCCGGCGGAAAAGCCAGCCAGCAGCTGCTTCACCAGACCAAATTTCGATCGCTGCATGGGTTGGCGCACCACAGGTCGGGCTTACAGGGCTGGTGGCACCGCTTCGCGAGCGGTGAAGGCGTTGAGGAACTTGCGCTGGAATGGAATCAGTTGGTTGCGACCCCGTTTGTTGGTGAGGCGGTCCCAGTCGGCGGCGGTCTGCTTCATGGCCTGCGCTGCTGAGATCTGGCCTTTGGCCGCCAGTGACAGCTGCTTGTCAAGCGCGGCCAGGTAATCACCATCACCTGGCACGCCAGTGCCCGGCGGCAGGGCAATGGCCCATTCACGGCTGAACACCGCCAGCGCCTGCGGTGTGTACAGGTCACGGATGCGCGGGTCGGCAAGCTGCTGCCAGCGGTACGGGTCGGTATGTCCGCCGGCCACGCCGACGGTGCGCAGCGAGTTGTCAGGGTCAGTCAGCCACATGGCAAACAGAAAGGCCAGCACACGTTGCTTGCCATGGCTTGACACCACCAGGTTGTTGCCGTAAATAGGCAGGCTGGTCCGGTTAACAGTGGCCCCATGCAGGGTGCCCGGCATGGGGGCCGCAATGAATTTCCCCCTGACCGGGGAATGTTCGCCATTAAAAAGCTTGGCGCCTGCAATCGTGTTGATGGCGGCAAAAGCTTTGCCTTGCATGAACAGCGGCAGAACAAAACTGTAGTCCTTGCCGTCATCGGTGATTCCCGGTGGCGAGTGGCGCACGTTGCGCACATAACTCTCTGTGGCGGCAATGCCGGCGGGGGAGTTGATCAAGGGACGCATCGACGCGTCAAATAAGGTGCGGTAGGGTAGCCCCTGCGAAAAATAGCGCGGCAGCCAGAACATCCAGCCACCAACCGGGTCGCGTTCTTCGGCGGTGCCATACAGGCCTTGTTCCGGGCGATGAAAAAACTTGACCAATTCGTCGTAGTCTTGCCAGGTGCGCGGAATTTCAAGGTCGCGGCCATGTGCGTTGCGAAACGCCGCAGCTTCAGTCTTGGACTCCATCAGATCGCGGCGCAGGTACATGATGGCCACGTCGCCATCGGCCGGAATGGCGACCACCCGGCCATCAAAATTGCCCTGCAGGCGCGGGCGAATGTACCCGTTGCCAAGGTCACCTGGCAGCGTGAAATTGAAGCGCTTGAGCAGCGGGGTCAAGTCTTCGACCAGGCGCTTGTCAAGCAGGTCAGGGAATTCATGGGTGCGGGCCACGGTCAGGTCAATGTCTGGGTTGAGCTGCAGGTTTTTCAACGCGGGTTGTTGCGGAATCACCTTGGCGGCAACAATGACGCCGGTGCGCCGCTCCCATTCCTTTTGCAGTTCAAGTTGCGGACCAAGCAGCGAATTGATGTTGCCGGGCTTGAACGCCACCTTGATCGTCGCACCTTTGGTGACCTCCCCGGTTGCCAGCAACTTGTCGACCGCAGCCAATGCGCGCTCTGCCTGTTCACCGGCAAACAGGGGGTGCGGTATCAGCAGGGCGAGGCACATCGAGGTCGCGGCGCCGGCACCACGCAGGCGCCCACAGGTTAAAAATTCCATTGTCCATTTCCCCAGGGCAGTATTCTTTTATTTGCAGCACGCTGGCCGTCAGCTGTCAAATTAATTATAGGCTGCGCGATATGTGCGCGATATGTGCGTGATGCGGGTCTTTCAGGCCTCGTCGGGCGTTTGTCAGGCGGCATTTCAGCCCGGCTATGATGCAGCCAAAATAAGGCATGTTTGTATGCGAATCATCATTTTGGGCGCCGGCCGCGTAGGTGAGAGTGTGGCCGAGAGCCTGGTCTCTGAGCAAAACGACATCACGGTCATTGACCCAGATCCCGAACGTTTGCGCATCCTGGAAGATCGGCTGGATCTGCGTGGTGTGCCGGGCAACGGCATTCAGCCTTCCGTGTTGCGTCGCGCCGGTGCCGAGGATGCAGACATGTTCATCGCCTGTGCGGCGCTGGATGAGACCAATCTGACCGCCTGCAAGGTGGCGCATGACGTGTTCAGCATCTCCACCACCATCGCGCGGGTGCGCTCGCCCGAGTTTCTGGAAGGTGATGCGTTGCTCGGCAAGACCGGCTTTGCGGTAGACCATGTGATCTGTCCGGAAGAGTCGGTGATGCACTACATCCATCTGCTGATTGACTACCCGGAGGCGCTGCAGGTGCTGGAGTTCTCACAAGGGCGGGCGCATTTGATTGCAGTGCGGGCCTCGGCGCAGGGCCAGCTGGTGAACCACACCATCAGTGAATTCAAGGCGTTGTTCCCTGCGGCCACCATGCGCGTGGTGGCCATTTACCGGGAAGATGCCGAACTGCATGTGGAGCCCGGCACGCGGGTGTTGCCCGGCGACGAAGTCTTTGTGCTGGCCGACAAGGACAAGATCCGCCACGTGCTGGGTGCCATTCACGCCTTTGATCAACCGGTGCGCCGCGTCATGATTGCCGGGGGTGGCAAAGTGGGCTTGCGGCTGGCGCGTAGCCTGGCCGGGCAATGCCAAGTCAAAATCATCGATCAAAACCGCAAGCGCTGCGAATACTTGGCCAGCGAATTGCCCAGCGAGGTGCTGGTGCTTGAGGGGGACGCCTCCGATGAAGACCTGCTGACTGAAGAAGGCGTTGGCGATATGGACCTTTTCATTGCCCTGACCGGTGACGATGAGGACAACATTCTGTCAAGCATGCTGGCCAAGCGGCTGGGTGTGCGGCGCGTGATTTCGCTCATTAACCGGCGCATCTATGCAGAGATGATGCAAGGCAGCACCATTGACATTGCCCTGTCGCCGTCACAAACCATCATTGGTGAACTGTTGACCCACATCAGGCGTGGAGATGTAGCCGTGGTGCACAGCCTGCGCCGGGGGGCTGCCGAAGCCCTTGAAGGTGTGGCTCGTGGCGATGCTCGCACCTCCCGTCTGGTGGGGCGGCGCATTGAGCAGGTTGAATTGCCCAAAGGTGCCCGCATTGGTTGTGTGGTGCGTGGCACAAATGGCAATTGTGAAGTGCTGATGCCCTACCATGACCTGATGATCCAGGCGGATGACCATGTAATCGTCTTCATTCCTGATAAACGCATGCTGCGGGCTGTGGAAAAGCTGTTTCAAGTCAGCGCCACTTTTTTCTGACCCGTCATGGCTTTTATTGCGCCTGTTATCAACGTGTTGGCTCGCATCCTGGTGGGTTACGCGGCGATGTTTCTGGTGCCTCTGGCCTGGGGCTGGTGGCTTGACCCCGCCGAGGTTCTAAACGTATGGTGGGTCGCCATTGCCGCGACTGCGGGGGCGGGTTTCTTGTTGTGGTACGTCACCATGGATTACCGCCGTGAGTTGATGCCGCGCGATGGTTTTCTGTTGGTCAATCTGGTGTGGACGGTGCTGCCGGCGTTTTCTGCCATTCCCCTCATGCTGGCGATTCCAGGTCTGAGTTGGACCGATGCTTATTTTGAAGCCATGAGTGGCCTGACCGCCACTGGTGCGACGGCGCTCGCTGGCCTGGACGCTTTGCCCGTGTCGGTGAACGTCTGGCGTTGTTTTTTGCAACTGATCGGCGGCCTGGGGGTGATGCTGCTGGTGGTGGCTGTGCTGCCACTGCTGGGCTTGGGTGGTGTGCAGCTGTACAAGGCAGAGACACCCGGTCCGATGAAAGATGCCCGTTTGACCCCGCGCATTGCGGAGACCGCGCGGGGTTTGTGGGGGGTGTACTTCGTGTTTTCTGCGGCCTGCATGCTGGCCTATTACTTTGCCGGCATGAGCTGGGCTGATGCCTTCATGCACATGTGCAGCACGATGGGGTTGGGTGGTTTTTCTTCGCACGATGCCAGCTTTGGTTACTGGAACTCGCGTAACTTGGAGTCGGTGTCCATGGTGTTCATGGCGCTGGCAGGGATCAGTTTTGCCCGCTATTTCATCCTGTGGCGCTCACGTTCGTTGCGCTCGTTGATGCGTGATGTGGAGGTGCAGGCCTATGTATTGACCCTGACGCTGTCGTCGCTCTTCTTGGGGGTCTGGCTGGTGTCTCACGAGGTCTATGACCAGCCCCTGGAAGCCGTGCGCATTGCCGCATTTCACGTGGTGTCACTCGCTACCACCACCGGCTATGCGTCAACAGACTACAGCCTGTGGCCGGTGTTTGCGCCAGTGTGGTTGATGTTTCTGGGCACGTTTGTGACGTGTGCCGGCTCCACTGGCGGTGGCATCAAGATGGTGCGCATGGTGCTGCTCATCAAACAAGCCCAGCGCGAGCTGGTTCGTACCATTCATCCGCGCGTGGTGAACCCTGTCACCTTGGGGCGTGCCAACATACCTGCCACTGTGATCGCAGCTGTCATGGCCTACATGTTGATTTACGGAGCCATCACCTTGGGGTTGACCATGTTGATGCTGCTATCGGGTCTGGATATCATCACGGCGTTTTCTGCCGTGGTGGCAACGGTGAATAACATCGGACCCGGTTTGGGGCATGTGGGCCCGGCTTCCAATTTCGGCGTGCTCAATGATTTTCAGACCTGGGTGTGCACCGTGGGCATGTTGCTGGGCCGCCTGGAACTGCTGGCGGTGATGGTGCTGTTTGTGCCCCAGTTCTGGCGCAAGTAAAGTCGCATTTCAAATCATTCACAGGAGACAACAGATGGCAATCACCAAAGGAATCAACGTGCTGGTGGCCGAGGCCATGGCCCAGGTCAAAACCTATTCGGTCGACGAGGTGAGGGCGCGCATGGCGGACCCCGCCCTGCAAATTGTGGACATCCGAGACGTGCGCGAGCTGGAGCGCGAGGGCACGGTGCCAGGCTGCTTCAATGCGCCGCGTGGCATGCTCGAATTTTGGGTGGACCCGGCCTCGCCTTATTACAAGCCGATGTTTGGTGACGAGGGCAAAGAGTATGTGTTGTTTTGTGGTGCCGGCTGGCGCAGCGCGCTGGCGACCAAGGCGCTGCAAGACATGGGCATGACCAATGTGGCGCACATCGACGGCGGTTTTACCGCCTGGGTCAAGCAGGCGGCACCAGTTGAAACCTACGAGCAGCACAAGGCGCGCCGACCCGCCCGGGCTTAATCAAGGTTTTGCTCGAGGCGCCGGTTGCGCCGTCGGCCCAGACCTGAACTGCATAATTTATAACAAAATTGACTGTAGCCCATATATAACATGCGGTTAATGCTATGAAATTTGATGCAGTTCTGTTTGACTGTGATGGTGTGCTGGTGGACAGCGAGCCAATGACGAATCAGGTGCTGCGCGACCTGCTGGCGCAAAGTGGCTGGGACATGACGCTGGCTGAGTGCATGGCGTACTTTGTCGGCAAAACCGTGCGCCAAGAACGTGAGGTGATCGAGGCGCGCACTGGCCAGCCCTTGACCGAGGCTTGGTTGCAAGACTTTTACCAGCGGCGCAACTCGGCGCTGATGGCGGGCCTGGAGGCCATTGCGGGCGCCCATGCCGCTGTTCAGGCGGCCCACACCCTGGCGCAAGGGCGCATTGCTTGCGCCTCGGGGGCGGATCGTTTCAAGGTGGAAATGGTGCTGACCAAAGTCGGGCTGATCGGTTTTTTTGAAGGGCGTGTCTTCAGTGGGCATGAGATGCCGCGCTCCAAGCCAGCGCCAGACGTTTACCTGGCAGCCGCCCGGCAGCTGGAGGTGGCGGGCAACCGCTGTCTGGTGATTGAAGACACCACCGTGGGCGTGACCGCCGGTGTGGCCGCTGGCGCCACCGTCTGGGCCTATTGCCCGCAGCCAGACGCCGGCGCGGCCCTGTTGCAGGCCGGGGCTAGCCGCTTGTTTGACCACATGGGACAGTTGCCGCTGCTGCTGTCGACCCCGTGACCAAGCCTTGCTGACGGAATTCGCTGGGTGACAGGCCGGTCCAACCCCTGAACGCCCGCATGAAACTTTTTTCATTCTGAAAGCCCGCCGCCAGTGCCACCTGCTTGATCGGGCGGGTGGTGCGCAGCAGCAGGTCTTGCGCCCTGGCCTGGCGTACTTCGTCTTTCAGCACTTGCAGCGACGCGCCTTCGTCCTTGAGTTGTCGGTGCAGGGTGCGCGCTGACAGGTTGAGCAGCACCGCAAGGTCATCTGCGCTGTGCGTGTCGGCAGGTTGGTTGGACAGCGCCTGGCGCACCCGCTGCACCAGCAGGCGGTCGCGCCGGTACTGGCGCACGGTCAAGGGCAAGGCGCGTTGCAGCATCTGCCTGAGTGCAGCCTCATCTCGGCGCAGCGGCAGGCTCAGGTAGCGGGCATCAAAACGAATGGCGGCGGCGGCCGCCTCAAACGTGGTGGGGCCGGAAAACAGCACGCCGTACACCGCGCTGTGCTTGGGCGGCGCAAACGGAAACTGCGCCCCCTGCAACGGAATGCGTGAGTCAATCAGCCAGCAGGCGAGCCCGAGAATGTTGCGCAGCACGGACACCAGGCAGAACTCGCGCAGGGCGCCCAAGTTCCGATGCTCGGTGATGGCCAGCAGCGCTGTGTCGCCGGTGACCGTGAGGGTCAGTGTGATGTCATCGGCAATCAGGCCGTGGTGCCGACACCAGCGCTTCAGGGCCACCCTCAGATTGGGCGCGCTGATGGAGGCGCGCGCCAGCATGCCATAACTGCCCCAGGGCAGGCGTCGGCTGAACCAGCCCAGGCCTTCGTCGTCGAGCTCCTGCATTGCCGCCCCCGAAATGGCCTCCATCTGCAGGGTGGTGATGCCAGCCTGTGGGTCTTTCAGCAGTTCTGGCGCAATCTGTGCCTGTCGCAGGGCCTGATTCGGGCTGAGCCCGTAGCGTTGATAAGCGGCCAGAATGGCATGGACAAACGCCATGGGTGTCACAGCGGTGCCATTGGGCTGGTTGGTGGCGACGTGTGGGAAAGGAGGCATCAGGGTAAACACAGTTCGCACTGTGCCCCAGCTTGGCAGAATATGCAACCTCTGTGACCGATGCCCGGTCGTGCATCGCCCTATGCTTCGACGTGAGACCGGCCACCTGACCCGGCGTCCATTTTTGACCCCATGGAAAGAGACATGACCCCAAGCCCAATGAGTACAGCAACCGAACCCGCCCTGACGATCAGCTTGTCAGTCGGCGCGACCGACCTGCCCCTGATTGAACAGACGCTGGGTGAGTTTTTTGATGCCATGGCCGCGCGCCAGCCCGAGCATGAGGCGCTGGTCAGTGTGCACCAGCACGTGCGCTACAGCTACCGTGAGCTGCAAACCGCCAGCAAGCAGCTGGCCAGCGCTTTGCTGGGGCTGGGTCTGGCACCAGGCGATCGGGTCGGCATCTGGTCGCACAACAACGCGCAATGGCTGCTGATGCAGCTGGCCACCGCCCAGGTCGGCCTGATTCTGGTCAACATCAACCCGGCGTATCGCGTGGCTGAACTGGAATACGCCTTGAACAAGGTGGCGTGTAAGGCACTGGTCACCATGGCGCGCTTCAAGACCAGCGACTATCTGGGCATGTTGCGCGAGTTGGCCCCTGAACTGGCCAGCGCACAGCCGGGTGCCTTGCAGGCAGCGCGGCTGCCGCACCTGCGTACGGTGGCATGGCTGGATGAGCCGGGCCTGACCCAGGACGAGCCGGGGCTGCTGCGCTTCTCCAGCCTGCTGGCGGCGGGTGATGCTGAAGACCCGCGTCTGGCCAGTGTTGCCAGGCTGTTGCACCCCACTGACCCGATCAACATCCAGTTCACCAGCGGCACCACCGGTTTTCCCAAGGGTGCCACGCTGACGCACCGCAACATCCTGAACAACGGCTTCTTCATCGGTGAAGCCATGAAATTGACCCTGGCTGACCGGCTGTGTATCCCGGTGCCGCTTTACCACTGCTTTGGCATGGTGCTGGGCAATCTGGCCTGCTTGACACATGGCGCAACGATTGTTTACCCAAATGACGGCTTTGATGCCCTGAGCGTGCTGCAAGCGGTGCAGGACGAGCGCTGCACCGGCCTGCATGGTGTGCCGACCATGTTCATCGCCGAACTGGACCACCCGCGCTTCCACGAATTTGACCTGTCAAGCCTGCGCACCGGCATCATGGCCGGCTCACCCTGTCCAATCGAAGTGATGAAACGCGTGGTCAACGACATGCACATGACCGAGGTCACCATCGCCTACGGCATGACCGAAACCAGCCCGGTCAGTTGCCAGAGCAGCACCGCCACGCCGCTGGAGAAACGGGTGGCCACGGTCGGCCAGGTGCAGCCCCACCTGCAGGTCAAGGTGATTGACCCCGACACCGGCGCGGTTGTGGCCCCCGGTATTTCGGGCGAACTGTGCACGCGCGGTTACTCGGTGATGCACAGCTATTGGGAAGACCCGGCGCGCACGGCCGAAGCGATTGACGCCCAGGGCTGGATGCACACCGGCGACCTTGCCACCATGGACCCCGAGGGTTATGTGAACATCGTCGGGCGCATCAAGGACATGGTGATCCGGGGCGGTGAAAACATTTACCCGCGCGAGATCGAGGAATATCTTTATCGCCACCCGCAGATTCAGGATGTGCAGGTGGTGGGCATTCCAGACACGCGCTTTGGTGAAGAGCTGTGTGCCTGGATTGTGCTCAAGCCCGGTCAGACCCTGAGCGAAGACGATGTCAAGGCCTTCTGTAAAGGTCAGATCGCGCACTACAAAGTGCCGCGTTACATCCGTTTTGTGACGGAATTCCCGATGACCGTGACTGGAAAGATCCAGAAGTTCAAGATTCGTGAAGCAATGAAACTGCAGCTTGGCTTGCAAGAAGCCCCAACCGCCTGAAAGAAGAGACCGTTATATGCCCATCCTTGAAACCAAACTCAACGCCCGCTCTGCCGATTTTCAGGTCAACGCCTCCGCCATGCGCGGCTTGGTGGATGACCTCAATACCAAAGTCACCCAGGTGGAAATGGGCGGCGGCGATGCGGCCCGTGCCAAACACACCGCACGCGGCAAGCTGCTACCACGTGACCGCGTGCAGATGCTGCTTGACTCCGGCACACCCTTTCTGGAGCTCTCGCCCTTGGCGGCAATGGGCATGTACCCGGACCGCGATGGGTCTGACAGCGCGCCCGGTGCCGGCATCGTGGCAGGCATTGGCCGCGTGAGCGGGGTGGACTGCATGATTGTCTGCAACGACGCCACTGTCAAAGGTGGCACTTATTACCCGATGACGGTCAAAAAACATCTGCGCGCGCAGGAAGTGGCGCAGCAAAACTGCTTGCCATGCATTTACCTGGTGGACTCGGGTGGTGCCAACCTGCCGAACCAGGACGAAGTGTTTCCTGACCGCGACCACTTTGGCCGCATCTTTTTCAACCAGGCCACCATGAGCGCGCAGGGCATTGCACAAATTGCCGTGGTCATGGGCAGTTGCACGGCGGGCGGTGCTTACGTGCCGGCCATGAGCGACGAGGCCATCATTGTCAAGAACCAAGGCACGATCTTTTTGGGTGGCCCACCGTTGGTGAAAGCTGCCACCGGTGAAGTGGTCACGGCAGAAGACCTGGGCGGTGGCGACGTGCACACGCGCCTGAGCGGCGTGGCCGACCACCTCGCGCAAAACGACATGCACGCGTTGGCGCTGGCCCGCACGGCGGTCAAGAATTTATATAAAAATAAGCCTCCAGCCCAGGCAGATCATGCGCCATCAGCTCCTAAATACGCAGCAGAAGAACTCTATGGCGTGATCCCGGTGGACACCCGCAAGCCGTTTGATGTGCGCGAAATCATTGCCCGCATCGTCGACGACTCTGATTTTGACGAATTCAAATCGCGCTTTGGCACCACACTGATCACCGGCTTTGCGCGCATTGAAGGCATGCCGGTGGGCATCATCGCCAACAACGGCATTCTGTTCAGCGAATCCGCCTTGAAAGGCACCCACTTCATTGAACTGTGCTGCCAGCGCAAGATTCCGCTGGTGTTTTTGCAAAACATCACCGGCTTCATGGTCGGGCGCAAATACGAGAACGAAGGCATTGCCCGTAACGGCGCCAAGATGGTCACCGCCGTGGCCACCGCCAGTGTTCCGAAGTTCACCATCATCATTGGCGGCAGCTTTGGTGCTGGCAACTACGGCATGTGTGGCCGCGCTTTCAGCCCGCGTTTCTTGTGGATGTGGCCAAACGCCCGCATCTCG
>Ga0136636_10000992_pt1 | contig 16012 bp, 10 predicted proteins | sample AntDrymUQ8522106_2_FD_104653 | JGI IMG/M metagenome (GOLD analysis project Ga0136636, IMG submission 104653) | Polar desert sand microbial communities from Dry Valleys, Antarctica - metaG UQ852 (21.06) | ecosystem: Environmental > Terrestrial > Soil > Desert | place: Antarctica: Dry Valley... | reverse complement strand
GTTGACAGCCTGCCACTAAATATGCGTATCCAAAGTGCGCATCCCGTGTACAATCGGCAGCCATAAACTCAATGGTTACTGTTTGACCAATGTAGGCAGATAAATCTGCGGCTACAGTGGTCCAATCTCGCCAAACAAGTGTGCCAAACCCTTTTTTAATATAAGACTGAAAACCTGAAATTCTAGCATCTGAAGCATACACATCGTAATTTGCACAGTCACGAATTGTATCACCGAACTGATTAAACAATGTAACTTTAAAACGAGGCTCTTCAGATTTCTTATGATTTTTTTCTTGGGGATCTTGAAGTACTACTGCAAATTTATACACTAAAAGCGCATTGCTTGCGTCTACTTTTATCGTATAAGACAAACTCTCCATTAAGTTACCATTTACATCATCTCCAAGTCGTGCTGAATAGTTATAACCCGGAGGTATAAGTTTAAGTTTCATATCAGTATAGAGATCATAGGCATTTTTATCAGTCATAATGGTATGTCGACCAGAAACAATTCCGGGTACTTTTGGGGTATTTATAGGTCCATCTGTAACAGTCCTCAGAACCCACGTATACCCACTCCAGCCATTAAAATTACCTTGCTCAAATCCAATATTCTGACAAAAAAGGGGACTACCGTAAAGAAACATTACAGCGAAAAAGAAAAAGGAATAATATGTAAAAAAAAACTTTCTTCTTTTCATGATTTTATTCAATAGTCTGGCTTTTTGGTTCAATTATAGAAATCACCGAAGCCTCCTGAAAAGGAATACTCGGTAATTATTCAGAAGCAAAGATAGTTATTTGTAATTTATTTACACGAGTTACGCATCAAATTGGCGGAATAATTAAAGGATATCATCAAAACAATTTCAATCTACTACTATTTCTATTAGTCAATCAATGTCGTTTAGTTAGCACACAAAATAAACGGAGCGTGAGGATAAGCAGTGTTTATTGATGATAAGATTTCGTTCACATCATTTTTTACGAATGGTGATATTCTGTTTCTTCAGTGTGTTCAGTGTGCTAATTCCTTATCTAAACGGCATTGATTAGACAATAGTAAAAAAAAAACGAGGAACGATGCTTCGAATCGTTCCTCGTATAATTCTTCCCGAAAATTTAAAGTCTATTGGGCAGGACTCATCACTACTTCTATCACATTGCCTTGCGATACAATGTCCTTCAAAGCTGCTTGAATAATTGCAGGCGTTAATGTCTCAACTGCTGCTTTATAATCGTCCACTAAATTTATTTTATCTTGATAATAACGTTCAACTGCAGCTTTCCACCATCCGTTTTCAGCCACATCTTCGGTATATTTCTTCAACATATTTTCTTTTACCTTTTGTAAATCATCAACTCTAGGGCCATTGGCTACAATTTCGGCAACTTCTGAATGAATAATGCTAATTAATTTAGCTTGTTTTACCGGATCAGTATCAAACTGCATCACCAAACTTGCTACTTGTACAGGTATATTGTTCATACTTCCAGAAACTCCAACTCCGTATGATCCACCTTCTTTCTCGCGAATACTTTCCAGATAACGAATATTCAGAATGCTGCTAATTGCAGTTATTACCGTACGATTGGTCAAATTATATGGCATTGAAGCTGTATACAAAATCAAATTCGAAGCCTTTTTCACTTTCATCTCTTTCGTAAAGTAATTCGTTACTTTACCCTTTGGCCTACGGATATTATTATCTGTATATTTCTCAACTCCTACTTTTGTTTTCAAGCCCCCTAAATAGGTACAAATCGACCTTTTCACTGTTTCATTAGCCGGGTCAATATTTCCGGTAAATATAAATGTAAAATCAGCCGGCATTGCAAAACGGTCTTTGAAAATAACCAATGCTTTGTCTTGATTTATCAAATCCATTGTTTTAAGGTCAACAATAAATACACGAGGACTATGACTTGTAACGGTCAAATTTATCGAATCGGCGAATGCTTTACGAGGATCGATTGCACTGTTGGCTAAGCTTGCACGATAACCATTCATCATAGCAGCAAAAGCATTGTCGTCTTTACGTACAGCAGTGAAATTCAGATAAACTAGTTGCAACATAGTTTCAAAGTCGGAAACTGATGAATTCCCCGTAAATCCTTCCTTATAACCATCAATCCAAGGGCTTACAGAAGCAATTTTTCCAGTTAGGATTTTACCCAAATCAATAGACGAATAATCTCCAAGTCCGTTATTACTTGCTATCCCGGCAGCCAACATCCCCGAAGGAAGATCAGTTGTATTTACTTTTGACAAACCACCATCGCTGTAAGCCGACAGTAAAATTTCGTCCTTCTTAAAAGTTGTTGGTTTGAAAATTACTTGCACACCATTACTCAGTGTCCACTCGGTGGTTCCTAAAGATTTATTTTGTCCTACCTTTGCCACCTTACCAGCTTTCGGTACTACTTTTACCAATGGCTTATTTAGGTTTTCTTCTGCTTTTGCAGTCAGTTCTGCTTTTTTAACATTAGCCACTGCAGCAATAATTTCGTCTTTTGACGGTATTTTCACAGCTTCTTTGTCGGGCGCCATAATCGATACAATCAAATTACTATCTGTGACATACGATTTAGCCAATTGATTTACCATTTCCAATTTTAATTGGGGCACAACTGCTTTTGTGGTATTAAACTCCCACTCAATTCCGGGAATGGGTTCCTGAACTAAGAAATTACGCACGTATTCTCTAACCAACGGATTATTTTTCTGATTATCTCGCTCGTTATACGCTTTCTCCATACCTTTCAGAAAATCGGTTTTGGCACGTTCCAACTCGGAATCCGTAAATCCAAAACGCTTTATTTTTTCACCTTCAAGCAATATTGCGTTCAATCCCTCCAACTCTTTTCCTTCTTTTGGCAAAGCCAAAAGTTGAAATGCATCTTTCGATTTCACTAAATTACCATAGTAGGCATATGCTTGTACAAACGGAGCATCAGCCTGCTGTGTGATTTCTTGAAATCGGTATCCAATCATTTTCGATATCAAAGTATTGGCCACTCCAAAAAAGTAACCATTCATCGATAATTTCATCTCTGTTGGCAAAACATCGTGTTTGTATTCCAACTCTATTTGAGTCATGCGAGCTTCTTTGTCTTTCACTATAGACACAATTGGTTCGGCATTATCCAAAATAGGATAAACAGGACGTACACTAGCATTCACTTTCTTCGGAATATCGGCAAAAAGTGCTTTAATCTTTGCTTCTACTTTATCCACATCCACATCACCTACAATAAGGATTGCCTGCAAATCTGGCCGATACCATTTTTTATAATAGTCGCGAATAGTTTGATGAGTAAAATTATTGATAATTGCTGTGTCACCAATGACATCACGCTTAGCATATTGCGAACCCGGATATTTCAATTTGCTGGACTCTTTCCACATACGTCTCTCAGGACCTGCACCTTGACGCCATTCCTCGCGTATCACTCCACGCTCATCATCAATTTCTTTTCCATCTAAGGTGATAAAACTCGACCAGTCGTGAAGAACCAATAAAGCGCTGTCTATAATTCCGTCGCGGGTGGTAGGCACATCCGACAAGTTATAAACCGTCTCGTCCTGAGCGGTATATGCATTTATATTTGCACCAAATTTCACTCCTATCGATTCGAAATAATTAATAATCCCCTTTCCTGGATAATTTTTTGATCCGTTAAAGGCCATGTGCTCTAAGAAATGAGCCAATCCATTCTGATTATCCATTTCTAAAATTGCTCCTACATTTTGTGCAATAAAAAATTCAGCACGATCTTTCGGCTTCTGATTGGCGCGTATATAATACGTTAACCCATTGTCTAACTTGCCACAACGCACCTTCGGATCCATAGGTATAGGTTGAGCCGTAGCGTTTGCTGCAAAAACAAGCAGTAAACAAATAGAAATCAATCTAAAAAAATTCTTCTTCATATTAAAATAGTTAGCGATAATTAGTTAATCGGAGTTAGCCGATTTTATTTAGTAAAAACACATTGCAAAGAAAAGCAAAATTATTCAATTAACAAACATTTTATATTTTGTTAACTAATTATTAGGAATTGCATCAATCCAAAATCGTAATTTTGTTACTCCAAAAAATAGAACCCTTATGGCAGAAGAATTGTTTATTCAAACAGATGCATCAAAAGCAGAAAAATATGATACGCTACTTCCTCAACTAAAAGCATTGATGGATGGCGAAAAAGATTTAATTGCAAATTTGGCCAACGTATCGGCGGCCCTGCATGAGGTTTTTGCTTGGTGGTGGGTTGGTTTTTATTGGGTAAAAAAGGATGAATTGGTACTGGCTCCTTTTCAGGGATCAATTGCCTGCACCCGCATTCGTTTCGGAAAAGGAGTTTGTGGTACAGCATGGAAAGAGCAAAAAAGCTTGTTTGTGCCAGACGTGAATGCATTTCCGGGACATATTGCTTGCAGCAGCAGTTCTGTGGCCGAAATAGTTGTTCCAATATTTAATACTCATAAAACGGTTGTAGGCGTATTGGATGTGGACAGCGAAAAATACGATACACTCGACGAAACAGATGTGCATTATTTGGAACTTATTTGCCAACTAATAACTTCAAAGCTGTAAAACAATAAAAGCCCGAAAGTAGAACTATCGAGCTTTATATTGTTTAAATTAAGATATTGGTTACTGAATTACTAACTTAAAGCCTGCACATTCTCGTCATTTTCAATATTTTTAGCTCCACTGGAATATAAATTTTCAATTCTATCGGCATAGCGCTCCTCTACTTTTGCACGCATAATTTTCATGGTGCTGTTTACCAATCCATTTTGCTCGGTAAACGAGTCTCCAATAACGGCGATAGCTGCCGGAAGCCAACGTTCAGGAAACATACCTTCAAATTTACCTCCCTTGCGATATTCATTTATCTCGCGCTGAAGTTTATTCAAAGCCAATCCTTTCGTCTCCTTCGTTTCCCAGCCCAAGTTCGGCTTTTTGCGCAGTACATAGCGCTTCAATGCATCCTTATTTGGAACGATGAGTGCCGTTGTGTATGGATTCTGATTGTTGTAAAGCACTACCTGATCGATAAAATGGGAATTATCCGATAAGGATTCCTCAATTCCTTCCGGACTATATTTCTCACCATCGCTTGATATTAATAAGCTTTTAAATCGACCAACCACATATAAAAAACCGTCATTATCCATATAACCCATATCGCCGGTATGCAACCAGCCATCTATCACAGTTTCGGCAGTGGCTTTTTCATTTTTATAATAGCCCAACATTACATTTTCAGCTTTTATGACTATCTCTCCTTTTTCAAAATTAGGCAATTCTTTACCATCTAAGTCACAAATTTTCAATTCCATGGGTTTCACCAGGTAACCCGATGAACCCAACTTGTGGTTCTTCAACCCATTAGACGAAATGATAGGAGTTGCTTCACTTAACCCATATCCCTGAAACATAGGAATACCAATGGCATAATAAAAGCGCTGTAGATCAATATCGAGCAATGCTCCACCCCCGATAAACATATCAAGTTGTCCTCCAAAACCCGCTCTTACTTTGGTGAAAAGAACTTTGTCAAACAATGACAATAATGGTTTTTTCAAAATTTGTAGTCCCTTCCCTTTGTTAAATCCCTCTTTATTAAAAGAATAGGACATTTTGAGAGCAATATTAAATAACCAATTTATTAAAGCACCCTGAGCACGTATACTTCCTTCGATATTTTTTTTGAAACTTTTAGCTAATGCCGGAACACTTAGCAATAAATTTGGCTTTAGCTCTTTGATGTTTAAAGGTATATTTTTCAATGTTTCCATACCAGTTTTACCAATTTGCACCGTCCCTACGCTTGCTCCAGAAGCCATAAAGCTATAAATTCCGGCCACATGAGCAAAACAGTGATCCAATGGAAGAATCAATAATGTACGGTAAGTAGTTGGAATAGTCATCAGTGTTAATGCCTGCTCTACATTGGCGGTATAGTTTCGGTGTGTGAGTAATATACCTTTAGGGTCGGCTGTAGTGCCGGAAGTATAACTGATATTTGCAATATCATCAGGTTTAATTGCTTTTGAACGTTCCTCAACTACCATCGGATGAGATTGAAGGTAGTCTTTGCCCATGGTCATCACTTCGCTCAGACTCATTTCTTTGTCTTCATATTCGGGTTGATCATCAATAATAATCACCTTTTTTATCTCAGGCAAAGCATCAACTATAAGTCGTATCTTTTTTAATTGCCCTGCCGATACAAATACATATTTACTTTCGGAATGGATCAGACGAAAGATTAAATCATTACTTTCTTCCAATTTTATCGACAAGGGCACGTTCACAGCTCCGGCATGCAAAATACCCAACTCACCAATTATCCATGCGTTTCTACCTTCAGATAAAAGTGCAACTTTATCACCAACTTCTACCCCAAGCTTAATTAAGCCGGCAGCAAGTAAATGAGTTTGATGTTTCACTTCCGAATAAGTGGTGGGCTGAAATTCTGTTGTTGTTTTTTCCCATAAAAATGGATTCTCGGCGTATTTTTCTACGCTGAGATTTAGCAAGTCAATAATAGTAGATCTCATTTATCTGATTTTATTTATTGAAACCAATCTCTCTGTTAGTTTCGTTGAATAATTACACTTAAGTTGCTTTCGAAAATTGAAGCGATTATAATTTATCTGTCAAAAAGCGAATTGTATTTTTACTACAAACGCAACAAAACCCAATTTGTTGGGATATTGTTGCGTTTGTAGAGTTTCGTTTAGCGTTGATTAATTGCTAAAGAAGAAGTCACATCTTCTGTTTGGTCTGTACCGCACACGTGGTTCTATAATTTTTCCTTTGCCATTTGCAATAATTCTATCCGGTGAAATTTTCCACATCTTCACTAATTCGGCCTTCACTCTGTCTGACCGTCGTTGGCTCAGTTGATTATTATAAGGGCTATTACCTAAATAATCACAGTAACCTCTCACCTCAACAATTAACGCAGGATCGTCATGCATCTTAAAGGCAATTTTGCTTATATCTTCCAATGCATCGTCGTCCAAATCGGCACGGTCGAAGGCAAAATAAACAGTTGGTACGTTATCAAAACTTATTGAATTGGTACCGTAATCGGCTGGTAAATAATTGTCGGTTACAGACTTCTTAGAGCTAGCATTCTTGCCGTTACTAGAACTTCCATTACTCGAAGTACTATTTGTTGCTACACCCAACAAACCACTATCACCTTTATCACCTTTTGGCCCGCGGTCACCTTTATCACCCTTAGGCCCTCTGGTGGCATTTGTTCCATTTATTCCGGCAGTACTATTGGTTCCATTTGTTTCATTAGCACCTCTCACCAATTGGGAAGCTGAATTGCCTTTATTATTCGAATCTTGATAATTTGATTCATTATTGTTATTCCGATCGTTTGGATCCGAATTTCTATTCACATCTTGCGATGCATAAGAAATTGGCAATGCTTTACCCCAAAAATCAACTGGTGTGTTGGGTGGTGTGTTAGAATCTTTATCTCTGTGATCAGGAACTCCATCCGCATCCGTATCTGGTCCATCGTTTGACAAAAATAAAGAAAGAGAGTCTAATCTACGATCGTGGGCATCTACTCTTTTTTCTAATTTCTTCAATGATTTATCCAACCCGTTCACTTTATCCATGGCTTGCTTGGCTAGATCCATAGCTTTGTTAGGTTCAAATTCCTCCATGGTGATATTTCTAAGGTGTTTCTTGCGTCCACTTGCATTAATTTTATAACGCATGGCTAAGGAAACCAGACCAATGTAATCATTTGTAACACCTTTAAAGTTCAAATAAGGTACACCTTCCAAGTTATCATTAGTAAAGGCACGATAATGACCTTTTATACCTACAGCAAACTGTTGACTTAAATTATATTCCATCAACAATGTTATAGGCATAGCGCTAGTAATAACAGGCTTAATTAAAGAAACCGAAGGTGAAATCGTAGGATCTGGATATCTAAAGGTAGAATTAAAAATAGCAAAACCCATCCCGATAGTTCCATTTACAGTAAACTTAGCTTTACTTTGCGGGAAAATTAACTTAGTGAAGTTAATAGTTGCACTAAAATCTGCATTGTTTAAAGTGGTTTTAAAATAGGCAATCTGATTCATTCCTGTAAAAGGCAAATGGTAATAATCCACACTCATTCCCCAAATGGGCGTTAACGCATATTCAAGTGTTCCTCCGTATGTAACATCTTGTAATGATTTTGGAATAAAGCCAGAAGAGGTAGGTGCCAAATCTCCGAAGAAAAATTGATCAACCCCGTATTCTACTGAAAAAGACCATTTCGAGAACTTCCTACTAGCCGAATAGCTGGTAGAAGCAACAGAAATTACAAGGATTAATATTAATATCTTATTTTTCATACGGCTAGAATTTAAACGTTGAAAGTAGATTTTTATCTAAATTCATTCAAATAAAGCTCAAAGTTAATAATATATTTTGTTAGTGTGATTTTAATAACTTACAAAAATATTACAATATATTACAAACAAACTAAAATATTTATATAATCATCTGATAATATGAACAATAAGCGGTTTCATGATGAATAAAAGAACTTGTACAAAAATGAGATAATAAATAGAAAATTAGACATTTAAATATATTTTAACGTCTTGCGATGAAAAAAAATCTTACAAGTGCCGTAGCATTCATTACAACAAAAAAATTGATATTGCCTAATAAAAAATATATATCGCCAAATATATTTGAAAAAAAAGTCGGGTTGAGATGAAACAGTCATAAAATAAATCAAATTCCAAACAAACTATTTATTAAAAAAGAAATCGCACCTTCTATTTCCTGGATAAACAGAAGGAGGATCCATTACTTTTCCTTTACCAGTAGATGTTACACGCCATGGAGCAATTCCCCATTCCTTCACCAACATATTCTTTACGTTATCTGCGCGTAATTGGCTAAGACGAATATTGTAAGCAAGACTCCCAAGCACATCACAAAAACCTCTAATCTCGACAATCATCGTCTTTTTTGATTTTAAACGGGCAGCAACTTTGGCTATCACTAATCTCGACTTAGAGTCTATATCTGCTTTAGCCGATTCAAAATATACAGGTGGAACAACATCGTACACAACAATTTTGTTAGTCAACGGATCTTTTACTGTAATTGGCACAACATTGAGTGCAGCCGGTGCTTTATTAACTACGGGTAAGACAACTTGAGGAGTGACCTTTAATTCTGGTATAACTTTTTTTGCTTCAAGGACAGCCTTTTTTGCTTCTGGTACTTTTATTGCCCTACCGCAACAATCTACAGGTCTATTTTTGGGTGTATGCAACTCCATATCCCTACAATCTGGAACACCATCCCCATCAGTATCAATCTTATCTTTAACCAATGCTCTTAACAGCGAATCAAGTTGACGGCTTTGACTGCTAAATCTGGTTTCCAGATTGTTGTAAACCGTATCAGGACTGTATGTAATTTTATTTATATTGCGTAAATGATCTTTATTAAGGGCATTCAATTTATAGCGTACACTCAAGGTAAATCCGCCTAAATAATCATTTGTAACCCCTTTGAAATTAAGATAGGGCACGCCTTCTAAATTATCCCCGGCAAATGAACGATAGTGAGTTCTAAAACCCAAAGCAAATGACTTTGATAGATTGTATTCAAATAACAGTGAAACAGGAATAGTACTGACCATTATGGGATGCGGCGTTCTTTCTAAAGTGGATATATTGGGATCAGGATACTTGTATTCCGCAGTATACACAGCAAATCCAACTCCCAAAGTTGCATTCACAGAAAATTTAGAATTTGTTTTTGGAAAAATCCATTTGGTAAAATTCACAGTACCAATAATATCAGTATTTACAAGTTTCGTCTTGAAACTAGCAAATTCATTCTTACTAGAGAAAGGCAAATTGTAAAAATCAACACCTAGTCCCCAAATGGGTGTAAAGGCGTATTCAGTTGTGACTCCAAAATTAAGTGCGTCAATAGACGACGGAACTATTCCTTGAAAAGCCGGCTTCATATCTCCAAAAAAATAAGAACTTACGTATTCCGCAGTAAAAGACCAACGTGAAAAACTTTTTGATTGTCCGACAACATAGAAAATTGAAAAAAATGAAATAGCCAGAAATGATATTAAAATTCGCTTCATATTAAAAGATGAACATTTGAGCATGTGAAAAACACTCACAATTATTGAACGTAAAGTGATATTATTGCACAAGATATATATACATTTAGTTATATTTTCGTATAGAAATACAAAAAGTATTACATTGTATTACATTTACTTAATTACAACATATATCAAACTTAATATCAGGTATTTATAGAAAATAATAAAAACAGCCGAAAAACGAAAAAAACAGCGGTTGTTAATGAACAAAACGCTGTTTAACACTAAGTTAGTTCAAATTTGTTAAACTTCTCGAACCTAATATTATATACATAAAAATGAAATTTACTTCATCATCGCAACTTTTTGGGTAGCCTCCATGTTGCTATTGCGATAATTCACGCAATTTATAACATTCTCGGCCAACGACCGAAAAGCTGACGACATAATACTATCATCGCTAACTGCTACCGGTCGCCCTGCATCACCGCATTCACGAATACTTTGAACCAACGGGATTTGTCCTAAAAGTGGAACTGATAATTCGTCGGCCAACCGTTTACCACCGTCTTTTCCAAAAATATAATATTTATTTTCCGGAAGTTCGGCCGGAGTAAACCAAGCCATATTCTCAACTATACCTAATACAGGCACATTCACTTTCTCGCCTGTAAACATATTAATGCCTTTGCGCGCGTCGGCCAGAGCCACCTCTTGCGGAGTAGTAACCACAATAGCACCAGTAATGCCCATAGTTTGAACCAAGGTAAGGTGAATATCACCAGTACCCGGGGGTAAATCCATTACAAAAAAGTCAAGTTCGCCCCACTGCGTATCAGTTATCAGCTGTTTTAAAGCATTACTTGCCACAGTTCCTCTCCATACCAAAGCCTGTGCCGGATCGACAAAGAAACCAATTGAGATCATTTTTACCCCGTATTTTTCAATAGGTATAATCATGTGCTTACCATCAATTTCTATCATCTCGGGATGCTCATCTTCCACACCAAACATTTTGGGCAATGATGGCCCAAGAATATCAGCATCGAGCAAACCGACTTTGTAACCAAGCGATGCCAGAGAAATGGCCAGATTTGAGGATACGGTGGATTTTCCTACACCGCCCTTACCAGACGAAACGGCAATAATATTCTTTACGTTCGGCAAAATTGAAGCGGGTTTGGGTGCCGGCGCTTCCTTAAAAACTATTTCAATATTTCCTTTGATATCAACCATATCACTCACATAAGTATGTATGGCTTGTTCAGCAGCTTTCACCACCGACTTTGCAAAGGGGTCATGCGGTTTTTCGAAATAAATAGAAAAAGTAACTTTATTACCTTCAATAACTAGATTATCTTGCACCATTCCCGACGAAACAATGTCCTTTCCGGTACCCGGATAACGAACATGAACCAAAGCCTCGAGAATTGATTGACGATTTAATGACATATATGTATAATTTTGTATTTGATAAAACGAACTAAAAGCTCCGACAAATGTATAAACACAGTCATTCATACTTTAAAGAGTCATCTCTTCTTCCGTCTGTAGTAACACTAAACAACAGAACTACTCTAAATGTTGTCGCTTGCTTCTGCCAAAGCTACGGTAGCTGTCCGGTTCTATTTCAACTTCCGGCTCAATAAAATTGACACGAGGCTCTAAATTAAATTGTATGTATTTAATTGTCAAGCCTCTATCAAGCCATTGTTGTTCGTAGTAAGTTTTTATGGAAAGAATAGAATCCTGCAAATCAGAAGCATATAAATCGTCGTTCGAGAAAACAACCGGGTAATTGTTAGCCATCACCATTTCGCAGGTGTAAGTAAACATAAAATTACTATCTGTTTTGAGATGAATCAGCCCATTTGGTTTTACAAACTGCTGATATGATTTCATAAAATTAGTGGCAGTCAGTCGCTTGGTCACTTTCTTCATTTGCGGATCCGGAAAAGTGAGCCAAATTTCACTCACCTCGTTTTCGGCAAAAAAATGATGAATCATCTCAATATTGGTTCGCAAAAAAGCTACATTATCCATTCCTTTTTCGAACGATTCTTTAGCACCTGTCCACAGTCTGGCTCCTTTAATATCAACTCCTACAAAGTTTTTTTCGGGATAAAGTTGGCTCAATCCCACCGTATATTCGCCTTTACCGCAGCCTAATTCCAACACAATAGGATGATCATTTTTAAAAAACAGTTGATTCCATTTCCCTTTCATCTCAAACCCTGCACCTTCGCGTAGGGCATGTGAAGTAACCTGAAAAACATGAGGAAATTCCTCCATATCGGCAAATTTCGATAATTTATTCTTACCCACCTTTTATATCTTCAATTTAAATTGCTATTTATTTTTCTATCAAGCAATGAATTATTATAAACGAAATAACATTAATTAACCACCTTCTCTACCCGAATACCAATATCGTTGATTCCCTGCAATAGATCATCACGCATCCCCTGCACAATTTTATACTTGTAAATGCCTGGCGTTTTAAAACGAACATTTTGCTGATACAAAACAGGCATTTCGTACACCGAACCCACTCCTGAACCTAGCCATTTGCCACGATTATTGGCTAAATAGCACTCAATAGAATCGGTTGTCTGCACTTTATCAGGAGCAGATTTGTGCAGAAAAAGCCACATATTTTGATAGGGATATTCTCCTCGGTTTCTGATATTTACATACACATTATAACTCGCCACCGTATCCATAATCGGAACTTCGAAAGTATAAGCACTGTCTTTGCTCCAACCTGCCGGATTTACAGCACTGTACTGAAAATAGACATCGTTCTTATGGCACGAAACACAGCAAAGCGAAATTAGTATCGCCAACAAAAAATTAGTTTTCATTCTTCTTTGTATCAATATCGGTTTTCTTTACAGGCTTTTGAAATCTTGGAGCTCCTCCTTTGTTTTCGGATGCTACAGATTTATTGGTACTCGGTGTTCCTTTGGCTTCCTGAACCTTTGGTTTTGCAACCGGAGGTCGATTAGCCGGACGTTCATTTGGCAGATTCTCATTCGGTTTGCTTTCACCCGATTGAGCAGCAGAACGGTTGTTTGGGCGATTATTAGGGCGTTTATTTTTCCCGTTTGGTCGTTTCTTATTCGTGTCAAAACGAGTCAAACTATCCTGTCCTACTCCACTTTCGTATTCAACCGGCACCACTTTGTCCGTCTCAACATGATCATCCAACAACTCGGGCTTCTGCCCTTTTTTATTCAATGCAATTACCTCTTTAGCACGTTGCGCAGTAATGGTTACTACGTTAGCTCCAAAGTTCTGAGATGTAGAGTAAGAGATGAGTCCTTTAAACACATCCGTTTTGAAATAATAATAGGTATTGTCCAGCGTTTCCAGTTGGATTTCTCTCGAAGGATAAATTTTCAATGCGTCAGAATAAGTGTCTAACTCAAAATTCATACAACATTTCAGTTTTGCACATTGACCGGCCAACTTTTGTGGGTTCAGTGAGATGTCCTGTACGCGTGCAGCACTGGTAGAAACCGAATTAAAAGTAGTCATCCAACCCGAGCAACACAATTCGCGCCCACAAGGGCCTATGCCTCCAATACGACCGGCTTCTTGACGAGCACCAATTTGCTTCATTTCAATGCGAACACGGAATGACTCGGCAAATACCTTTATCAGCTGTCGAAAGTCAACACGCTCATCCGCAATATAATAAAATATAGCTTTGTTACCATCTCCCTGATATTCAACATCACCAATTTTCATATTTAATTTCAGATTTTCGGCAATTTGGCGAGCTCTAATCATGGTAGCTTGCTCTTTGCACTTCGCTTCCTGAAATTTCTCCAGATCCGTTTCTTTTGCTTTTCTGTACACACGACGAACTTCTACTTTATCAGGCTGAACATTGTATTTTTTCATTTGCAGCGCAACCAATCGTCCCACAAGCGTCACTTCGCCAATGTCGTGCCCAGGCGATGATTCGACTGCAACAACATCTCCTTTTTCGAGTGGTATTTTTGTATTATTCAAAAAATATCCTTTCCGGGTATTCTTAAATTGCACTTCTACAAAATCAGTATCTTTTTGTGTGTCAGGCAAATCGCACATCCAGTCGAAGGTGCTGAGTTTTTGGGTAGAATTGCGATTGCAACCCTTTTTATTCATGCGGCATCCGCCGTTATTTAGTGTATATTCCATGATTCTTTCTTTATTTACTTCTGTTATTTCACTAGCTTCGCATATAGTATTAACTATGCGTTATTCTCTTTTTTTGTCAGGTGTATAAACAATCTTAAAGGTGACATATACTGATAACGATAGGTAAACCTACTTATCGCTTTAGCAACATAATTACTTTCAATGTCAAATCAAAAAAAACCATCTTTGCATTCACGTTCTGATCAATGTGTCGTTCGGCTAATGCAAGCTCGCTCATCAAATCTTCCACATTGCGTTCATTGATAAAAACAGAGAAACGCTGTGAAAAATCAGATTCAAAGGAGGTTAGGTAATTCAATGTAGGTTGTTGTATGTTTCGTATAAAATTTTCGCGCGTCATGCGTTGAGCGTACACCAGAAAATTTCGTTGACGCTCCCGACCCACCGCAGCAGCCGCCATATCGTCGGCCCATTTACGCAATGTTTTTAGCGAGGCATGGTCTTTTTTATTTCCCACCTGCCATGCCAGACGCATAATCATCACAAATCGTTCAAAATTCCGCTTGTTCTCATCACCCTCATTCAATACAGCCAACGCACTCAAATAACTACCGTTACCAATACTTGCCGCATAAGCCGCCGCATCACCTTCAATGTCCAAATCATCATTTTTGAGCAATGCTTGTGCAATTTCCACTTCCTTCAATCGGGGAATATGGATGTGTTGTGTACGCGAGAGGATGGTAGTAATAATTTGATCCGGCTCATTAGAAACCATCAAAAAAACCGTTTTTTCCGGTGGCTCTTCCAGTATCTTCAGCAGTTTATTAGCACATGTTGAGTGCATTTTTTCAGGCAACCAAATAATCATTATTTTGTATTCCGACTCATAGGTCTTCAAACTAAGTTTCCGAAGAATTTCTTCGCTCTCATTCGAATAAATCAAGCCCTGTTTGGCATCGCCCGAGATGCTGGCGTACCATTCATTCACCCCAAAATAAGGACTTTGCAATACTTTGGATCGAAACTCGGATATAAAATCATCACACACCACCGTTGATTTTCCAGTAGGCTTAATAACTGGAAAAACAAAATGCAAATCGGGGTGCGCCATTTTTTTGTACTTCACACACGATGGACATACGCCGCACGAATCGGTGGCTGTTCTGCTCTCACAGCAAATATACTGAGCATACGCAATGGCCAGTGCCAATTTTCCAACACCTACCGGTCCACGCAAAAGCTGGGCATGCGGTATGCGTTGTTCCACCACCGTACGCACCAAACGTGCTTTAATATCTTGTTGACCAATAATTTCGGAAAATTGCATGAGCGGAAATGACAGTTTTATTGCAGATTATGACAAAGTGCAAATATACAAAAAAAGAAAGGATTATGAAAAACGGCATTAAACAAGTGTAATTGAAGTTGAAACGACGTCGAACTTTTAAATACTACTTGTAATTTACACGCCTGCAAAAACGTTCATTTTTTTTCAAGTGAATGCAACGTTTCCGTACATTACTTCATCTTATACATACAATCCGTTCAACGCAGGCTTTCGCAGTATCTGGATTTATGTATATTCAACTAAATAAAATTTACAAGATTATGAAAAAGCTTTTTATCGGGATTATGATAATAGTCCTAATCGCTTCGTGCAAGAATGATGATGCAAACTCAACTGATAAGAACTGGCAGGCAATTGCCACTGTCGAAAATCCGGCTCTGAG
>Ga0136636_10000991_pt1 | contig 16014 bp, 17 predicted proteins | sample AntDrymUQ8522106_2_FD_104653 | JGI IMG/M metagenome (GOLD analysis project Ga0136636, IMG submission 104653) | Polar desert sand microbial communities from Dry Valleys, Antarctica - metaG UQ852 (21.06) | ecosystem: Environmental > Terrestrial > Soil > Desert | place: Antarctica: Dry Valley... | reverse complement strand
GAACGATAGTCTTGCTCTGCTAGATTCTTCCAACACAGTTTAGATATCTAAATTATCAACACATAACTCATATTAATTTTATGTCTAGAAAAATATTTATTGATGTTGGCGGGCACTTCGGTGAAACGGTAGAGCCTGTTTTAGATCCTATTTTTGGATTTGATTTAATCTTTTCGTTTGAACCTGTCAAGGAATGTTGTGAAAGGATTAGACAGATAGAAGATAGTCGGCTAAACGTTATACAAGCTGGTTTATCTAATCAAACCTTTTCTGGGAAAATTTATAATCCACAGCACGTTGGTGCATCTGTATTTTTCGATATTGATATTCCAGATAAGAATAACGATAACTTTCAAATATGTCAGTTTATTCAAGCTTCTTCTTTCTTTAAAGAGAACATTAAGCTAGACGATCAGGTTTACTTGAAGTTCAATTGTGAAGGAAGTGAATGTGATGTTATTGAAGATCTAGTAATCAATGGAGAGTTCTGTAAAGTTAAAGCTTGCCTGATTGATTTTGATGTTCGGAAGATTCCTTCTCAAAGCCATAGGAAGCAAGAGGTTCTAGATCTGCTAACACAAAACAGCATCAACAACTGTTATTTGTCCGAAGATGTAATGTTTGGCCCGTCAAATTATGTTGCAATTAGAAGATGGTTAAAAAGTGTTGGAGCATCTGATTCTCCTCAAAATATTGTTTCCAGCCTGTTTCATCATTTGAGTAATATCTTCGCAGGTAGACATTCAAATTTTTACAAATGGCAAATTGTTAGAATTCTACCCAAACAATTTATGAGCTTTTACTATAGCAAAGTCAAGAATAATATTCGCAATCACTAATATGAAAATCCTATTTGTGATCCCAGAATATCCGCCTCATTCTGGAGGTGGAATTATAGCTTTTTATAGACACTTAATTCCAGAGTTATCTCATTATGGGCATCAGATTCGTGTTTTAGTAGGAAGTTCATGCACACCAAATCTACCCAGCTACAAAGAGAATGGGGTTGAAATTGATTTCTTGGACACAAATTTAGTAGATACTTATGTGAACAAATTTGACCACTATAAGGCTATCCCAGAATTTCAGAGGCATTTGGCAGCATCATGGGCTGCGTGGGAGCAAGTAAATGGGGGTGATGGATACGATCTAGTTGAAGTATCTGATTGGGGAATGTTATTTGTTCCTTGGATCGTTTCAACCAATAGTCCACCCACGATTGTTCAACTTCATGCCAGTATCGGTCAAATAGATTTTTATGATCCGCAACTTGACAGTCAGCTACAAGGCAATCTAATCCGTTTATTAGAGTCTAATCTGCTATCAAATGCCGATGAGTTACAAACTTATAGCCAGTCAAATGCTCAAGCTTGGAAAAATATTACGAATAGAAACGTTAACTATATTCCACCAGCGCTTCCTATTATGCCTATTATTAAACCACCAGTACAATCTACCAATGGCTTGGTAGTAGGTAGGGTTCAATATTGGAAAGGAGTAACAATTCTTTGTGAAGCTTTACGGCTATTGGGTAACAAAGCCGCAACAATCGATTGGATTGGACGTGATACAGCCTATCGTGATTCAAAAAGCTCCATGTCAGCTTATTTGATAGAGAATTATAGTGATATTTGGCAAAAAAAAGTTAACCCACTTGGTACTTTCTCTCCAGAAGAAACTCGTCAACTTCAAGCATCCGCAAAATTTATAATTGTGCCTTCGATTTGGGATGTGTTTAATTACACCTGTGTAGAAGGTATGGCGCAGGGACAGGTGGTATTGTGTTCTGAGGGTGCAGGTGCATCAGGTTTAATTATTAATGCAGTTAATGGTTTAACCTTTAAAGCAAATGATGCCCAAAGTTTGGCTAATGCTTTGGAGACAGTAATGAGCTGGAGTCCAGCTAAGTTAGAAGAAGTCGGTAACGCGGCGAAAGAAACAATACTTAAAACTCTAGATCCTCAGCTAATCGCGCAAAAGCGAATTGATGCTTATGAAAATTTGCTTAAGCGTGGAAAATCAGAAGCTAGACCTAACCAATGGCTTATAGATGCCGTCTCTCCGCAAAAAAAGCTAGATAATCCTTTAGCCTTTTTGGATCGCTTGCCTTTACGTGAGTTGATTAGCTATACAATTAATCGCAGTATCAGAAAGACTTTAAAAAGAACATAATGAGTCAGATGTCATTAGCTCTATGTATTCCAGCTTATAATGCTGCCAAATATCTACCGCGATTGTTAGAGTCTGCTTTAGCTCAGTCTATTCCTTTTAATGAAATTTGGGTTTATGACGATTGTAGTACCGATGAGACAGGAAAAGTTGCTATCGAGTATGGAGCTAAAGTGATAAGGGGCGATGTTAATCGAGGATGCTCCTATGGCAAAAATATCTTAGCTGAAAACACAACTTGCGATTGGATACATTTCCATGATGCTGACGATCTCTTATTGCCGAATTTTACAACATCAGCACATCATTGGATGCAAATGCCCGATGCACCTGATACTGTGCTTTTTGCATTTGAATATCGAGACGGACAAACCAATGAATTGCTTTCAATAGCGAATTTTGATGATGTGGAATTACAAAAAGATGCGATCTCCTACACAATTCGCCAGCAGATTAATCCTTTTTGCGGTTTATATCGCCGCAGTACGTTTTTAAAGGTTGGTGGATACGATCTTGATCCAAATGTACTTTATAACGAAGATGTTGCTTTTCATGTCAGAGCAGCAAGACGCGGTATGACATTTAGAGCTGATCCAACTGTGACACTTATTAATTATCGTTACTCTAACTCCATGTCACAAGCAAATCCTGATAAGTGCATAGCCGCCCATGTTTGTGTATTAGAGAAAGCAGCTTTAGAATCTGAGCAATGTTATCATGGCTTGATTGCCCAAAAGCTTTGGGGGGCGGCTGGATCCGCGGGATCGTGTTTGGATTGGGAAGTAGCTGATCGAGCCGTTAATCTTGCTGTTAAGTTAGCTGGACGAAAACCAAAGACATCAGATAGCTATTGGTTTCGACTACTAGCTTCAGTTAATGCGCCTTTAGCGTTGCGGGTTCGTGAGTTTTTCATTCGGGTTTTACGTCCACATTTGCGGCAACACGCTTAAAACTATTTGTCTATCTTTAAAAAATAAAATGTGTAGCTCACTAGTTTCTATTCTGATACCTTGCTACAACGCGGAAAAATGGCTTGCTGACACTTTAGAATCAGCTCTTAGTCAAACTTGGAAAAACATAGAAATAATATTAGTAGATGATGGATCGACCGATGGGAGTTTAGCGATCGCAAAAAGCTACGAGTCAAAAGGAATAAAAGTAATTGGACAAGATAGAAATATGGGACAGACTTCTGCTCTAAATAGATGTTTAGTAGAAGCTAAAGGTGATTTTATTCAATATCTTGATGCTGATGATATCTTAGAGCCTCATAAAATTGAGGTGCAAGTTAATCGACTTTTAAAAGAGCCTGTTGGGACTTTAGCGATCGCACCTTGGGCAAGGTTTTATCAAAACGATCTGTCAACTGCAAAATTTGTGCCAAACAGGGACTGGAAAGATTACGACAATCCGATCGCTTGGCTTGTAGACGGGTGGACAGGTCACGGAACAATGCCGCCTAGCTCTTGGCTATATCCTCGAAAAGTTGTTGATAGCATAGGCTTGTGGCATGAAGATCTGACACTAAATAATGATATGGAATATTTTACAAGAGCAGTACTTGCGAGTAACCGCCTAGTATTTTGCCCAGAAGCTAAATGGTATTACCGTTCTGGCAATCCTAGTCTAAGTGGGCAACGCTCTGAAAAAGCCCTATGGTCGCAATATGAAGTCATCCGACTTAGCGTTGAAAGATTATTGGCTGTTGAAAATAGCGATCGCACTCGTTATGCCTCTGCTTGTTATTGGCAATATTTCGTTTTTATAGCATATCCCCAAGCAACAAACTTAATCGCTAAGGCTGAACAACATATTAATGAACTAGGCGGCTGTAACTTAAAACCTGAAGGCGGGGCTATGTTCAAGGTGATGCGCGAAGCCTTCGGATGGAAGCTAGCGATGCGATTACAAAAGTTTTACTACAAATATCGTTATAGCAAGTAAACTAGCAATTATTTTAAGATATACTTTGTATATCTTAAAATAATTGCTAACTATGAAATCTCAAATTGGTCGCTGGGGTAACTCTTTAGCTTTAAGAATCCCCAAATATATTGCCGAGGAATTAGCTCTATCAATCAATGATGAGGTTGACTGCCGTATTGAGCAAGGAAAGCTAATGATCTGTCCAGTTCAAAAATTCCCCAAATACACCCTCACCCAACTTCTCAGTCAAGAATTAGAACCAGACTCTGAGATTGATTGGGGCAAACCAATAGGCAATGAAGAATGGTAGATTACATCCCTCGTTATGGGGATTTTATCTGGCTAAACTTTGACCCGCAATCGGGACATGAGCAGATGGGAAAACGTCCTGCACTGGTGCTGAGTCAAACCGAATTTAATGACTATCGTGGTTTTATATTTGTTTGCCCGATTAGTACTACCAAACGCAAAAATCCTTTTTATATTGAGATCCCAGATGGTCAAGCCGTGAAAGGGGTAATCATGTCTGACCAACTGCGATCTCTAGACTACCGTTCCAGAGACGCAGAATTTATATCTACCTGTCCTGAGAATTTGTTAGCAGAAGCTCTTGGGCGGATATACCCGATCTTGTATAAAAGTAATTAGAGCGTGTCTATATAAATCAAAACCCAAAAGAGGGAGGCGGCGCTACGCGCCGCCTCCCTCTTTTGGGTTCAAGACTAGTGACAGCTCCATAACAGATTTTTGGATTAGGCTTAAGTGCGAAGTGCTTTAAAATATATAAATCTACCGCAATAGGGCTAGAGAGAATGTACCAAACTGATCCTCCTTTGTCTCCCAGAGAAACCTTACCCACCATGTATGACCTGCCTAGTGAAAATCTGGAGGAATCAGGCTTGCCAGACGAATTTCATGCCCTACAACCAGAATTGTTACGTCATACATTTCGTCCTCCCAATTACTCACCTGACGAAATCTTTACGGGAAGCGATCTCAATCTGTACTACGACTCTCGGCATTTGCAATGGTACAAGCGTCCAGATTGGTTTGGTGTGCTAGGCGTATCACGACTATATGAAGAAAGTGATTTGCGACTAAGTTATGTGATTTGGCAAGAGTCAGTTGATCCCTATGTCGTGGTTGAACTATTGTCTCCACGCACAGAACAGGAAGATCTGGGCAAAAATGTGAGGGCGATTAATAAACCACCAACTAAGTGGGAAGTTTATGAACGAATTTTGAGGATTCCTTACTACTTTGTGTTTAATCGCTATACAGATGAGTTACAAGCTTTTGGCTTAGTTACTAACAGCTATCAGCCCTTAACAATTGAAGGACGCGGGATATGGTTAGAAGAAGCCCAACTAGGGCTAGGTTTATGGCAAGGCAGTTACGCGGGAATTGATCGACTCTGGTTGCGTTGGTATGACCACGATCAAAATTGGATTTTGATGGCTTCCGAGCAGGAAAAACAACGAGCTGATTCTGCCGAATTGGAACTAGCCAAGTTAAGACAACTTTTAATTGCTAGAGGAATCAACATTGATCAATCTGCTCAGGGAATCATGTGATTAAGTATCTAGGTTTAGGCATAAAACTATCAACCAAAAATCTGCTTGAAGCCACAAATTTTTATGACATACAGCCTGTTGAGAACTCAGGGCAACCGCACACGTTTCTTAACATTTCAATTTAGCTCATTTTCGGGAACGAATTTTCTGGATTTCAGCGATTCAAGATCGAAAACATCTTTATAAAATCTTGATCAAGATTTTTAAATAGCTTGTTTTCTCTTGTCTGTCTCTCTAGTTGAAACTCTTATCTAGCAAGGATTTGGGGCTTAGCGGCAAAATATTAAGAAACGTGTGCGGTTGCCCTGGTTGAGAACTTCTCTGGGTTTTATAACAGCGCAAAGTTATGTATACTGATAAAAAAAATTTAATTAATCAGTCTTATATGTCTCGTCCAATCAGCAGCTACTCCAAGGTCAGAAAAATATATAGCGAATTAATTCGCTGCAAGCATTTTCAGATTTCCAAGCTTGCAGTAAATCCAAAGCAATTCCTAAATATTGGTTGTGGTCCTAATGTATTGAATGACTTTATCAATCTTGATTACATGTGGTTACCAAGAGTGGATGTAGTTTGGGATATCACGAAAGGTATTCCTTTTGAAAGCAATCACTTTTCAGGTGTTTACAGCGAGCATTGCCTTGAACACCTATCTTATCAACAAGGTAAGTTTGTCTTAACCGAAATATTTAGACTTCTTCAGCCTTCTGGAGTTTTTAGATTGGTTGTTCCAGATGCAGGATTGTACTTGCAAATTTATCACCAACAGATGAACGGCGAAAATGAGTCTTTTCCTTATGGTCAAACAGCGCATAACATAGACGAAAAACGTATAACGTCAATGATGGTTGTCAATAGTATATTTCGAGGTCATGGACATTTATATGCTTATGACTATCAAACCTTAAAAGTTTTATTAGAAAGCCAAGGTTTTACGGATATTAAGAAAGAAACATTTAGACATGGAAGAAACGAGAACCTGTTAGTAGACACTGAGTCGCGTTCCAGCGAGTCTCTTTATGTAGAAGCTACTAAGCCATGAAAAACGCTGTCGAGTAATATAACCGAAAATAGGCTAATACTATCACATGAAATTTTTACTCGCACATCCCAGTGTTGCGCCCTTTGTGCAACAAGTTGGCAGAGCCTTATGGGAAGCAGAAATGTTGGAGAATTTTGCTACTACATTAACGGATCATTCAGAGGCAACTTGGCGAAAGATTATCTGTCAATCAGCGAGAATGCTGAATATAGACTTGGAGAGCCAAATTCAAAGAAGAGCTATTAAAGAATTTCCGTTGGATGTAGTAATTAATTATCCTTGGGGAGAGATTGCAAACTTACTGGCTAGAAAATTTGATCGCGATGGAATAATCTCTGATTTCGTGTGGGAAAAAACCGAGCCTGGATGGTTTATGGATTGGGTTGCGAGTTTATTAGAAAAATCTGACAGAACTTTTAATGCCATGTATTGCTATGAGTATTGCAGTCTAAAAATATTTAAGAAAGCACGAGAATTAAATATTGCTCGTATTTATGATGTTCCTGCCCCCGAACATGATTTTGTCCATCGGATATTACAAAAAGAACTAGATAAATTCCCTGAGTTGGCTACTCCTTATCGTAAAAAGGTAGAAAAAAAGCACGAAGAAAGAACACAATTACGAAGAAATGAATGGAATCTCGCAGATCTAGTCATTGCCAATTCTGAGTTTACTAAAAATTCTTATGCATCTGCGGGACTTGATGTTAATAAGGTTATGGTTGTGCCCTATGGATCGCCTCCACTACGTCTCAATGGAGTCTTGGGAGGAACCAAAACTGATCAACCAATGCGATTTTTGTGGGCTGGAACGTTTAGTATTCGCAAGGGAGCACATTATTTATTAGAGGCATGGAAACAAATTAATCCTGCTAATGCATCTTTACAAGTTTTAGGTGCAATGGGTTTGCCCCTGAGATTATTACAGGATCTACCTAAGTCTCTAACGATTTCTGGAACAGTACCGCGATCGCAATTGTACGAAATTTATCACCATTCTGATTTATATTGAGATACCAGATGGTCAAGCCGTGAAAGGGGTAATCATGTCTGACCAACTGCGATCGCTAGACTACCGTTCCAGAGCCGCAGAATTTATATCTACCTGTTCTGGATCTTTTACCTATATACTTCGCCAATATTCTATGAATCGAAAGACCAAGCGGATCAGTTGCTACTAGGCGATGAGCTACTTGTAATTGCTAGGCTATCTGACAATGAACATTAGATTTCTAAATTTTATTGTCCCATCACGACAGTCTAAAATTGTGTAATTTCATTGCAATGCTTTAGCTGCTACACACATTTAAAGTGGTTATATTGTGCAAAAGTTGGTGGTACTCACCACTTGAATAACGACAATGGTTACGTACAAAAACAGGAATGTCAAACTGAGCCTAAACATGCAAAGTAAGGACTTTCAGCCCTATATGAACCTATGCACTTGCAGTGCGTAGTGGTTTATTTATATACTATCTCCAGATTAGCAAAAATGAAAATTTTAGTTTCTTGCGGCACCAAATTTCATTCCGATCATATCGGTTATCAATTGCAAAAGAGAGGTATTTTATCAAAAGTAATTACGTCTCATCCATCAATGGCTTATAAGAGGGTAGAACTCGAAAAAGAAAACATTTTTTTCTTACCCCCAATTTTTATTTTTTCACTTTTATTACGTAAAATACTAGGTAAATGGTACTTTTTTCAATCGCAATTTGATTGGTTACTAGCTGTTGTATACGATTGGATGGCGAGTCTATGTATACCTACCGAAACTGATATTTCTATATCTTGGGCTTGGGCGAGTCTGAGAACAATGAGGGCTGTAAAAAGAAATGGCGGGATAGCAATATTAGAAGAATGTGGTTCATGTAACAGACATCAAGACGAAATACTTCAGGAAGAGTATCAAAAACTAAATTTAGAGTATGTTTCCTCTACATTTCACAAAATTCTTTCTAGGGAAATTGATGAATGTAATGAGGCAGATTATATATTATGTCCCTCTAGATATGTTATGGAGTCCTTTGGGAAATATGGAATCCCTAAAAGTAAATTTATTCTTATACCCTACGGTGTGGATTTGAGTTTATTTAGTAGGCAGGAAAAGCTAGACGATATTTTCAGGATTTTGTTTGTTGGAACCATTGGAGTTCGTAAGGGACTCATTTATTTGTTTGAGGCTCTGAAACTATTAACAATCGAGTTTGAATGTTTGATTATTGGTCGTATTGAACCTGCTTTTGAAAATATTTTTAAAGAACATAGCTCACTTTTTAAACATATTGGTAGAGTTGAACATTCACAAATTAAGCATTACTATTCCAATTCATCTGTATTTGTTTTTCCCAGTATAGATGAAGGAATGGCATACGTTCAGCTAGAAGCTATGGCTTGTGGGTTGCCTGTTATTTGTACTCCTAACTCAGGAGGTGATTCTGTCATAAGAGATGGCGAGGAAGGCTTTATAGTTCCACTACGAGATCCGCTAGCTATTAAGAACAGAATAGAATATCTGTATCACAATCCTAGCGAACTTAAAAAAATGAGTTGTAATGCAGAGACAAGGTCAAAACAATTTACTTGGGAAAGGTATGGTGACGAACTTGAGATGAAACTAGAGCAACTGGTATCAGAGAAAAGTCGTAATAGCTACATAAGCTAATTGTATCAAGTATGGATTAAAGTATTTAGGATATGGGATATGAAAAGAGTCTGTTTGGTTAGCCCTGGACATATTGCATCAAATCCTCGTTTAGTCAAAGAAGCTAATGCACTAATAGAAGCTGGTTTTGATGTACGGATTATTGCGGGTGACTACGCGGAGTTTGTTCGCCCTTTTGATGAGGCTTTGCTTTCTTCAGTTAAATGGACTTGCGATCGCGTTGGACTAGGCTCGCGTCCCGTTTATCTATGGCGAAAACTAAAGCAAAAGATAGCAAAAATTTTGTTTGACAGTGGCTGGAGAAATATGTACATTGCCATGTGGTCGCATAGCGTAGCTTCAGCGTCACTTGCTCAGACTGCAAGTTTCCAGGCTGCCGACCTCTATATTGCTCATTGTTTGGCAGCACTTCCTGCCGCCGCGATCGCGGCATCAAAGCATAGTGCCAAGCTAGGCTTTGATGCCGAAGATTTTCATACTGGCGAACTGGCTGACATTCCAGAAAATCAAGCAGAGATAGCGGTAAGAGATTATATTGAACGCCATTTATTACCAAAGTGCGACTATTTAACTGCGGCTTCTCCAATGATTGCTTCTGCCTATAAAGATCGTTATAGGGTAAGTATCGAGACAATTCTAAATGTATTTCCTCTATCGGAAGCGCCGAAGTTAAATGACAGACAAAAGCAAAGAAGTTTTACAAATGCACCTTCGCTTTACTGGTTTTCTCAAACGATTGGACCAGGAAGAGGGCTAGAATCCATAATTCTTGCGATGGGACAAATGCAAACCCAAGTAAGCCTATATTTACGAGGAATACTTGCTTGTGGTTATGCTGAAGTGTTGCTGCAATTAGCCCAAAATGCAGGGGTAAGCGATCGCTTACATTTCCTTCCTTCAGAATCTCCAGAAAATATGGCTCGTCTTGCATCCGATTACGATGTAGGTTTGTCCTTGGAATTAAATCATCCTTTTAATCGCTCCATTTGCCTAACTAACAAAATTTTTACTTATCTGCTAGCTAGTTTACCTGTGATTTTAAGCAAAACATCTGCTCAAGAAGATATTGCGAAAGTTTTGTCTGATGCGGCTATATTGATAAACATTAACGATCCTCAATCAATAGCAATTGAGCTTGATATGTGGTTATCCAATCCCGCAAACTTAGAGAAATCTAGATCTAAAGCTTTACAATTAGGTCGCGAAGTATATAATTGGGATATTGAACAAAAAAACTTCCTGAAAACTATAAGGCAAGTTTTAGACGCTTAAAAAGTTAGTGCTGAAGTATTATGAATAGCCAAGTGTGAAGTATCAACCGATTTTTTGTTTTCTTGAGAAAAGTAATAAGAATTGATTTCATATATTTATTCCGAACAATTTTAACGAGAACTATAAGCAAATGAATTTAAGATATTTTGTTGGTAGCACTTTTAATTTGGTATTTAATAACATACTGAGCAATCAAGCATTTCCTTTAACTCGTTATATCCCCCGTGGTCAAAGTGTTTTTTATGATATTCAAAGATTTTCTAAAAAGAAAAAATTGAATACTTTGTTTGACATAGGTGCGAATGTTGGACAGACTGCGAACGGTTTAGTTCGATATTTTCCAAAATCGCAAATTTACTGTTTTGAACCAGTAAGTACGACATTCAACATTCTTTCTCAGAAGTTTTCTAGTTATTCAAATGTAACTTGTGTACAAAAGGGAATTGGAAGTGTTAGTGGCTCTGCTAATATTATTCTTCATGAAAATTCTGAGTTAAACACAATTATCACTAACGGTCCAAGGGAAAATACTAAAATAGGCGAAGAAACTATTGTCATAGAAGCATTAGATAACTTTGCAGAAACACAAAATATTTCTCATATTGACTTTCTGAAAATGGATGTTCAAGGCTGGGAAATGGAAGTGCTATTGGGTGCAAAACGCTTACTTCAAAATAAATGTATTCGCTTTGTTTATACAGAAGTAGGTTTTAGGCGAAGTGATCGAGATATGCAACACTTTAGCGAGATTAATGATTATTTAGAAAACCAAGGTTTTTGGCTTTGTGGTTTTTATGATCCATTCCGTTGGGGAGAGAAAAAAGAGTATCTTGGGTTTGCAAACGCTCTATATATTCAGCCTGATTTTACAGGACATTGATGCTCAAATCCTCTTGCATTTTTTCAAATAAGTGAAAATACTACTAACTGCCGATCCTGAATTACCAGTACCGCCAAGACTTTATGGTGGCATTGAGCGTATTGTTGATCTATTGGCTACAGGATTGCAAAGTTGTGGTCATGAAGTTGGACTTGTTGCTTACCCTGACTCAACATCGCCTGTTTCTAAGTTTTTCCCTTAGCGGGGAATGCGATCGCCTTTCGGGAGTATTATTTCTAAAATTGAGCAATAGCAACCTAGTAACCTAGCTTCAGTCAAGCTAAACTTACTATATAATCAGCAAATGTATTAGGAGTAAAAATCCATGGCGGCAATCACAGCCCAAGAACTGGAATTGCAAATGCCAGATGCCAGTGAACTTTTAAGCGATGAGCCAGAGATGGAAAGTTCCATTCATTATATGCAACTGCTCTTGCTAGTCAGCAGTCTGGAATGGGTCTGGCGGGAACGGAATGATTTTTTCATTGGTGCTAACCTAACCATATATTTCAGTCGTCAACAGCTCAAGCACCGTGATTTTCGTGGGCCTGATTTTTTCTTAGTCAAAAACACGACAAGGGAACCCCGTAATTCTTGGGTAGTCTGGGAGGAGGATGGGCGTTACCCAGACCTAATTATTGAATTACTTTCCAACTCTACCGCCAAAGTAGATCGCACCACAAAGCTTAATCTGTATGCTGAAAGGTTTCATACCCCCGAATACTTCTATTTTTCACCAGAAACCTTAGAATTTGCAGGCTTTAAGCTTGATTTCAATCACTATATTCCCATTTCCCCCAATGACCATGGCTGGCTATGGAGCGAAGCCCTAGGATTTTTTCTAGGTGTTCATAATGGTCAATTACGTTACTTTTCCTTAGAGGGAGCAGTGATTCCTACCCCAGACGAAGCAGCCAAGAATGAAATGCTCAAGGTTGACCAGGCAATAGCAAGGGCAGAAGAAGAAACTCAACGAGCAGATCAAGAAACTCAACGGGCAGAACAGGAAACTCAACGGGCAGAACAGGAAACTCAACGGGCAGAACAGGAAAAAGCTAGAGGCGATCGCCTAGCGGCAAAGCTTAGGGCTTTGGGAATTGCCCCAGAGTAAGCATCTTAAATGTCCGACCAGAATGACGGTAAAGAGATATTTATTTAAAATGAAAATTTTACTAACTGCCGATCCTGAATTACCAGTACCACCAAAACTTTATGGGGGGATAGAAAGAATTGTCGATTTGTTGATTACTGGATTACAAAATCTTGGACATGAAGTAGCACTTGTTGCTAATCCTGAATCAACTTCAAAAGTAAATAAGTTTTTCCCTTGGCGAGGCAAGCGATCGCAAAGTAAATTCGATACATTGCAAAATATGATCACGCTATGGCAAGCAGTACAGGATTTCAAGCCTGATGTTGTCCATAGCTTTTCGCGCATTTTTTATATGTTGCCCATTTTGCGATCGCCTTTACCCAAAGTCATGTCTTACCAACGCCGACCAAGCGATCGCACTGTCAAACTAGCATCTCAAATTGCAGGAAAATCGCTCACATTTACAGGCTGTAGTGATAGTATTTGCAATATTGGACGCAATGCTGGCGGAACTTGGCAAACGATTTATAACTGCGTTGAACTTGAAAAATATACTTTTCAGCCAATCGTTGCGAACGATGCCCCATTAGTTTTTCTTAGTCGAATTGAGCGAATTAAAGGAGCGCACACCGCGATCGCGATCGCCAAAAAATGCCAAAAAAAATTAATTATTGCTGGCAACTATATTGAGAATGGCGAAGCTGGTAAGTATTGGCACGAAGAGATTAAGCCACTTTTAGATAATGATAATGTCGAATATATTGGGACTGTCAATGACGAACAGAAGAATAATTTGCTAGGTAAAGCCCTAGCGATGATTGTCCCAATAGAATGGGAAGAACCTTTTGGTATTGTATTTGCAGAAGCATTGGCTTGTGGAACCCCTATAATTTCTTGTCCTAGAGGTTCATTGCCCGAAATTGTAAGAGAAGGTACTGATGGTTATTTGATTAACAACATAGCTGAGGGTTGCAACGCGGTCAGTCAGATATCTCAAATCAATCGCTACGAATGTCGCCAAAGAGCTGCTGAATATTTCTCTGCATCAGTGATTATTAGTCAGTATGAGCAGTTATATACGAAACTAATTAGATAGAATCCCATGACTTACATCACTCAATTATCTAATACATGAATTATTAATTATGATTAAATCCTTTCTACGCACTTGGCAATTTATTAATAATCATCCACTAGCATCGAAAAATTGATCGCTAGCGATCGCTAATTGGTTAAAGTGGCAAATGGGATTGTGTATTCTAAGAATGCCAATAATCTTGCTTTGGGGGGCGAGATACAATTGGTTGTAGTTGACAAACAAATCAACAGACGTAATAGTAATTGTCGAACAAGAAAATGTACCTGCTTATAAATAGTATATGGATAGTAAATATGTTCAGTATGGTTGCGGATGGTCTGCACCTAAAAGCTGGAGGAATTTTGATGCCTCGCCAACAGTACGCTTTGAAAGATTACCAATAGTTGGGAATCTCTACACAAAAAACAGTAAACGATTTCCTTCTAATGTTGAATTTGGCGATATTGTGAATGGATTGCCAGTTCCTAATGATTCATGTAATGGCATATATTGCTCACATATTCTTGAACATTTATCACTAGAAGATTTTAGAATAGCCTTGAAAAATACATATAAAATATTGAACCCTGACGGTTACTTTCGCCTTGTTGTACCTGACTTAGAGCATTCAATTAGGGAGTATCTAGATGATTCCTCAGAAAATTCGTCTCTTAACTTTTTAAAGGCTACATTTCTAGGCAGAGAAAAAAGAAACCGAGGACTAAAAGGTTTTATACTAGATTGGCTTGGTAATAGCTATCATCTTTGGATGTGGGATTTTAAGTCTATTTCTCAAGAATTGAAAAATGCAGGCTTTGTGGATATTAGAAGAGCTACATATGGCGATTGTACTGATCCACTGTTCAAAGATGCTGAAGATGAAGGGCGTTGGGTTGATTGTCTTGGTGTTGAATGTCGGAAAACAATTCATTAAATGAAGCATCGAGTTCTTGTTGTCAGCCCACATTTTCCACCCATTAATGCCGCAGATCATCAGCGGGTCAGGATGTCATTACCTTATTTTGCAGAATTTGGATGGGATGTGACAGTTTTGTGTATCGATTCAAACTTAATAGAAGGGATTTATGATCCGAACTTAACTTTGACAATTCCTAAAAATATTGAAATTATTCAATCTTCGGCAATCTCTCCCAAACTATCAAGAAGATTTAGGTTGGGAAATTTGGCATTTAGATCTTTACCTTTTCTAGTTAAAGCAACTTCTAAATACTTTGAAAAAAATTATTTTGATTTAGTCTATTTCTCGAATACAGTTTTTTTGACGATGCCGTTGGGTCGCTATTGGCTAGCTAAATATAAAGTTCCTTATGTTTTAGATTTTCAAGATCCTTGGTTGAGTGACTATTATGAACGCACTGGGACAACCCCACCAGGTGGAAAATTAAAATACGCGATCGCCAACTCTTTGGCAAAAGTTTTTGAGCCTTTTACAATGCGTCGGGTTAGTCACATTACCAGCGTTTCTCCAGAATATCCTCAAGTTTTAAGTAAACGCTATCCTTGGCTAGAGCCTTCTCAATTTACGGTTTTGCCCTTTGGCGCACCAGAAAAAGATTTTGAAATCTTAGCAAGTCTCAATATTCAAAAAAGTATATTTGACCCCAATGATGGCTGTAAACATTGGGTATATGTGGGTAGAGGCGGCGATGATATGGCTTTTAGTCTCAAAAATTTATTTGCGGCTATTCAACAACATCGACAGCGATCGCCTGAAGCATGGCAAAAGATTAAACTACACTTTGTCGGTACTAAATATTCGATTTTTGATAACAGTAAGCCGATTGAGGCGATCGCTAGTTCATACGATTTGAGCGATATTGTCACCGAATACCCGCAACGCATTCCCTACTTTGAAGCTCTCAAAGTGCTGACAGATAGTGATGGCATCTTGATTATCGGCTCTGATGATCTAGGCTACTCAGCGTCTAAGGTTTATCCATGTATCCTTGCTCGCAAGCCACTCTTAGCGATCTTGCATCAAAATAGTCTGGTCGTAAATGTGATCGAAAGCTGTAAGGCGGGACAAGTTGTCACTTTTGCTAAGGCCAGTACGGACAATATTGCAGACAGGTTAATTGATAAACTTGATTGGTTGTTGTCGCAGAAAGGCGAATGCACGACGGACTGGCAAACATTTCAGAAATATACAGCTAGGGAAATGACAAAGACTTTGTGTGACATTTTTGATAGGTCAGTTACTCCCTTCCCAGTGAAAGATTAGCAGTGCGGCGCGAAGCGCCGCACCGCTAATTCTTAGGTTTTAATATTTATTCTTATACTGAGAAGGGAGTAAG
>Ga0136636_10000990_pt1 | contig 16022 bp, 11 predicted proteins | sample AntDrymUQ8522106_2_FD_104653 | JGI IMG/M metagenome (GOLD analysis project Ga0136636, IMG submission 104653) | Polar desert sand microbial communities from Dry Valleys, Antarctica - metaG UQ852 (21.06) | ecosystem: Environmental > Terrestrial > Soil > Desert | place: Antarctica: Dry Valley... | reverse complement strand
TTGTTGGCAATCGCGGCCCGAGTGACCGCTCTGACGGCTGCATTCATCCCCGGAGAATCACCACCTGAGGTAAACACGCCTATTTTTTGTAATTTTTTTCTTCTCAACGAATTCTCGGAACTATTATCTTCTAATGCCATAATCTTTTATTTTAGCTTTTGAATAAAGTCTATCTAAAGTAAATTGAAATTTCAATAACAAATGCCAGTACATCTAAAACCTAATCAAAATTAATCAAGACTTAAAACTGTTTAATTCGGTCTGCAATTTGCTCCATGAGCCATTGAGGGGTTGATGTAGCTCCGCAAATACCAACAGTTTCAATCTGATTAAACCATTCTCTATCAAGTTCTTCAGGTGTAGAAACAAAAAAGGTGTGACTATTTTGCTTGGCACAAACATCAAAAAGAACCTTGGCATTCGAACTTTGTCGTCCTCCGACAAAGATAACTACATCGAACCTTGAAGAAAAATTACTGAGATGAGGTACCCGATTTGAAACCTGCCGGCAAATGGTATCGTGTGTCTCAATACTACCTTTCACTTGTTGATCCTTAATGTTTTTTGTTAATTTTTTGAATTCATCAACTGATTTTGTCGTTTGCGAAAACACCACAACAGGCTTAAAAGGGTCAATCTTTGGGAATTCTTCAGGTTTCTCAATAATGATTGGATCAAGTATACTTTGTCCTACCAAACCGGTGACTTCAGCATGTCCCAGATGTCCAAAGATTACGACTTGCCCGTCTTCCTTCAACATAGCTTCGGAAGCCTTCTTTACACGCTGCTGAAGTTTGAGTACAACCGGACAAGTAGCATCAATCAAGGTAATATTATTTTGTCGGGCATGATCGTATACCGATGGTGGCTCGCCATGGGCACGAATCAACACTTTACAATCATTAAGATTAAAATATTCATCGTGTGTAATAGTTTTCAATCCTAATTCCTGAAGACGGTTAATTTCCAGATTATTGTGAACAATTTGCCCTAAAGAAAAAAGCATACCTTCAGTCCTAAGTATTTCTTCCGCCTTTCCTATGGCATGCGAAACCCCAAAACAAAATCCCGATTTATGGTCAATTTCTATGATCACCTGTTTATCTAATTGTTCTGGCACTTTATCCAATTGAGTTTGTCTAGTTGCGCCAATTACCGTATTAAATCCTGAAATTTAGCTTTTTGAACTGTTTTGCTCAAGTAAAACTTCCACTTTTTCCACAACCCATTTCAACTGTTCTTCACGGCTCATATTACTGTTGTCCAAAAAAATGGCATCATCAGCTTTTCGCAGCGGACTTGTTTCACGACTTGAATCTATCCTGTCGCGTTCTTGTATATTTTGAAGAATTTTAGCAAACGAAATTGTTTCACCTTTAGCAATCAGTTCATCGAATCGGCGTTTAGCACGAATTTCTGCAGAGGCTGTTATAAATAGTTTCAGCTCTGCTGTAGGAAATACAACTGTACCAATATCGCGACCATCCATCACAATACCTTTATCTCTGCCCATTCCCTGCTGCAAATGAACCAAAGTTTTACGAACTTCAGGAATGGTAGCAATCAAACTGACATTTTGAGAAACAGGCAATTGTCTGATTTCATCTTCAACATTTTCACCATTCAGGTAAGTTTCGCTCTTCTGCAATTCCGAATTATACCTAAATTCAATTTCGATATCAGGAAGAATGTTTATTAATTTGGATACCAATAATTCTCCATTTTCAATTAGCTTATTTCGCAAAGCGAACAATGTGACTGCCCGGTACATGGCACCACTATCAATGAAAATATATCCAAACCTGATAGCCACAGCTTTCGCAATCGTACTTTTTCCACATGACGAATGACCATCGATGGCCACAATTATTTTTAGAAGTGCCATTTTTAAAAGTTTATGCCAAAGATAAAGGAATTCTTCTTTCTTGGGTATATTCAGAAAATCAGCTTCAATAAAAATCTAAAGTTAAACTATGAGAAGTTGAATTGTGTTATAGTAAGGTGAATTTAATGTATAAACAATCGATCATTATATACTTAACTTTTTCGATATTAGCAAATTCATATTCAAAAAGTATAAATCAACTATCAAACTGGTAATTTGAATGAGCAAAAAACAGTTTATATTGAGTTTATTAGTTTATCTTTATCATTGTAAAATTGTTGATTTGTGAGTCAGATATAATTTTATAATTCACTTAATAAAAATAATATCTTGGCACATTCATTAAAAACAAATGACTTCAATAAGTTGTTATTTCACAAAATATGTGGGTGACATTAGGATTTACTTTGTTTAAAACGCATCAAAAGTTTATTCCAAAAACTAAAATCAGTAATATTTCTCAGTTTTTTACATACTCTATGTTTAAAATAATATTATACCACAATATTATATTATTAAAAAAAGGAAACGTTTAAACCAATAAATAATGACATGTTGAAAACCAATGAATTAAAACAATTTTCAAAAGACATACTTAACTTCGAAAATGTTGAAGAAGAAGCAGAGCGAATTTCAGTAAAACTAAAGGATGATATTTTAAGGATACTAAAAAGAAAAGGTGCAGTTATCGGGATCAGCGGAGGTATTGATTCATCAGTAACTCTAGCATTGGCAGTTAAAGCATTGGGCCCGGAAAAGATACTTGGTGTTATGTTGCCTGAGAAAGATTCGAGTGGTGAGAGTAAAGAACTTGCCATTAAACTGGCTAAGAAGTTTAACGTCGTGACTATTGAAGAAAACATTACCGATGCTCTTGTAGGATTTGGTTGCTATAAACGAAGAGATGAAGCCGTTTCTTCTGTTTTTCCGGAATATAACCCGGCAGATTACAAAATGAAGATTGGGATTAATCAAAGTGGGCTGAATAGTTTTTTACCTCCTCTATTCTCAATAACAATTATCAGTAATGATGGAAATGAAAAAAGTAAAATTTTACCGTTAAAAGAATACCTTCAGATTGTAGCAGCATCCAATTTTAAACAACGAGCTCGTATGTCAATGCTATATTATCACGCTGAACGGTTGCATTATGGCATGATTGGGACACCTAACAAACATGAGGTTGAGCAAGGTTTTTTTGTAAAAAATGGTGATGGTGGAGCAGATATTATGCCCATTGCTCATTTGTATAAATCACAAGTTTACCAATTGGCTGAATATTTTGGAATTCCTCAGGAAATTATTGGTCGTACACCAACCTCTGACACTTATTCTGCTGAACAAACACAGGAAGAATTCTTTTTTCAAATGCCTTACCTCGAGATGGATTTAATTTGGTATGGAATGGAAAATAAAATTTCTCCTGAAGAAGTCGGTAATATACTTGGCAAAGAAAAAGAAGACATCATATTGATATACAAAAACTTAAGCAGGAAACAAAAAACAACTGAATACTTAAGAATGGCACCAATTACTTATGCGAGTTCACTATGAGTTATAAATTTAAACCTACTCTGATTATTGTTTTTATGAGTTGGCAGGAAAAGATTTAATGTGAAGATGATAAAACGAATAAACACAAATAACAATAATTTTCAAAAACATGATTATGGAAGAAATATTACAAATTCAGGAACGAGTCAAACAATTCATTATAGATACCTCATATGTATCAGAAGACCAGGTGAGTAAAGATACTCTTATTTTTGCTCAGGGAATAATGGATTCAATGGGTTTTATTACAATTATTGAATTTATAGAAGAGAATTTTTCAATCACAGCTGCTGACAATGAGCTTCTTGAATCAAATTTTGAATCAATAAATGCAATTTCGAATTTTATTCTTAGAAAGACCCATCTAAATTAAATCAGTCGAATTAAAGCAATTAATAATAAATCAATGATTTCACGACCACAACGATTATTGGGGGAGGCTTTGGAGTTTTCTTTTAAAAATCATCCATTAAAAATAGCTGCAATTTTTAAAGGGGAGGAGTTTACATACAGTAACCTGAACGAAAGTGCCGTAAATCTTGCCACTCATTTGATTAATGCAGGTATTACTAAGGGTGATCGTGTTGCTGTTTATATGAATAACTCCTGGCAATGCATTGTAGCCATTTATGGTATTACTCTTGCCGGGGGTGTTTTTCTGGTCGTAAATCCACAGACAAAAGCCAATAAATTAAACTTCATTTTAAATGATTGTGGGGCAAAAGTAATTGTTTCAGAAAGTATACTTATAAATGATCTTTCTCAGGCGTTGGAAGGATTGAATGAAATTATAGAAGTAATTCTTTCAGGAACGAAACAATCCGATGAGAAATACCTCGACTTTGACGAAATCATTTTAAATAAAGGCAATCACGTAGATTTACCGAAGATTATACCAAATGATTTGGCTGCATTAATTTACACTTCTGGAAGTACTGGATTTCCAAAGGGAGTTATGATGACACACCAATCCATGGTTTTTACATCATGGAGCCTAATTGAATATTTACGATTGACAGAAGAAGAGCGAATAATGCTCGTTTTGCCTTTAGCATTTGATTACGGACTTTATCAACTGATTATGTCAGTTACCATAGGTGGTACGCTGATTATTGAACATTCTTTTAATTTCCCTCCAACAATTTTCAGGCAAATTGAACAGCTAAAACCTACTGTTTTTCCTGGTGTACCATCAATCTATGCACTAATGATTGCTACACATAAGAAAACTGGAATTACGTTTGATTGCATCCAAAAAATTACGAATACAGCAGCAGCCTTACCTGCAGAATTCATTTCCGACTTAAAAAAAATATTTCCTAATGCACTTATTTTTAAGATGTACGGATTAACTGAATGTAAACGGGTTTGCTATTTGGAACCTGAATTAGTTGATTTAAAACCTAATTCAGTTGGGAAAGCTATTCCAGGTACAGAGGTATTTCTTTTGTCTCAAGATGGGAATCCTGTGCCGACAGGAGAATCAGGTATTTTGCATGTTCGTGGGCCACATGTGATGGCTGGCTATTGGAATAATGAATCATTGAGCAAGGAAATGCTTAAATCGGGGCTAATTCCGGGCGAACAAATTTTATGTGCTCATGATTTGTTTAAATTGGACGATGAAGGTTTTTTGTATTTTCAAGGGAGAAACGACGATATTATAAAAACCAGAGGCGAAAAAGTAAGTCCGATTGAAGTTGAAAATACTATTTATAAATTATCTGGAATCAAAGAGGTCGCGGTCATCGGTATTCCTGATATATTATTGGGTGAATCAATTGTTGCTTTTGTTACTACATACGATCAAGTGCAAATAAGCGAGAAGGAGATTCAGAGGCAATGCATGACAAATCTGGAACCATTTATGATTCCTAAAAAGATAGTTTTGCTTGCCGAAATGCCAAAAAGTAGCAATGGGAAGATCGATAAAAAAGAATTGAAGCAATTAATAACAAACTAAACGGATAAGTTATTAGTTCATATTAAATTATCAACTTTTTACTATGCTTAAAATTAATAGATAAAAATATTCTTTATGTGTGGAATTGCCGGAATATATAACTATCACTCACGAAACGAGCCTTCTACAGAAAGAAATGTAAAAAAAATGCTTTCTCTGATCCGACATCGTGGACCAGATGAAAGTGGAGTATATCTTGATCAGAATATTGGAATTGGAAATGTTCGGTTAAGTATAATTGATCTTTCATCTGGTCAGCAGCCCATGTCAGACGTAAGTGGCAGATACTGGATAGTTTATAATGGAGAAATATTCAACTATCCTGAATTGAGAGCAGAACTAATACGGAAAGGCATTCAACTAAAAACAAATTGTGATACCGAAGTCGTTGTTCAGATGTATGCTTTATACGGTTCGGATTGTCTGAAACGGTTTAATGGTCAGTTTTCTTTTTGTATTTGGGATAAGAATAAAAAAGAATTGTTCCTAGCCCGCGACAGAGTTGGGATTCGACCGCTTTTTTATTGGTCTCAAAATGGCGCATTTGCGTTTTGCTCAGAAATAAAAGGGCTTTTTTGTCTTGACCAAATTGAACGATCGTTCAACTCTGATAATCTGGCTCAAATATTTACATTTTGGACCACTTTAACTCCAAATACACCTTTCACCAATATTTTAGAACTGCAACCAGGACATTTTATGCATGTGAATTCTACTGGAATTCAGATTGAGAAATTCTGGAGTTTGCAATTCCCAACTAAAAATGAGGTTTCAACTGTCAGTATCTCTGATTCAATTGAAGAATTCAATGAATTATTGCATGACGCAGTTAAGATAAGATTAAAAGCCGATGTACCTGTTGGAGCGTATTTGAGCGGAGGTTTAGATTCCAGTGTTACAACATCGTACATAAATAAAATCGATCCTCATGTACTGAATACTTTTTCAATAGGATTTAAGGATATAGCCTATGATGAAACTGGTTACCAACAAGAAGCAGCTCGTTTTTTCAATACAAATCATACAGCATTTACATGTACTTCAGCCGAAATAACTGAAAATTTCGCTGAAACAATTTGGCATACCGAATTTCCTATTCTGCGAACATCACCCATCCCGATGTTTTTACTTTCAAGAAAAGTTAGAGAAAGTAATATTAAAGTTGTAATCACCGGTGAAGGTGCCGATGAAATACTGGCCGGTTATAATATCTTTAAAGAGGCAAAAATAAGAAGGTTTTGGGCTCAGGAGCCAAATTCAAAAGCCAGGGCAAGATTATTGACTAAACTTTATCCCTATCTCCCACTTCTGAAAGATTCCCCTGATATTGCATTAAAGATGTTCTTTGGGTACAAGTTGGAAGAAACGGACGATCCACTTTATTCTCATATTCTTCGCTGGCATAATACAAGCAGAATTAAATCCTTTTTTTCTGATGATTTTTCAAACTCTATAAAAGATCGCAATCCTTTAGATGGATTATATGATTCTCTTCCTATGGATTTCGAAAGATGGAGTGATCTGGCAAAATCTCAATTTCTTGAAACATCAATATTTATGTCCGGATACCTGCTATCCTCTCAGGGTGATCGCATGGCCATGGGAAATTCAGTTGAAGGGCGTTATCCGTTTTTAGATTATCGTGTAATTGAATTCTGCTCAAAGCTGCCCGATCGTCAAAAATTAAATAGTTTGAATGAAAAATTTATATTAAAAAAACTAAGCCTGGGTAAAATTCCACCCTCTATATCAAACAGACCCAAACAACCATATCGGGCACCAATTTCCAACATTTTTTGCAATCATGAAACACCGGAATACATCAATGAAATACTTTCAGAAGCAAAATTAGAATCATTTGGGGTATTTAATTCAAAAAAAGTTAGTTCACTCATAAAAAACATAAACCAGCAAAAAATCATATCAGAAATTGATCAGATGGCTATTGTTGGGATTCTTTCAACACAGTTTCTATATAAGATGTTTATAAAAGAACCTATAGTAACTGATATCGACAACTTGAAAAATTACAGAATAATAGATGAGTTGAGAAGATGATCTATTGATTTCTTTGCAGAATTTTATATAAACACGATAATAAAAATGTACACATCCTGATGTCTTCCTAAACATTAGAGGAGATGTTTCTATCTCAAACTCGAAAAAATTAAATCGATAATTACACTAGAAATGAACCAATTATCCAGCAAAAAAAATTAATATCATGAAAAAATTGAAACACAAAGACGCCTTATCAAATGAATCCGAAATAAATCTCATACCACAGGAAACTCCATATGAAATCGTTTTTGCCGATCCTCGTGATGAAGAAATTAATTTAAAATTTCTAAAAAAATCTCAAATCAGTGCCCGTATGGCTCGTTGGTTCCTCGATCAGGAATACAATCAACTGATATGGTCCGATGGAGTTTTTGAGATTCTGGAATTAGATCCACGAAAATATGGAGCTAATTACGACAGCTTCATTGAAATGGTTCACCCCGAAGACCGGGATTTAAAAAACCAAACACAGGAAAATTTAAAGAAAACCTTTAAACCTCTTGAAATCAATTATCGGTTGCTTTTTAATGATGGTCGAATCAAGTGGATCAATGAAATATGCAATACTGATTTCGATCAGGAAGGGCATCCGATCAGATCCTACGGAACTATTCAGGATATTACCAAGTATAAACTCACTGAGGAAAATTTCAGGCTAAAAGAAGAGCAGTTCCAGAGCTTGATCGAATCCATTCCATCTGGTATTGCAATAATTCAGGATAATAAATTTGCATTTATCAATTCAGCCGCAAGGAAGATATTTGGAGAAAATACCAATCACAAATTTGATGGACAGAATATATCGAAAATTATACATCCTGAATCGGAAACTATATTTCGAGAGAAAATTGTATCAGTATCGCAAGGGAATCCTGAACCGACTTTCGAAGTAACATTAATTCAATCGAATGGTACATCTTTCGATGCTGAAGTTACTCTGATTAAAACATCATATCTCGAAACACCTGCAGTTCAGCTAATCGCAAATGATATTTCTGAACGAAAGAATAGCGAGAAAGCTTTGCTGAAAAGTGAAGATAAATTCAGAATGCTTGCTGAAAATCTATCAGAAAATGAAAATAGATTAAAAGATATTGTGGCAACTAAAGATAAATTCTTTTCGATAATTGCTCATGATTTACGCAGTCCATTCAATAGTATACTTGGATTCCTTGAACTTTTACAGAATCATTTTGAGACATTTAATGATTCGGAGAAGAAAGGTTATCTAAAACTCATTGATGGCGACACAAAAAAAACGCTTAAACTACTGGATAATCTTTTAGAATGGGCAAAAGTTCAAACTGGACAGATTTCGTTCGAACCTACAAAACAAAAACTTTTGCCTGTTGTCCGAAATGTAGAGGAAACTTTAGAATCAGCGTTAAAACTTAAGATGCTGGAATTTAAATATAATATTCCGAGTCATTTTGAAGTATTTGCTGATACGAATATGCTTACTACGATTCTACGAAATCTGATAAGTAATGCAAAGAAATATTCTCATACTGGAGGAGTAATAGCTTTAAATGCTGAGAATAAAGATAATTTTGTAGAAATGAGTGTTTCGGATACTGGGATAGGAATGAGTGAAGAAATAAGGAAGAAAATCTTTCTGGTTAACGGACAAGTTTCAACCAAAGGAACTGCAAATGAAGTTGGTAGTGGACTTGGTCTTATTCTTTGTAAAGATTTTGTGGAAATGCATAATGGTACAATTTGGGTTGAAAGTGAAGAAGGAATTGGCAGTAAGTTTATATTCCGATTACCATTGTAGTATTTTCTAGTTAAAAGATTTCCTGATGCATAGTACAATATCCAAGATTTTAATCGTTGACGATAATACTTTCTATCTTTCCCTTTTAAAAACTGTTTTACGAAGTGTTGAGGCTGAAGTGCTTATGGCAACTTCTGGCAAAGAGGCATTGGCACTGATTAATGAGAATGATTTTGCTTTGGCAATTTTGGATATTCAAATGCCTGAAATGGATGGCTTTGAATTGGCAGGTCGTATACAGAATTTAAAAAACCGGGATATCGTTCCGATCATTTTTCTAACCGCATATCTATCGGATGAAGTTCAGATGTTTAAAGGATATGACAATGGCGCCATCGATTACCTCTCAAAACCTGTAAATAAAACAGTTTTCATTAGCAAAGTAAAAATCTTCCTTGAACTCGATCAGCAAAAAAGAAATCTAATCTCCAGTAAAGATTCGTTACAAAAGTCGAAGATTGAACTGGAGTCGAAACAAAATGAACTGGAATTACAGTACATCGCCTTACAAAAAGCGAAAGCCGAGACTGAGGAATCGGAGCAGCTCTATCATTCATTGCTGAAAACCTCGCCCGATGGAATCATAATTACTGATTTAAATGGAATTATTATTGAGGCATCGGACACCGCTATTGAATTTTTCGGTGGTAAAATAGAAGAGATTCATTTTTCGCAATTTATACCAAAATCATCGAGAAGAGCATTATTAAAAATATACCGAGCCACCATTATCGAAGGGATGGCTCAAAACCTTGAAATTAAACTGAACCGAATTGACAAATCTGAATTTGTTGGGGAAATAAGTTCAACTCAAATCAAAGGAAATGCTGGTGAACTTAAAGCTTTTATGGCTGTTATTAGGGATATTTCGGAGCGGAAATTGATTGAAAAGCAACTTCGTCATTCTGAGAGAATGTCAGGAATTGGTGAGTTAGCAACTGGTATGGCTCATGAAATAAACCAACCTTTAAATACAATTTCGCTAATTATTGATAATATTGTTTTTTCTCTTGATAATAAAACAATTACGGAAACATATTTGAAAACCAAAATAGAAAAGGTATTCGATAATATTTCCAGAGTAAAAAAAATAATTGATCATGTAAGGACTTTTGCCAGAGATCAGGATGATTTCGTACAAACAAAATTTGATATTAACAACAGTATTAAAAATTGTATTTCAATGGTTTCTGAGCAAATGCATCATAAAGATATTCAACTAATCTTTAATGCAGATTTAGAAATACCAAATATTAAAGGAAATGGTTATCGGTTTGAGCAAGTTATACTAAATTTACTTCTGAATGCAAAGGATGCCATCGAAGAAAAGAAAAATGTAAACTGTAAGAATTTCAAGAAAAAGATTGAAATCTCAACTTTTCTGGCAGACAATTTTATTAATATAGAAATTAAAGATAATGGGATTGGCATTAAGACAGCAGATATTGATAAAGTACTTTTGCCGTTTTTCACTACAAAGGCTCCTGGGTTTGGCACAGGATTGGGTTTGTCAATTTCATATGGAATAATCAAAGAATTAGAAGGTGAAATTGGAATACAAAGCCAACCTCAAATTGGGACAACAATACAAATAAAAATTCCCGCAAAATAGAATGAATAATCTTAAAAACATTTAATCATGTTCAGCAATTCAGGTAAACCAGAAAACCATCAATTAAATTCACAGATGAAAGTTCTGGTCATCGACGATGAAACGAATTTCACTGACGAAATTGAAGAATTTCTTCAGAATCAGGGATATATTTCATATACTGCGAATAATGTGCACAAGGGGCGTACCATTTTAAAAAATCAGGATATCGACTTGCTCATACTTGATGTTAGATTAAAAGGTGTTAGCGGCCTTGACATACTTAAAGAGGTGAAACAGACTTACCCAAAGTTGGAAGTAATTATTGTTTCGGCACATGGAGACATGGAAACTGTAATTACGGCATTAAGAAACGGTGCAATTGATTACTTAAAAAAACCATTCAGACATACTGATATTCAAATAGCTATTCAGCGGACCCGTCGGTTTATTGATCTGAATCGGGTTATTAAAACAATGGAGGAAAAGAATTCATTGATTTCGAAGAATCTTCAGGAAAGGATCAAACGTGAATTTATTGGGGAAAGCCGACAGATCAAAGATGTTCTTGAAATGGCTTTAACTGCGTCAAAATATAAAAATACAAGTGTTCTGATAACAGGTGAAAGCGGTACTGGGAAAGAAAATATTGCACGTATCATTCATTATGAAAGTGATAGAAAAGATAATGTTTTTTGTGCTGTAAACAGCAGTGCAATAACAGATTCGCTGCTCGAAAGTGAATTTTTTGGTCATAAAAAAGGATCATTTACAGGAGCCATTAATGACAAAAAGGGTTTTTTTGAAGTTAGTGATCAGGGCACTTTATTCCTCGATGAAATTGCTGACATGCCAATGAATCTTCAGGCCAAAATTTTAAGGGCTATTGAGGAAAAAACAATTACCAGGGTTGGAGAAACAGATCCTGTGTCAACAGATTTTAGAATAATTGCAGCCACCAATCATGACATTCCGAAATTGATCGAAGACAGAAAATTCAGGCTTGATTTATTACATCGGCTTAACACTATCCATATTCATATTCCTCCATTGAGAGAACGAGTTGATGATATTGAACCTCTACTAATGTATTTTGTAGCAGAATTTGCCCGGAATTTAAATAAACCAATTCCTCACATTGATAAAGAAGTTATCCTGAATTTAAAAAACTATCCATTTCCAGGCAATGTCCGCGAATTAAGAAATATGATTGAACGGGCAATTATTCTCTGCAAAGGTGATACTTTAACTGTTAATGATTTTCAAACCAAAGTACTGAATGAGACTGAATCACCAAAAGAGATGATAAACTTTAATTTGGAAGAAAATGAATTGAATCTTATCCGGCTTGCCCTGAAAGAAAAGTTCTATAACCAAAATAAATCAGCGGAGCTTCTTGGTATAACTCGCGATTCATTAATTCGAAGGATGAAGAAGTTCAATATTCATGTTTCTAAAAGCGAGAATTCAAAATAACTTATCTTTTTTCTTGACAGAAATTTATTTAGGGTTATAAAACACATTCATATGACACAAAAAATTGCACTTATTACCGGGGTAACCGGACAGGATGGAGCTTACTTGAGTGAATACCTTTTAAAAAAGGGATATATGGTGCACGGTATAAAACGCCGCGCATCGATGTTTAATACCGAGCGTATTGATCACATCTACGAGGATCCACATGTTGAAAATCAGCAATTTAAACTCCATTATGGAGATTTAACTGATAGTATGAATCTGACACGCATCATTCAGGAAACGCAGCCTGATGAAATTTATAATTTGGCAGCAATGAGCCATGTGGCTGTTAGCTTTGAAACTCCGGAATACACAGCCAATGCTGATGGTTTGGGAACTCTGCGTATTTTGGAATCAGTACGCCTACTCGGCTTGTCTCAGAAAACACGCATTTATCAGGCATCAACTTCCGAATTATATGGAATGGTGCAGGAGGTGCCGCAAACCGAAAGAACTCCGTTCTATCCTCGTTCGCCTTATGCTGTTGCCAAAATGTATGCATACTGGATCACAGTAAATTACCGTGAAGCCTATAAGATGCACGCAAGTAATGGGATACTTTTTAATCATGAATCGCCTATTCGTGGTGAAACTTTTGTTACACGTAAAATAACACGGGCAATAAGTCGTATTGCGCTCGGAATGCAAGATCAATTATTTTTGGGAAACCTTTCATCGATGAGAGACTGGGGACATGCAAAAGATTATGTACGTGCAATGTACCTGATTCTTCAGCAAGACCAGCCCGATGATTATGTGATCGCCACAGGAATTACTACAACAATTCGGGACTTTGTTAAAATGTCGTGTGAAGAGATTGGACTTGAAATTGCTTTCTCCGGAGAAGGTGCCGACGAAAAAGGTCGTTTGGTAGGTATCGATGAAAAACTGTTCTCTGAAAAAGTTGGTTCGCACTATGTTGCCGGTATTAAAGCAAGAATGGTTCCTGAATTGGTTGAAGGAGGATTATCAAAAAGTATTGTATCAGTAGATCCAAAATATTTCCGACCAACAGAAGTTGATTTGTTAATTGGTGATCCGACCAAATCAAAAACAAAACTCGGATGGGAACCAAAATATGACCTGAAGGCATTGGTTGCAGATATGATGCAATCAGACGTTAAATTCATGAAAAAAGATGCCTGGCTGAAAGAAGGCGGTTATCGAACGATGAATTACTTTGAATAAAAAAGCATAAGCCACAAATTTTGCAAACATTAAAAGTGCAGATTTGTGGCTTTTAAAATTTAAAAAATGGATAAACTTTCAAAAATATATGTCGCCGGCCACCTTGGACTGGTGGGTTCTGCACTTTGGAAAAACCTTCAATCGAAAGGTTACACCAATCTGATAGGCAGAACTCTTGAAGAATTGAATCTAATGGATACTAATGCTGTAAACGGTTTCTTTGAACAGGAAAAGCCAGAATATGTGATTCTTGCTGCAGCCAAAGTTGGAGGTATTGTTGCTAACAATACCTATCGGGGTCAATTTATTTACGAGAATCTGATGATTCAAAATAACGTGATTCATGCAGCCTATTTAAGCAAAGTTAAGAAGTTGCTCTTTCTGGGAAGTACATGCATTTACCCACGTGATGCACCACAACCGATGACAGAAAATTGCCTTCTGACCGATCCGTTGGAATACACCAATGAACCTTACGCAATTGCAAAAATAGCTGGCATCAAGCTTTGTGAGAGCTATAACATTCAATACGGCACCAATTTCATTTCTGTGATGCCAACGAATCTTTACGGGCCGAACGATAACTTCGATTTGGAAAAATCGCATGTGTTGCCAGCAATGCTGCGAAAAATGTTTCTGGGCAAATGTTTGGAAGAAAAAAACTGGGATGCCATTCAAGAAGACCTGAATAAAAGGCCAATTGAAGGAATATCTGGCACCAATGAAAAAGAAGAAATTCTTACTATTCTATCAAAGTATGGAATTCGCTTGAATATTTCTGAATCCGGGCAATCTGTTTCTGTCGAGATTTGGGGAACTGGTGCTCCGATGCGCGAGTTCCTTTGGAGTGAAGAAATGGCTGATGCATGTGTCTTCCTAATGGAGAATATCGATTTTCAAGATGTTAACCATGCAAGTTCCGGACTATCTGCCACAAACGAAATTCGCAACACACACATCAATATTGGAACAGGGAAAGAAGTCTCCATACGGGAGTTAGCAAATCTGATTCGCGAAAAAGTTGGATTTTCCGGAGAATTGGATTTCAATACATCGAAACCAGATGGAACAATGCGAAAATTAACCGACCCGTCTAAACTGCACAAACTTGGTTGGCATCACCAAATTGAAATCGGTGAAGGAATCGAGAAATTGTTTGATTGGTATTTGAAAAAATAATTACCCGCATTATTTTGTATCCATGAAGCACCTAATTTCCGTTCCGCCCAATACAATTTCAAATTTTCATGAGATTGCCGGCTTACCGCAATACAATTGGTTTGTGACCTCCGATCCTGAAGGAAAACGCGTCGGTTCCGGAGGAGGAACGGCACATCTTCTGACCGAAATGTTTAATCATGAAGCAGATCAACGATTTGATGATTGGTTGCTAAAAGAAAAACGAGTATTGATTCATGCCGGTGGTCAGAGCCGGCGACTTCCTGCGTATGCCCCAATTGGAAAAAGTTTACTGCCTATGCCCGTTTTTCGCTGGTCGCGTGGGCAACAACTTAATCAGAGACTCATCCATCTTCAAACTCCTTTATTCGATCAAATACTTGACCGTGCTCCTGAGAAACTCAACACCTTAGTTGCCAGTGGCGACACCCTAATCTTTTCGGGTAAAAATATTCCTGAAATTCCGGATGCCGACATTGTTTGTTTCGGAATGTGGCTTGAACCTGAAAAAGCAACCAATCATGGAGTATTTTTCGCCAGCCACGAATTACCCGGAAGCTTGCAGTTTATGCTGCAAAAGCCGTCCATCCAAACCATCAAGGAACTTATCAACGAATATTATTTTCTGATGGACGTTGGAATTTGGTTGTTAAGCGATAAGGCTGTAAAACTATTAATGAAACGCTCCGGATGGAATGGAAATGCATACGAAAATCAATCACCTGATTTTTACGATTTGTATACTGATTTCGGCACTGCTATGGGTGAAGCTCCAAAAAGCAATGATCAGGAAATCAATCAACTAAAAGTTGCTTTAGTGAATCTTGAAGGTGGCGAATTTTACCATCTTGGAAATACCTCCGAGTTGATTAGTTCAAACCTGGCCATTCAAAACAGAATTACCGATCAACGTGAGATTTGGCACCGGCAAATAAAACCACATCCAAGTATTTTTGTATTAAACGCTGAAGTTTCGACTCAACTATCTTCAAATCACACCAATATCTGGATAGAAAACGCATTTATTCCATCAAGCTGGAAATTAACCGGGAACCACTCATTAACAAATATTCCTGAGAACGACTGGAATCTGAACCTAAACAATGGGAATTGCATTGATTTAATTCCTGTCAATCGCCAGAATGTTGTGATTCGAAATTATGGGTTTACTGATTCTTTCCGGGGAAAACTCAATGATGGATCTACCCGTTTTATGGAGATGCCATTTCAGGAATGGCTCAGGAAACGCAATCTTTTAGATGCTTTCAGTTCTATTGATGATGAAACCGACATTCAATTTCTT
>Ga0136636_10000989_pt1 | contig 16022 bp, 11 predicted proteins | sample AntDrymUQ8522106_2_FD_104653 | JGI IMG/M metagenome (GOLD analysis project Ga0136636, IMG submission 104653) | Polar desert sand microbial communities from Dry Valleys, Antarctica - metaG UQ852 (21.06) | ecosystem: Environmental > Terrestrial > Soil > Desert | place: Antarctica: Dry Valley... | reverse complement strand
GACGACGCCAAGGACCACGGTTCCGAGGACCGTAACGACGCCGGCAAGGCCCGCTAAGCCCTCCATGCCGCCCACCACCCCGCGCCCGCTGGTCATCCAGACCGAACAGCTCGACGACGCGGCTCACCTATGGCTCAAGGAGCGGTGCGAGCTGGTCGTCTGCCCGTGGGACGCCGCCGGCCCGGCGGCCCTGCACGATGCTCTCGCCAAGGCCCAGGGCCTGCTCATCCGCACCTACACGCGGGTCGACGACGCGCTGCTCGACAAGGCTCCAGAGCTCCGGGTCGTCGCCCGCGCGGGCGTGGGGCTCGACAACGTCGATCTGAGCGCCTGCGCCCGCCGCGGCGTCGTGGTGGTCTCGACGCCCGGGGCCAACACGCGGGCCGTCGTGGAACTCGTGACGGCGTTCATGCTCGACGCCCTCCGCCCGCGGGTCTTCCTCGACAAGCCGCTGGACCCCGCCGCCTGGACCGGGGCCCGCAGGGACCTGACCGCCCCGCGACAACTCTCGGACCTGACGCTCGGGATCGTCGGTATGGGCCGCGTCGGCTCGTCGATCGCCCGCGTCGGGGCCGCCCTCGACATGCGCGTGGTCTACTGCGACCTGCTGGACATCCCGCCCGAGCGCCGCTCGGGCGCGACGCCGATGTCGCTCCGCGACGTGCTCGCCCAAGCCGACGTGCTGACCCTGCACGTCGACGGACGGAAGCGCAACCGCCACCTGATCAACGCCGAGGCCCTGTCGAGGCTCAAGCCCGACAGCGTGCTGATCAACACGTCCCGCGGCATGGTCGTCGACGCCGTCGCGCTCGCCGACCACCTCATCCGCAACAAGGCCGCCCAGGCCCTGCTGGACGTCCACGATCCCGAGCCGATCTCGCCGACCAGCCCGCTGCTTGACCTCCCGAGCGCCCACCTCTCGCCCCACATCGGCGCCGCCACGCGCACGGCCCACGCCAACATGTCCTGGGTCGTCAAGGACCTCTGGCGCGTGCTCTCGGGCGAGGCTCCCGAACACCCCGCGGCACCCGAGCCGGAATGACGCGCGGCGACGGCCGCTGCATCCGGGCAAGCCACTTCTACCATCGCCCGATGACCACCCTCGCCCGCCCGAGCCTTGCCGAGCGTCTGCGCCTCGCCGCGGCGGATATCAAGCTGGCCCACTCGGTCTTCGCGCTCCCCTTCGCCATACTGGCCGCCGTTCTGGCCCGCCCCGAGTCCGGGCCCTGGCCCCGCTTCGCCGGACAGTTAGCGCTGGTCGTCGCCTGCATGGTCACGGCCCGCACCTGGGCCATGCTCGTCAACCGCCTGGCCGACCGCGACATCGACGCCGCCAACGCCCGCACGGCCCGGCGCGTGCTCGCCTCGGGGCGCATGTCGGCCCGCGATGGCTGGGCGCTCGCGCTGGCGAGCGCCGGAGCGTTCCTGCTCGCGTGCGCCGGATTCTGGGCGCTGTTTGCCAACCCCTGGCCGCTGCTGCTGGGCGTGCCGGTGCTGGGGTGGATCGCGCTCTACAGCTTCACCAAGCGGTTCACGCTGCTGTGCCACGTGTTCCTGGGCGGGGCGCTGGCCATCAGCCCGCTGGCCGCCGCCCTCGCCGTGCGGCCCGAGGCCGTGCCGGCATCGCCGGCGCTCTGGCTCCTGAGCGGCATGGTCGTGTGCTGGGTGGCGGGCTTCGACGTAATCTACGCCCTGCAGGACGCGGACTTCGATCGCCAGGCCGGGCTGCACTCGATCCCTTCGCGCCTGGGCCCGGCGGCCGCGATCTGGATCAGCCGGGGCCTGCACATCGGAGCCTTCGCGCTGCTGGTCCTCGCGGCCCGGGCCGAGCCGCGGTTCGGCGTGCTGTTCATGGCCGCCGTCGGGCTCGTGGGCGTGCTGCTGATCGTCGAGCACGCGGTGCTCGCCAAGCGCGGCAAGGCGGGGCTCGAGATGGCCTTCTTCACTATTAACGGCGTTGTGTCGTGCGTGCTCGGGCTCGCGGGCGTGATCGACCTGACGCTCGTGTGACGGCCCTCACGCGCCCGAGAGCGTCGCCACGGTCTCCCCCGCCGCCTCCAGCAGACCCTTCCGCCACAACCAGCGCTTCAGCGGCAGGTGCTGCTGATAGAGCAGCGTCATCAGCGCGCCGGCGTCCGCGCCTCCGACGGCGTTGGCCGGCAGCGTCCCGAGCGTCATGAAGCTCGTCCGAACCCGCTCGACTAGAGCCCGCTCCCGCTCGACGAACGCCCGCGAGTAGGAAAGCTCGTCGCCGCCGGTCACATCGCGCCCGAAGACCGCTCGACCGAACTCCGGGCTGGCCTTCGCAAAGCACCACGACGCACGCCCCAAGGCCTCCTCGCGCCGGATCAGGTCGAGGGGCTCGAGCGCGTGGTCGTGCAGCACGCTCGCCGCCGGGCGGTACAGCACGGGCATCGAGAAGCGTTGCTGCAACCGGAAGCCGAGCTCGATGTCCTCGTGCCCGTAGAAGCAGCCCTCCACGGCGCGGAAGCCGCCCACCTCGCGCACCAGCGCCGTCGGGGCCGAGAAGTTCAGCCCGAAGCAGTGCCGGAAGCCCCAGTCCTTGTCGGGCTGCGCCAGCGATTCGGGCGCGTCCATCACGTCATAGAAGAACACCAGCGGCGTCTCTCGCGCCATCCGGTTGAGCAGCGTGTCACGCTCGGGGACTAGGTACGGCGCACGACCCACGACGACTGCCGGGCGTCCCGCCGCCGCCGCCAAACCTTGCTCCCGCACGTGGCTGAGCACGAGCCGCGGGTCGGCGTAGGTGTCGTCGTTCAAGCTGATGAGCACCCGCCCGCGAGCCTCGCCGATCATCGCGTTGCGGACGTTGATCAGGCCGCGGCGGCTGTACTCGATGGTCCGCAGCAGGGGCGGGTCGCCGCCGGACTGAGCCCAGGCATGCTCGCAGGCCGCCCGGGCTTCGGGGTCGGGCCCATCAAATCCGACGACCACCTCCGCCCGCTGCGGGCCTTCCTGTCGGGCCAGGGCCGCCACGCACCGGCACAGCTTGTCGACCCGGGCGTGGGTCGGGATGATGGTGGTCGCGTCCATGGGGCGTGTATCGGCCCGCGCGGGGGCCGGGCCCCGAGCTTTGCCCGCCATCAATCCTTACGAACCGGCGGCGCCTTTGGCCGTGATCCCGGCGCCGGCCGCTTCGAGCCAGGCTCGGGCGCGAGCTTGGTTCCGGGCTCGGCCTGCGGCGGCGCCATCGGCACCGTCCCCGGGCTGAACGCCGACCCGCCGAGCTCGAGGTGCGGGCGCCACACCGACCCGGGGCCGGCGCCGTCGCGCACGGCGCTGCACTTGCTCACCGTCGGCACCGTTTCGTCGAGCACCGCCGCGGTCCCGGCGGGCTCGGCGGCCCCGTCCTTGGGCTTGCCCCAGCGGACGCGGTGCAGCAGCGTGCCGTCGGGCCCGATCAGGCAGACCGAATCGAGCGTGTTGGAAAAGCTCGCCCGCTGGCTCGTCTGCTTCATGCTGAAGACCAGGGCCCCGCCGAAGCGTTCGCTCGGCCCGCTCGGGGCCAGCCGTGCATCGCCGACAGGCCCGGCGAGGTTCGTGTTCCGCCCGTTGAACACCACCACCACGCCCCCCGCGGCGACCTCGACGGCGGGGAACACGAACTTCACGCCACCACCGCCCCCACTCCCGCCGCGCGGCACGCGGCCCGCCGTATCGGCGATCGCGTAGCCGCGGAGCTGGATCGGCCTCGAGTGCGGGTTGTAGAGCTCGACGAACTCGTCGCCCGAAACATCGCGCACGCCGTCGCCGCTCGCATCGCCCTCGGGCCCCGTGGGCACGGCGTAGAGCACCTCGCTGATGATCGGATGGGGCCACGCGATCGCCGGGGCCATCGAGTTCATCGACCCCGCCGCGGGCCCGCGCCCCGGCGGCGTGCTCGGCCCCCCCGGCCCCCCCGGCACCCCCGGCTTCGGCGACATTGACGGCGCGGCGGGGGCGGGCTCGACGGGCGGCGCCTCGGGTTTGGTCGCCGGCGCGGGCTCCGGCTCTTCGGGCGGGCGATCATCCGGCAGCCGCGCGTGCGCCGTCGCCAACGTCATCGCAACGACGCCGAGCGCCGCCGCCGCCAAGCCGAACTTCCCGCGTGTCGAGCGCACGATCGTCCCCATGGCGGGCCTCAGCGGCGTCGGCCGGCCTCGATGCCGATCTCGCGTGCCGTCAGGCGGCCGTTGATGAGCCGCAGGTCGTACTCCCGAACCCCGTCCTCGGGCACGCCCAGCTGCACGACGTTGATGTTGTCGTCCCCCGTGCCCGCGTCCTGAAGCGAGAAGCGGGCCCGCATGCCCGGGAGCCGCTGCTCCTTGCCCGCGCCGTGCTCGAAGCTGGCGTCCATGGCCAGGATCTGCGTGGAATAGGTCTTGATCGAGTTGTCGCGCCCGAGGTTCACCAGCTCAACGCGGACGAGCCGGTCGGTCTTGTTGTTGACCCTGATGCTCCCGACGCTCATGCCCATGCGGGCCCCGATCGATGAGCCGGTGCACCCGGCCGGGCCGATCACCGCCAAGCCGCTGAGGGCCGCCGCGAGGCCGAGCATGCTCGCCACCACCCGCCCGCCGCCGACCAATCTTGCTCGAATCATCATGCCGCTCGCCCTTTCACGTGCCGGGCTGTTCGCCGGGCGGACCTTCAGGAGCACCAGCATATCGGCCCGCGTCCGGGTTTGCCCGCCGTTTGTCGAGCCCGGTCCACCGCCGTCACGGGCAGCCGGCAAACCACGCCGACAGGAACCCGAAGATGTCTCCGACCGTCGGCGTCGCGGCCCCGTTGCTCTGGATCGAGGCGTAGCTCGACCCGGCGAACCACGCCGAGAGATAGGCGAAGATGTCGCCCACCGTCCGGCCGCCGGCCTTGTCGAAGTCCGCCAGGCAGCACGCCCCCACGCTCACGCCGGGCGGGTTGCACGCCCCCGACGCCGTCAGGGCCCCGATGCCCGGCCCGGGCGAGACGCACAGGCTCGGGGCTAGCACCTCGCACGTCGAGCCGCGGCAGCACGCCGCCGATGGCTGCGGGCACGGGTTGGGCGAGCATACCGACCCGGGCCCCTGGGCCGTGCCGCCGGACGACGCGCACGCGGCCGAATCCGCGAGCGTGCACGAGCCGGCGGCGGCGCAGCACGCCTGTGCCGGCTGCGGGCAGGCGACGCCCGAGCACGTCGCGCCACCAACAAACGTGCCCGTACACGAGGCGGGCACGACCAGCGAGCACGAGCCATCCGCGGCGCAGCACGCCCCGGGCGCGATCGACAGGCTCAGCAGCAGCAATCCCGGGGCCGTCTGCCCCTCGGCGTCGGTCGCGACGCGGAAGAGGTACACGCCCCCCGACTGAACGGGAATGATCACCGGCCCGGACTCGGCGCACGCGAGCGCCGCGCCGGGCGGGCACGCCGCCGACGCGTACGCCGCTAGCGCGAACCCAAAGTCGGTTTGAAGCGTCGCCGTCAGCGTCCCCGTCGCCGGGGCCGTCCACGCCAGCCACACGTCCGAGCCCGCGACGCTCGGGCAGGGCGCGGCGGCCGAGACGCTCGAACCCTCGGTCGTGTACGCGTAGGGACCCAAGCCCGAGCCGAGCTGGGTCGCGGCCACGCACTCGTCGTTGGCGGGCCGATCCACGACGGTCACGAGCTGGCCGGCGGTCGCGTTCGCGCCCGCGTTCAGCCCGTCGGCGTTGCTCACGCTCACGCTCCGGTTGCCGGTCGCCGCGCCGGGCGCGACTACGAGCGAGAGGCCGCTGATCTCGGTGCCCATGCCGTTGACCACGGGCGTACCCGTGACGCTCACGCCCGAGCCCGCCACGACGATCTGCGAAGCGCTGGCGACGCCCTTGAGGTTGGTTCCCCGGATCAGCACCGGCGTCGTGAGCCCGCGCCCGAGCGCGGCGGGCGTGGCGCTGGTCAGCGACGTCGTCGCCCCGCGCACCGTCACGATGATGGTGTCCCGGGCCGTCCGGCCGTTGCTGTCGGTCACGCGGAGGGTCACGGCATACGTGCCGTTCGAGACGTAGGTCGTCTGCGTCTGGCCTGGGCCCTGCAGCTCCAGCGAGCCGTTGCCATCAAGGTCCCACGCGTAGTTGGCCGTCGGGATCGTCGCGCCCGGCTCCATCGCGCGGGAGTGGTGGTTGCCGATGAAAGTGGTCAGCTGCCCCGCCGTCGCGAGCTTGTCGAGCCCGGCGAGGGCGACCGGCGGCGCGAGGGCTGTGCCCACGCGGATGGTCAGGTCGTAGGTCTGCAGCGTCTGGTTGCCCGGCACGGTCCCGCCGACGTCCTGCACGCGCAGCAGGTACGTGCCCGCGCCAAGGGCCCGGGTGAACGTTTCGCTGGAGCCCGCGGGCGCACTGCCGGCCGAGTCGATGACCGTCAGGCCCGTCGCGTCGCGCAGCTCCGTCGCCAGGTTGCCGGCCTGGCTGGCGTTGACCAGCCCGACGGTGCCCGTGCATCCCGAGGCCTGGCGTCCGACGCAGGGCACCGGGTCGAGTGTTGAGCCCGAGCAGGTCGTGCCCGCCGGGACGGTCGCGCCCGTGGGCGCGACGGTGACGCTGACGGTCTGGGCGGAATCGAGCGTGAAGCGGAACCAGTCGTCGGTAGAGACCAGCAGCCCGTTGATGACCACGCCCGTGCCGTTGATCGACAGGTCGCGCTCGATGACGCTCCGCAGGCTCGGGGTGGTCAGGTTGCCAAAGTCCCTGGCGGCGTTCTGGGAGTTGTTGCCGGCGTAGCGGTCGCCGTAGTTGCGCTGGACCCCGCGGATGTCGTCGTTGCCCAACAGCTCTCGCGAGGCGTAGATGAACGGCTCCATGAGCTTTTGCCCGTTGCAGGGCACGGTGTGGACGAGGCCCAGCCCGTGCCCGTGCTCGTGGGCGATGCAGTTGCGGAAGTACCGCCGGTCGAAGTTCGTCGCGCCCAGGAACGAGGTCCCGGCGAAGGCGCTCGTGTTGATGACCATGTCGCCGCCGGCGCAGGTCGAGACGCTCTGCCCCTGCGGGAAGGCGTTGTACGCCAGGGGCTGGAACGTCGGCGAGCCCAGCGGGATCCCGCCGATGCGGATATCGCCACGCGTCGGTTCGCGGGCCGTGGACAGGGTCATCGGGGTCCCGTCGTCGGGCACCTCGGCGTAGGTCAGCCCCGCGACGCGCCGGTACGACGCGATGGCCGAACGGACGTACTCGCGCCCGCGGTCCAGGCTCCCGAAGGTCTGCACCAGCGACGCGTCCAGGGCGCTTGGCAGGATGAAGTTGATCCCGCTGCACGCGCTACCCCAGCTCGTCCCGTCGGCGGGGAACGAATAGGTCAGCCGCGCCCCGCGCCCACTGCCCGCCTCGGTGATCGTCGCCTCGCCCAGCCACGCCCGGGTCTCGGTCTCAAACCGCAGCCCCCTCGCATCCAAGCCCGGCGGCAGGGCCGAGGTTCGGCGCAGGATCTCGACAATCTGCTCCTCGGTCAGGTCCGATGCATAGCACGCCTGCGACCGGGCCAGGGCCGCCAGAAGCAGCGACCGCTTCCGCGCCGGCTCAACGCCCCGCTCGCGAGCGATGGCGTCGATCGCCGAGTCGAGCGCCGCCTGCATGTCGCGCCCGGCCCCGCCCGACTCGGCCGACGGCGTGCACACCTTGCCCGACCAATCCGGCGGCGTGGGGGCCTGCGCCGCCGCCAGCCCGGCTGCCCACAGCCCGGCCCACAGCCCGCACACTGCCTTCAAACCACGCGTCATCGCAACCCCTCTTGGGCAACAACCCCGCGCCCCGGTCATACACCATGCCCGCAGCAAGCCCCCGGGCCACAGATCGGCCCGCCGGGGCGAGCAAAACACGGGAAGCCGCGGCCAAGGACGGGGCAGTACTGGCCACCCCCTGTTCGAGCGCCGCCCGTCTCGGGGTTCCTGCAAGCGCTTTCACACGTCGAACCGGAAGCCAATCCCCGCCAGAGCCCCCATCTTCTCAGGCCGTTCACGCCCGATGCCGCGATACGATTCTTGGTCTATGCACCCCCTGCTCCAGGTTTCCGGCGAGCTGCTGAAGGTCGATCGCGATCTGCTGGTGGTTATGTCGATTTTGCACGACACCCTTCGGGAGATCGGGCACCCGGAACTGGCGGCCGAGGTGCCGTGGCTGGAGGGCTGGTCGCCGCCGGAGCCGGGAAAGGCCCCGGACCGGGTGGAGCGGGTGTACGCCCTGGCGTTTCAGATGCTCAACATGGTCGAGGAGAACGTGGCGGCCCAGGCCCGGCGGGCCCATGAAACCGCTTACGGCTCGCGTGCCGTCCCGGGCCTGTTCGGCGACCAGCTGCACCGGCTGGTGGGCGAGGGCGCCTCGGGGGCCGAGCTGGCCCGGGCCATGGCGGGCACGCGGGTCGAGCCGGTTCTGACGGCCCACCCGACGGAGGCCAAGCGGGCCGGCGTGCTCGAGCAGCACCGCGAGATCTACCTGCTGCTGGTCCGGCTGGAGAACCCGGTGTGGACCCCCGCCGAGCGCGATGCGCTGCTGGGCGAGCTTCGCGCGAGCATCGAGCGGCTGTGGCGCACGGGCGAGATCCTGCTCGAGAAGCCGACGGTGCTCGACGAGCTTCGGGCCGCGGTGCACTACCTCACCGAGGTCTTCCCCGAGACCGTCGGCCGCGTCGACCAGCGGTTCCGGCGGGCCTGGGGCGAGGCGGGGCTCGATCCCGCGCTGGTCGCCGAGGTCGACGCGCTGCCCCGCGTGGGCTTCGCCACCTGGATCGGCGGCGACCGCGACGGGCACCCGCTGGTGACCCCCGAGGTGACGCGGGAGGCGCTCGCCGAACTTCGGGCCTCGGCGACGCGGCTGATGGACCGCGAGCTGGCCCGGCTGGGGGCCCGCCTGCCGCTGACGCGCCACGCGCAGGCCCCGAGCGAGGAACTCGTGGGCGCGGTACACCGGCTCTCGTCGCGGCTGGGACCGGCGGCGCAGGCGATCGTGCCCGGACTGCGCGAGGAACCCTGGCGGCTCCTGGTCGAGCTGCTCCGGATGGCCCTGCGCGAGGGGCCCGGCGCAGAGGCGGCGCTCTCGGGCTCGGCGGCCCTGCGCGAGCACCTGGGCGTGCTGGCCGCGTCGCTCGAGCAGGTCGGGGCCGGGGCCCTGGTGCGGTTGGAAGTTGATCGGACGCTGCGGGTGCTGGACGTCTTCGGCCTGCACCTGGCGCGGCTGGACGTGCGGCAGAACAGCCGCGTGCACGAGCTGGCGCTCTCGCAGCTCATCGCCGGCTCGGGGACCGTCGGTGGCGGCGGCGGGCCAGCATTTGAAAACCTCGACGAGGCGGGACGGCTGGCGCTTCTGGAGCGCGAGCTGCGCTCGGGGCGGCCGTTCGCGCTGCCGGGCGTGGGGCTCGGGCCCGAGGCCGATGCGGCCGTTGGCGCGCTCCGCGTGCTGCGCGAGCACATCGAGCGCTTCGGCGACGACGGGCGCACCGCGCTCGGATGCGTCATCGTCAGCATGACGCGCTCGACGAGCGACCTGCTTGTCGTGCTCTTGCTCGCCCGAGAGGCCGGGCTGGCGCGTCTGTCGTCCGAAGGCGGGGTGCTGGCGTGCGATGTTCCGGTGGTGCCGCTGTTTGAAACGCTCGACGACCTCGAGCACGCGCCGACGATCCTGGGGGCCTATCTGGATCACCCGGTTGGCCGCGCGAGCCTGGAACGGCGCCCGGGGCCGGACGGCTCGACGATCCTGACCCAGCAGGTGATGATCGGCTATTCGGACTCGAACAAGGACGGCGGGATCATCGCGAGCCAGTGGGCCCTGCACCGGGCCCAGGAGCGGCTGGCCGCGGTGGGGCGCGAGCGCGGCATCGAGATCCGCTTCTTCCACGGCCGGGGCGGGACGGTCAGCCGCGGGGCCGGGCCGACGGACCGGTTCCTGCAGGCCCTGCCGCACGCGACGATGCTCGGGGACATCCGCGTCACCGAGCAGGGCGAGACTGTCGCACAGAAGTACGCGAACCTGATCACGGCCCAGCTGCACTTGGAGCTGCTGGTCGCCGGGGCGGCCTCGACATCGGCGCGGCACCGTCGCGAGCGGGGGCTGTCGACGGAAGCACCGGGGGCGATGGCGCGGCTGGCCGAGCTCAGCCGCGGGGCGTATCGCGGGCTGGTCGAGACCGACGGGTTCGTCGAGTTCTTCCGGCTGGCGACACCCATCGACGCGCTGGAGCGGAGCGGTATCGGCTCGCGGCCGAGCCGCCGGACGGGGCGTGCCAGCCTCCACGACCTCCGCGCGATCCCGTGGGTCTTTGCGTGGAGCCAGTCGCGGTTCTTCCTGCCCGGGTGGTACGGCGTGGGCTCGGCGCTCGAGTCGCTCGAGCGCGAGGACCCGGCGGCGCTAGGGGCGTTCCGCGACGCCCTGCCGGCGTGGCCGTTCGGGCGGTACGTGCTCACCAACGTCGAGGCGATGCTGGCGCGTGCGGACGCGGAGGTGATGGGCTGGTACGCAGGTCTCGACCCGGACCCAGCGCGGCGCGGGCGCACGATGACGCTGTTGGAGCGCGAGCTGTCGCTGAGCCGGGCGTGGCTGGAGCGGCTGATGGGAAGCAGCATCGAATCGCGGCGGCCGCGGATGGCGCGTTCGGTGGCCCGGCGCGAGCGGGCCCTGCGGACGCTGCACGCGCGGCAGGTTTCGCTGCTGGGCGAGTGGCGGGCCGCCCGCGAGGCTCAGAGCCCCGAGGAGGGCGCCCTGCTGCGGCGTGTGCTGCTGAGCGTGAACGCGATTGCGAGCGGGTTGCAGACGACGGGCTAGGTTCGTTCTGTTGAAGCAGCTTTTTCGGCACGGGTCTTCACGTCCGTGGCCGCTACGCGCTAAGCACCAAGCCTTGGAGAGCCGGCCACCGACGGCAAACTTGCCCGATCAGCGCGGCGCGACGACGCGATCGCCGAAGTCCAGCCCCATCGCCTTCTTGACCAGATGCAGTGTCTCTTCGGCGATCGCGTTGGCTCGCTTGACACCGCGGCGGATCACCTCCTGCACGATCGATTCGCCGCCACCGGGGCCTTCGGACTCGAGCTTCGCCCGCCGATCTCGCATCGGCGCGATAATCGTGTTGATCGCCGCGGCGACCTCGGCCTTGACGTGGCCGTCGAGGACTTCCTGGCCCGATGAATAGCTCGCCAGCAGTTCGTCGGCGCGGGAGGCAGGCAGGAACGCCCGGATGTACTGCGCCAGCGGGCTGCCCTCGGCCAGCGGGTCGGTGCTCTTGGACCGGCCGGTGGCGACCTTGCCGAGCTTCTTCTGCACGTCCTTCTCGGAGTCGTACAGGTAGATCGCGTTGTTCAGCGACTTGCTCATCTTCTTGCCGTCGAGCCCGACCAGGCGGCCCACGCGGCCGACCTTGGCCTTGGGGATCGGGAACACCCCCCCAGCCGCCGCGTGTTGGTCGGCGGGGGTCCGGTTGTTCACGCCGCAGTAGAGCTGATTGAACTTCAGGGCCACGTCGCGGCACATCTCGATGTGGGCCTCCTGATCCTCGCCCACGGGCACAAGGTCGGGGCGGAAGGCCAGGATGTCGGCGCACTGGCCCACGGCGTACATCGGGAAGCCGAAGGAATACGTGTCGCCAAGGCCCTTGAGCTCGATCTCGGTCTTGAGCGTCGGGTTCCGCATCACCTTGTTGAACGGGATCAGCATCGCCAGGAGGAACGTCAGCTCGGCGATCGCGGGAATCTCGCTCTGAAGGACGAACGTCGACCGCTCGGGATCAAGCCCCACGGCCAGCCAGTCCTTGACGATCCCGATCGTGTTGGCCCGGATGTCGGCGGGCTTGTCGGCCAGCGTGGTGAAGGCGTGGACGTTGGCGATCAGGAAGTAGCAGTCGTACTGGTCCTGCAGGGCCAGGCGGTTCTCCAGCGAGCCGACATAGTGGCCAAGGTGCAGACCGGTGGACGTGGGTGTGTCGCCGGTGAGGATGCGGGGCTTGGAGGCAGGGAGCGTCATGGGAGGCAACGGTACGAGGATGGTCGCCGGCGCGACGGGGACGCCGCGCGGGAGGTCTGCGCCGGGAAGGGAGGTCCGATAGTCCGGTCGCGGGCGCAAGCGGGCTGGCGGGGGCGGCCGTGCCGCGCACACTTGCGCGTCCCCCGGAGCCCGCACCCATGCCCAAGACTGGCTGGAATGAACGCCGCAGGGCGCTCGCCGAGGCACGCCGCAAGCGTCCGCTGGCGCGGCGCCTTCTCCGCGATTGGCTGCTGCCGATCGCGGTCATCGCCGCGATCATGGCACCGATCCGCGCGTCGATCGTCGACTGGAACGACGTCCCCTCGGGCTCGATGCGCCCGACAATCCTCGAGGGCGACCGCATCTTCGTCAACAAGCTCGCCTACGGCCTCCGCGTGCCGCTGACGACCAGCTGGCTGGCGCGCTGGGGCGTGCCGGCGCGGGGCGACATCGTCGTCTTCGCGTCGCCAACGGGCGGCACGCGGCTGGTCAAGCGGGTCGTCGGGCTGCCGGGCGACCGCGTGCGGCTTGCGGGCAACGTGCTCTACATCAACGACTTGGCCGCGGGCGCCGAGCCGGGAGCACACGCCGTGCGGCTTGCGGGCTCGCCCGTGCCCGTTGTGCTGGCCCACGAGACCATCGGCGACGTAGAGCACCAGATCGCCCTCACGCCCGCGCTCGCCGCCCTCGGGGCCGACTTTGCGGAGGTGACGGTGCCCGGGGACGCCTGCTTCGTGCTGGGCGACAACCGCGACCAGTCCAGCGACTCTCGGTTCATCGGCTTTGTCCCGCTCGCGAGCGTCTATGGCCAAGCGACGCACGTGGCGCTGAGCCTCGACTACTCGCGGCTGGGCCGGCCGCGGTGGGAGCGGTTCTTTGCGGCGATGCGGTGAGCCGGTCGCGGGACAAACGCTCAATGACAAACGCGGCGTCCGGCGATTGCTCGCCGGACGCCGCGTTGATTATCAGTCTGCTGAACGGGCCGGCCCGATCAGTCCTTGGGCAGGATCACCGTGTCGATCACGTGGATCACGCCGTTGGACGCGTTGATGTCGGTCTTGACGATGTTCGCGTCGTTGACCTTGGCCTTGCCGTCCACGACAGCGATGGTCACGTTCTGGCCCTGCACGGTCTTGGCCGAGCCGGCCTTGACGGCCTGATCGGAGAAGATGCGACCGGGAACAACGTGGTAGGTCAGGATCGCGGCGAGCTTGGCCTTGTTCGCAGGATTGAGCAGGCTGTCGACCGTCTCCTTGGGGAGCTTGGCGAACGCCGCGTCGGTCGGGGCAAAGACGGTGAAGGGACCGGCGCCCTGCAGCGTGCTGACCAGGCCCGCGGCCTCGATGAGCTTGGCGAGCGTGTTGAACTGCCCGGCGCCGACGGCGACGCCGACCACGTCCTTGGTCTCGGGCATGAGCACAGCGTCGATCACGTGGATCACGCCGTTGGAGCACTTGATGTCGGTGGTGACGACCTTCGCAGCCCCGACGCTCACACCCATCTTGGTGCTGATGGGCAGACGCTGGCCGTTGACCGAATCGGCGAACGAGAGCTTGGTCACGTCGGCGGCCATGACGGCACCGGGGACGACGTGGTAGGTGAGGACACCCGAGAGCGCGGCCTTGTCCTTGAGCAGGGCCTCGAGCGCCTTGGGATCGATCTTCGCGAACGCCGCGTTGGTCGGGGCGAAGACGGTGAACGGGCCCTTGCCCTTGAGCGTCTCGACCAGGCCCGCGGCAGTAACGGCGGTGACGAGCGTGGAGAAGTCCTTGTTGCTTACGGCCGTATCGATAATGTCCATGGTCTTGTTGTCCTGTGTAAAGGCGGCGGTGATGACGTTCCCGCCGGTGGCGGCCGTCGCGGGGGCAGACTTGCCGTCGCTGCAATCGCCGGCAAAGGCTGGGGCGGAGATCCCGGACACGAGGGCGAGCAGGAGGACGTTGACGCGTTTCATAGAAGGATTCCCTTTCACACACCTTGAGTCCGCCCGGCGCGATACCCGACGCCCGGCTCCGTTTGCCGAATGCGATAACCGGGCGGCCTGGATGCGGCGGACCCCGCGTGTCAGAGGTGTCATCGTCGGGCCGCTGTGAGCGGATTCAGGGCCGAGGCGATCCGGCTGTTCATGGGCGTGCAACCAAGCAAACAGGGAAACTTGCGACTTGTCGGTCCGCGATCCGGAGCCGGTCAAGCCCGAGTCCAGAGCGCCAGCGCGACGTTGGCGGCGTTGAAAGCCACGTGCATGACGATCGGCACGCCCAGCCGCCGCGTCTTCTCGTACGCCGCCCCCATGCCCACCGCGAGTACGAACAAACCCGGCAGCGCGTGCGGCCCGGCCGCCCCGAGGTGTACCGCCGTGAACAGCGCCGAGGCGATGAGGACCGCGGCCCACGCCGAGCCGATCAGCCGAAGCAGGCACGACTGCAGAAAGACGCGGTACAGCAGCTCCTCGACGACCGGAGCCAGCACCACCGCGCCAAGCACCACCACCCACCGCCACGGGCCCGCGTCGGCACCGCGTGCGTTGACGATTCGCTCCAGCGTTTCGTGCGCGATGCGCGGCGGGGCCCGGCCCGTCCAGAGCTCGACGCCCCACTGCGTTGCATACGCGACCAGCACGTATACCGGCACCACTAGCAGCAGGCAGGCCAATCCGACCCAGATATCCGACGCACGGAGCCCGAGCCCCGCCCGCTCTCCCGCGCGGGCGCGGACGAGGTAGACCATCAGGACGCCCATCAGCAGTGCGCCGCCCTGGGTGCACAGCTGCGTCATACCCATCGCCTGCATCGAGCCCGCCGCGCCGCGAACGTCCGGCGGCGCCGAGGCAAGCAGCGAGAGCATGAAGGGGGGCGTCAGGAAGATCATCGAGCCGCAGACAAACCACACGGCCCCGGGCACGCCCGAGACGTCGCGGCCGCCCTTGCCCGCGCCGAGTCCATCGGGGCGGAGCACGCCCTTGAACCACAGCCCGATACCGACCGCCGCGCTCAGGGCGCCGGCGATCAAGAGCACCATCGTCGTCTCGCGTGTCACGCCCGATGGTACAGGCCATCCGCCCCACGCCCAACCCGGAACACGCCGCGGCCGGGCGATGGGCGGCGGTGTCGCTCTAGACTTGAGCCATGAGCCTGCCCGCCGCCGCATCGCGAGAAGAGCATCTGTCCTGGCTGCTTGAGATCACGCAGATCCCGACCGCCGCTGGGCGCGAGTGGCGCGTAATCGACTGGATCGGCGCATGGGTCGCGGCCCGCCCCGACCTCGAACTGACGCCCGACGCCTCGGGCAACCTCGTGATCGCCCCGAAGCAGCGCTGGGGGGGCGGGGCGGCCAGCGCCAGGGCGTCGCCGATCTATTTCACCGCCCACCTCGACCACCCCGCGTTCGTCGTCGACCGCGTCGTCGCGCCCGGCATGCTCGAGCTGGCCTTCCGCGGCGGCGTGATGGATGTCTATTTCGACAAGGCCCGCGTGGCCGTCCACACCGGCGGGCGCGACGGCGTTCCCGCCCTGACGCTCTCGGGCACGCTCGCGGGCGTCGCATCGCCCGCGGGGGCGCTGTTCACGACCTATCTCTGCGAGCTCGACGAGCCGGGCGGCCACGCCCTCGACGCCCGCAAGCTCGTGCGCGTCGGCGATGTGGCGACTTGGCTGCTGCCGCCGGCCGAGGTCGATCCCGACGGTCTCGTGCACACGCACGCGTGCGACGATCTGGCGGCCCTGGCCGCGGCCCTCTCGGCAATGGATGTTCTGCGTTCGCTCAACGCACGCGGCGAGCCCACCGAGGACGTTCGCCTGATCTTCACGCGGTCCGAGGAGATCGGCTTCACCGGCGCGATCGCCGCGTGCAAGCATGAGACCATCCCCGCGGACGCGCGTGTAGTTGCGCTCGAGAACAGCCGCTCGTTCGCCGACTCGCCCATCGGCGGCGGGCCGATCGTCCGCGTAGGCGACCGCATGAGCATCTTCGACCCGCGGCTCACGGCCGCCTGCGCGAAGCGCGCCGAGGAGATCAGCGGCCACGCCGCCACGCCCACGGCCTCGCAGAAGAACAGCGAGACCGCCGGCTGG
>Ga0136636_10000988_pt1 | contig 16023 bp, 19 predicted proteins | sample AntDrymUQ8522106_2_FD_104653 | JGI IMG/M metagenome (GOLD analysis project Ga0136636, IMG submission 104653) | Polar desert sand microbial communities from Dry Valleys, Antarctica - metaG UQ852 (21.06) | ecosystem: Environmental > Terrestrial > Soil > Desert | place: Antarctica: Dry Valley... | reverse complement strand
GTCGACCCGGATAATCGGCGCGCCGTCGATTTCGCCGGCGCGCGCGATGCGCTCGCTGGCTTGCAGCGCGATTTCCCGGACGGGCCGGACGCGGGCGGCGTCCGCCGGCTCGTTGCCGAGATGGCCGATGGCCGCATCAAACTATACGTATTGTGGCGCGTCCTGCAGGCGCGCAGCATAGACCCGCTGCCCTTTGGTACCGGCCGTTATCTGCCGCTCGAGGTGAGTGGCCCGGCGGCGCGACACGTCGTCGCCTTCGCCCGCATTCACGAGAAGCGGCCCGTCATCGTCATCGCGACGCGCCTGCTCTACGCCTTTGCCAACGGGGATCCGACACTCGTGTGCGACGCCGGACGCTGGGCCGCTACCGTCGTTGCTGTGCCCTGGCAATGGCGAACCAGCGTCTGGCGCGACGCCTTGAGCGGGCGAAACATCGCGCCGGTACTGATCAACAAGCAAGCAGCGATTGACCTCTCCAGCCTGTTCGACGCCTTGCCGTTGGCACTGCTCAGCGCGCAGGAGAGTGCTGGCGAGGAGGCGACCACGGTCGGCGCCGCCTGAGCTCGCGCGTCAGCGGGTGACCTCGGCAAACACGGCGCACCTGACCTCGGCAAAACGCGCGACGTTGAGCGTCCCTGCGCAACACGGCGTGCGCGGCACCAAGCCAGGCGGCTTGGCGTTGAAACGGCAACTCGGTGTGCCGCGCCGGCCGACGTGCCGGACGCAGTCAGCCAGTGCCCGGCACGTCGGCAAGCTTCGCCCGAAGCAACTTAACGCTGGCCTGGCGAGCAAAACCCGAGCTCGCGCCGTCGCCGCGCATACTGAGCCGGGGAACGTGGTTTGCCCGGGAACCGCGACCGCGCACCGTGTTTAAGTCGGAGCTTAGAACGATGAACCAGGACAGCAAACACACCACGTCCGACACGACGCCCGGTAAAGCGCGCGGTAGGCAGAAGGCCGATACCAATTTGGCGCGGCCGCTCGCTCCCGGCGATACCTTCATGCCGCACGAGCATGACGAAGCGCCAGGCCGATCAGGTGACGACAGCAGCGAGGGAGTGGCAACGCGGGACGTCATCGAACAGGCGCACAAAGACATCAGCAATGGGCTCGTCGACACCGACCTGCGCGGCACACCAGCGAACGTCCCGGGTCCGGTCACTGGCACGGGTAAGCGGGACGCTCCCCACGCACCGGCAAAGCGGCGCAGCACCAGCGGTTCGCGCCAATAAAGCACGCGGTTCGCAGCGCGGTGATGACTGTCGCGTGTCGGGGAAGAAAACCGCCATCGCCTGTCACTGCGGGCCGCTGCCTGTGCCGGCCTGTGGCCGCCATTCGTTGCGTGGACGGCCGGTTCGCAGGTTGACCCACTCGCGGCGCGCTGTGCCAGGGCACGACACTTGCCGAGCAAGGTTGGCGGCCCCTTTACCGCCACATAAAACGCAACGCGTTTATCCATCTGAATAGGAGAGCATGAAATGAACAGCATTTTTACTGGAAATAACCCTTCGTCCGGTTCTGAAGCGGAGATCATCGGTTCGCAGTCGGATGTTTCGGGCGGTCCGGGCCCCGAAATCATGGCAGCCAGCACGCTCGAAGGTAACGACGTCGTAAACGGCAAAGGCGAGGACCTTGGCGAGATCAAGGAAATTATGATTGACGTGCCGAGCGGGCGCGTCGCCTACGCCGTTCTTTCCTCCGGCGGCATCCTCGGCATGGGCGATAAGCTGTTTGCGATCCCCTGGTCGGCACTGACGCTCGATACCGAGAACAAGTGTTTTATCCTCAATGTCGACGCTGAGCTGGTCCAGAATGCACCGGGGTTCGACAAGGATCACTGGCCGTCGATGGCGGACAGCACGTGGGCCAATGAAATCCACGCCTACTACGGACAACGCAATTATTGGCAACAAGGGAGTATCTGACGTAATGACTGCCTTGGCCGCCGGTCGACGAAATGCTCATTCACGGCAGCGAACCCCGCTTTTTTTGCGCGACTACTCCTCTGGCACGCAACCAGCGTGCAGTCACCGCAAGCGTGTTCATAAAGTATCGCGTGCTCGAAGGAGGCATTGATCGGAGTCAGCGCCGGATCCATCGTTTCGCGCTGAGCAGCCGTTAGCAGGAGAACCGGTTGGCATGGCGCGCCGGGTAAAAGACAGTGTTCAGGGCGGCACACCGTTTGCTCAAATGGTTTCGCATGGCAGGGCAGGGATACGCCGCGACCTTGCCTACGCCTCTTCGCAGTCCTCGTTGTATCAATCGCACCGGCACCTAGGTGCCGACGCTTAACTGGAGATTGTCATGGCAAATAGTCCACTTTCCACCTATGGTTCCGAAACCATTGCCGCCGCAGAAAATGCCGTCGACCGCGCCACGCAGGGTGCGCATGACATGGTTGACCGCGTCGCGGAGAAAGCAGGTCCGGCCGTCGATCGCGCGAGCGAAGCGTTGCAGAGTGGCGTCGACGACCTCAACGAAATGCAAGAGCGCTGGATGGAAGCGTCGCGTGCCTGCGTGCGTGATCATCCGCTCGTCTCGGTCGGCGTCGCGGTCGCTGCTGGCATGTTGCTGAGCCGGTTGATGGCGCGCTGAACGATGTCATCGACTGCTGCCGGAGAAGCCGGCGAAGCGAGCCGGCGCGCGGCCGAAGCGGCGCGTCGATCGGGCACGGCGCGACCGGCGCCAGCTTCGATCGGCGAAATACTGATGTCGCTGCTCAATGACCTTCCGGGCCTCATCAGCGATCGCGTCCACCTGCTTGCGCTTGAGTTACGCCGCGCCCGCCAGTCGTTTGCGAAAATGGCGCTCATGGTCGTCGTTGCGGCCATCCTGGCGGCAACGGCGTGGGTTGCCTTTTGGGCCTTCGTCGCGGTCGTCATCGTCGCCATGGGCGTCCCGTGGTACGGCGTCTTTTTGCTGATCGTCGTGCTTAACTGCATCGGCGCTTGGTTAGCGATCCGGCGTGCGCAGGCGCTCGTTGAAGACCTGACTTTGCCGGCCACCGTCCGTCGCCTGACCATCGCCCCTTCAGCGAAAGCGGACAGCGATTCGTCGATAGTCGCGCATAGCAGTCGCGGCACGCTAGCAGCCGAGCCGCCAGGCAGTGGGCAGACCCACTTTGGAGGATCTCCGTCATGACCGATTTGCCTTCCGGGGCGACCTCGTCGCACGCCACACGCGATGCCGACAAGTCGGGCGTTGATCTGGACGCGCAGATTCTTGCTGCAGAAATGGCGGTTATCGAGCGCGACGGACGTGTCCGTAGCGGTGTCGAGGCGGTCAAGGAACGTGTCCTCCGCAAGCGCGGTGTCGCGTTCGCGGTGGCGGGCGGCGGTGCTTTGCTGCTCGCCCGACTGTGGAGCATGCGTCATCGCGACAAAGAGGCGGCAGCCGCGCCTGCCGCGCGCAAATCAACGGGTTCGACCCTGCTCAAAGCTCTCGCTTTCTTGCTGCCGTGGCTGCCCGGCGCAGCGCACCGGATTCTTCCGGGGGGTACGTCAGGGCGATTGATCGGTTTGGCGTTGCCTATGCTCGGCCAATTCGTTGGCGCTCGGCAAACGCAAGGCGCAGCGCGCAGTCAGATCAAGCGCCCGCCGGTAAAGAGCGCCGAGCATATCGATTTGCCGCGCTATCTTGGCCGCTGGTATGAAGTCGCGCGGTTACCGACAGCCTACGAGAAACGCTGTGCTGCTGACGTCTTGGCTACCTATACGCAAGCCGGGCAGGGACTCATCTCGGTCGTGAACAGCTGCCGGCGCAGCAACGGCCGAATGGTGGCAGCGCGCGGTGTCGCGCGCGTCGTTGCCGGCAGCGGCAACGCGCGCCTGAAAGTTTCCTTCGCGCCAAAGGCCCTGCGCGCTCTGCCCTTCTTCTGGGCGGATTACTGGGTGTTGACGGTCGCTAGCGATTACCGCTGCGCGCTGGTCGGGACCCCCGATCGGCGGAGCCTTTGGCTGCTTTCGCGGACGCCTTCGCTGAGCGGCGCTGACCAGCAGCGGCTGATTGACTACGCCCGGGAGCAGGGCTACGACACGACGGCGCTAATTTCGACCCCGCGCCTCGGTGACGATGGTGTCAGCTGATTGAGGATACGGTGCGCGGGCGACTTCCCGGATCGCCCGCCATGCCGGCCTGAAATGATCGACTTCGCGACCGTCGTCTCACTCTTCAAATTTACGTTGAGCCCGCTCGAGATTTTCGTGCGCGGAACGGCTGTCTATTGGTTTTTGTTCGCGCTTTTTCGCTTTGTCATGCGTCGAGACGTTGGTTCAATTGCCATCGCCGACGTGTTGCTGCTCGTGCTGATTGCCGACGCTGCGCAAAACGCCATGGCCGGCGAGTACAAATCGATCGCCGACGGTTGCTTGCTGGTCGCCACCCTTGCCGGCTGGAACTATTTTCTCGACTGGAGCAGCTTTCGCTTCCCCGCGATACGTCGCCTCGTGTCGGCTAAGCCACTTCTGCTCGTCCAGGACGGGCGTCCGTTGCGGGCCAACATGCGTCGTGAATTCGTCACCATCGACGAACTCGAGGCAAAATTACGCGAGGCCGGCGCCGAACACATCGGCCAAGTGCGCAGGGCTTATATGGAAAGCGACGGCGAGATCACATTGCTCCTGGCCGATGACGCTGTCGCGCCGCCCGGCGGCGCCAAAGCGCCCACCGGCGCGGCAGCGCCGGCGGTGGCCGAGCCCGATCCTCGGGCTATAAAACGCCCGCGCCGCAGACCGTCGCGCCGGCTAACTTAATTGGGCTCTCGCCTAAGGACTGCTTTTTCATTCGCTCGCCAGTCGGTGTGGTGGCCACCGCTGTTGAGAGTGTGGTCGTCGACCGCTGAAACTCTCGGCACGGCCGTTGCTGTAATTGGCAACGCGCAGCAACGCGTCATCCACTATGGGAGGCCCATTGGCCCACAGTAATCTCCTCGGCGGCGAAACGGCGCCAGCGCAAGCGCCCGGACACGATACCCTCAGTCTGGGGCCCAGTGACACATCCGATTCCGGCAGCGATCTGGCCGGACTGGCGGAGAAGTACGATGCTGATCCAGCACTCGCCACCGACATGCCACTCGACCCGGATGGTGAACGTCCGGAACTCTCATTCGAAACCCTGACACCGGGCGTAGACAGCGACGCCGGCGGCGCAGGCGAGCGGCGCAGCGCGAGTGGAGACCATGGCTGGCGCGAAGCAGACGATATTTCGCCCGACCTGATCATCAGCCGGCCCGATGATGCTGCCGATTTAAGCGAACCGCTCGATGGGATTGACGCCGACGATCTGGCGCAAGTCGACGATTTGGCTGAAGAAGACGATCTTCTCGAAGGCCAAGCACCTCGGGCGTCGTCGCCTGAGCCCTGACGGGTGCCTCTGATCCGGGCGTCGTCCCCTCGGGTTGGCGAAGGCTAACGGCGTCAAGGACCGGAGGGGTGCTTTGGCGCGATCATCGATTTCCCGGGCGAGCGGGCTGCCTTGAAGCGTCATTGGCTGTTTTTCCGTTTACACGGCCGCTATTGCACGCCGGCGCTCGGCCGAGTCGTCGAAGCCTTGATTTGTTGGCGCTTTTTCTGGCGAAGTTGCTTACGGTACTCCGCCAGAAAATTAAGCAGACGCCGTTCCGCGGCGTGCAGCCCGGCGTGCGGTAAGCGACCGCCTTCAAAGCGCTCCCAGACCGCTTGCGTCGTAGCGCTGTCGCTGGCCAGGCGCTGGCCGAGTGCAAGTACCTCGGGATGAACATAGGACTTGCGGCATACAGCGACCGTATTGCCGAGCCGTCTGGCGACTGCGGCCAGAATTTTCTGTGCGCTATAGCCACCTGCCGAGTCGCTCGGAGCGGAACACGCCAGTCGGGTCAGTTCGAGTGCTTCCACCGTACCGTGCCAGGTGCGAAAGTCCTTGGCCGTAAAACGTTCGCCAGCCGCCTCCGAAAGATAATCATTGACCTCGCCTGAACCGATCCCGCGCACCACGCCGTTGTCCACGTACTGGAACAACTCCTGTCCCGGCAACTGCTTGCAGCGGCGAACGATGCGGACGACGCGGGCATCGTCGAGGCCAACTTCCTGACGGATGCCGTGCTTGCCACGAAAGGTCAGACGCAGGCCTGTGCCGGCGACGACGACGTGCCGGTTGCGCAGGGTCGTCAGGCCGTACGAACGATTCTCGCGGGCGTAAGCCTCGTTGCCGATGCGCACGAAGGTCGTGTCGAGAAGGCGAACCAGCGTCGCCAGAACGACGCGGTACGTCACGCTGCGCCCGTCGTCCGAAGCGAGATCGCGAGCAACGCGTCGACGCACGCGCGGCAGGGTTCGGCCGAACGCCTCCAGACGGGCAAACTTGTCGGCGTTGCGCCGGGAATTCCAGTCGGCGTGATAGCGGTACTGCTTGCGGCCGCGCGCATCACGGCCCGTCGCCTGCAGATGCCCGTTGGCCAGCGGGCAGATCCATACGTCGGTATAGGCCGGGGGGATCGCCAAACGACGGATGCGCAGAATTTCGCTTTCGTCGCGCAGAACACTGTCGTCGGGGAGACGGTAGCGAAAGCCTGCAGCCGCGCGCTCCCGAAAAATTCCCGGAAGAAGCGAGTCATTGACGTAAATGAGGCCCGGCGGCAGCGCCGGCGGTGATCCCGGATCGGAAGGAGTGGATTTAGCCTCCCGATCCGGCATGGGATATCAAGGCTTGGTTGGGCTCTGCGCCGGACTTAGGGTGGCGCCGCCCGAGCCCGTCGTCGTCGTACCAGTGCTTCCGGCACTCGGGCTGCTGCCCGTAGCGGTGCCGGGGCTGCCTGTGCCCGTGCTGTTGCTACCGCTGCCTGTACCGGTACCGCCGGAACCCATGCCGCTCCCGGTGGTGCCCGTAGCGCTAATCCCCACGCCGCCACCGGCCGTGTTGTCCGGCGTCGTCGATGGGGTGCTCGGCATTGGCGTGGTGGTCGGGCTCGTAGTGCTGGTCACCGGCGGCGTGGTGGTCGGGGCGGGCGTGGTAATCGTCGTGCTTGGGCTGCTCGTCACCGGCAGCGGCACGCTTTCTTTCTTGCCGCAGCCGGCCAGTACAGCAAATACAGCCAGGGCGATCAAGGTCGGGATGGGTCGAATCGCTTTCATCTTGGGTGTCTCCATTGTTGTTTCGTTGGAATGAACGCTAAGCGTTGGCCTGCATGCCGTCACGCAGGGCACAGATTTGCTCGTAATTCCGTTTTGCGCCTTGGTATTGACGCTCGACGAGCGAGCGTAGTGGCTCAAGCTGTAACTTCTCCAGCGCCTTTCGGTAATTCGTGACGGCGACGTTTTCTCCGCGCTCACATTCCTCGAGCACGGCCAGATCGTCATAGGTCGACAGGGTGGTGCGCACGGCAACCCAGCCACGGTGAAGTGCGCCGGAGACGCTTCCCGAGGTATCGGGTTCGCCGCCCAGCATGACGACGTGCTCCTGCAATTCGCGTGCTGCTTCACGGCAATCCTGTGCGCGGCGCTCAAATAACGTCGCCAATTCGGGCGAGTCAACGTCTTCGGCGCACGAATGAAAACCGTATTCGCCGTCCGTGCACGTTTCAATAAGGTCGTTGAGCGTATCGATCAGGTCTTCCTCGTCCATCGACGGGTCCTTTCAGATAAATTATTTTCACTTGGGCGATTGCATCGGCAAGGCCACCTTTCGCCAGCAGATATCGTGCCTATTGCCGACCATCCGGCTGGATGGCGCCCCGGGAAAGTTGCCCTTAACGTGGCATGACGTTTGCCAGCGCGGTTTATGAAGCAGACCCATGAGGCTGTCGGTCAGGGGGCGCGCGGGCAGGCCGATAGCGTCCCACCCGCGCTGCCCACTCCCGTAATCGCAACGCGTCATCTCGTCGACGTGACGATGTTCTGGAGCACCACCGGCGGCGGCGTCCGTCGATATCTGATGCGCAAGCGCGCGGCCCTGCATGGGCCGACCTCCTGGCGGCAGACGATCGTGGCGCCGGGCGCCTCCGGCTGCGGCATGGTTGATTGCGGCGGCGTGCCGCTGCCGTTCTCCGGTGGCTACTGCTTGCCCGTGCGGCGCGCGCATGCAGCGCGATTGATTGCCGAGCAGCGTCCGGACCTGATCGAAGTCGGCGATCCTTACCGACTCGCCTGGGCGGCGGTCGATGCGGCCCAGCGGCTGGGAATTCCGGCCGTCGCCTTCTGCCACAGTAACCTCCCCGCCATGGTCGCGCGGCTGGCCGGCGGCGCCGCGCGACCGGCGCGGCGCGCCGCTGAAGCCTATTTGCGGCGCGTCTACCGCTCGTTCGACCGGGTTCTTGCGCCGAGCGCGGCAATGGCCGCTGAGTTGCTGGAGATGGGCATCGCGCACGTCGAGCAGCAGCCTCTCGGCGTCGATAGCCGGGATTACCATCCGTGTCGCCGCGATCCCGAATTGCGCGATAGCTGGCGAGCAGCATTCGGCCTGCCGGCCGACGCTCGCCTGCTGCTCTATGCCGGTCGCTTCGCGCCGGAAAAGAATCTGCCGGTACTCGTCGCAGCCATTGAACGTCTGGGTTCGCCTTACTATCTGCTAGCCATTGGCGATGGCCTGCTGCCGCCGCGCGGCCGACGCGTGCGAGTTCTGGCGTACGAAGCGAGCGAAACGCAACTGGCGAAGATCTACGCCAGCGTGGACGGCTTCGTGCACGCCGGCGATCAGGAAACCTTCGGCCTTTCGGCGCTTGAAGCGATGGCCAGCGGAACCCCAGTTGTCGTGCGCGCCGCTGCCGGACTTGCCGAACTGGTCGACAATGGTGCCGGCATTGCGGTCGCAACGGCAGAGGCCGACGAATGGGCGGCAGCCATTGCCAGCCTGTTCGACGGTCAGCGCGAGACGCGCATTCGCCTGGCGCGCGCGCGCGCCGAATCGCTCGACTGGCGGCTGGTGATTCCTGAGCTCCTGGCACGCTATGAAGACCTGCTGAGCGGCACGCAGCACCCGCTGACGCGCCGAACGGAACGCCAGTTCATTGCCGCGTGAGCGACCTAGCCGATCCGGGCAGAAGCCGCGCGCTCACCGTCGTCATCCACGATGTCGCGCCGAGCACGCTGACGCCGTGCCGTGCTCTGATCGATGCCGTGTTAAGGGTCGCCGATATCCCGCTTACGCTGCTTGTCGTTCCGAACTACCACGGTGAGGCGCGCGACATCGCGTTTGAACGTTGGCTCGACGGGGCGCTGGCGCGCGGTCATGAGTTGGCATTGCACGGCCTCACGCACCGTGACGATGGCCTGCCAAATGGCTGGTTTGATGCGCTACGCCGCCACTGGTATACGGCCGGAGAAGGTGAGTTTTCCGCGCTTGGCGAAAGCCAAGCGGCTGAACGGCTGGCCTGCGGCCGACGCTGGTTTGCCGACCACGGCTGGCCGCTGCATGGCTTTGTCGCGCCGGCCTGGCTGATGAGCCCCGGTACGTGGCGCGCGCTGGCCGACGCCGATTTTGTCTACACGGCGACGCTTTCGCGTCTGATCGCCTTGCCGTCGCTGGCCGAACTGCGCAGCCAAAGCGTTGTGTACAGCACGCGGGCCGTGTGGCGGCGCGCCGCCTCAGTGCTTTGGAACGAAGCCGTTGCCAAGGCGCAGCGCGAGCAGCCATTGCTGCGCCTCGAACTGCATCCGCCCGATGTATTACATACGGCAATATTCGCTTCATGGTCACGCTTGCTCAAGGAAGGCTTGACCGACCGTCACGCCAGGACCGTCGCCCAGGCAACACAACTCCTGGCAAGAGATTTCAGGAAACCAGCAGCCGCCAGCGCGCGGCAAAAGGCATGAACAGGATCAACGCATGTCGCGATGTGGAGCGGCTGCTACGGCCAAGCCAGAACGATTCCGGCAATGGTCGCGCCGATTGCTCCGCCGGCCAGCACGTCGCTGGGATAGTGCAGGCCGAGCGTGACACGCGAGGCGGCGACCAGCACGACGAAAGCCCACAACGGGATTGTCAGCGCCGGGTAATGGTGACTGATGATCATGGCGTACGCGACGGCGTGCAGCGCGTGTCCGCTGGGGAAACTGAAGCGGTCGAGCGCGCGCGCGCAGGCCCGTATGTCGGGGCACGCGACGTAAGGCCGGTGACGGCCAATCCCATGTTTCAGGCATAGATAGAGAAGCAGGTTGATCGCCCCGGCCGTGATCATCTGCAAGGTGCATGGCCAACCGGCCCAGCCCTCGACGAGCGGTAGGCCGATCATCGTTGCATACCATAGCGGACCATCACTGAGCCAGCTGACCACACGTAGCACGAACAGCGCAGCCGGACGTCCACCGGAGCGATAAAGCGAGATCGCCCAGCGGCGATCGGCAGCGGCGCAGCGCCTGGCCGCCTGTCGCACCCACTGCGTGCGAGACGGATCAGGCCATGACAACATGACGTTGCTCGGCTATGGAATCGGCCGCAACGACGTCGATCAGGCGCTTCTCGAAGTGGCCGAGGACCTTGTCCCACGACGTATGCAAAGCGGTGTCGCGGGCACGTGCGCGCAGCGGCGCCAGCCAGCCGGATCCGAGCGCGGCGCAGCGGCAAACCGTTCCGATAAAAGCGCTTGCGTCGCCAGGCGCGACGACGAAACCATTGTCGTCGCTCACAATCAGGTCGGCGACAGCGGCGGTGTCGAAGCCGACGACGGCGAGCCCCGAAGACATCGCTTCGAGCGTCACATTGCCGAACGTTTCACTTTCACTCGGAAAAACGAAGAGGTCGGCGCTGGCATAGTGGCGCGCCAGTTCCTCGCCTCGCCGTGCGCCGACAAAGCGGGCCGCCGGAAATTCGGCCTCGAGCTTGGCGCGCAAGGGCCCGTCGCCGACGACGACCATCCGCGTCTGCGGCAACAGCGAGCGAACCGAGTTGAAGGCGCGTAGCGCGAGTTCGACATTTTTTTCACGTGCCAGGCGACCCACGTAAAGCAGAACGAGTTGATCGTCTGACACGCCCCAGTCCGCACGCAACTGTGGGCTGCGACGGGTAGGCGAAAAGAGAGTCGAATCAACGCCGCGTCCGACCACGTCGAGGCGAAGAAAGCCGTGGGCGGTAAGTTCGCCCAGCATCTTGCGCGAGGGAATGAAAGTGCGCTGGCCGCGGTTGTGAAAGTCGCGCAGGTAGCGGCAAATCGTCGACTGTAGCCAACCGGCGCCGTAATACCGGCTGTAGGCGGGAAAATTGGTCCGGAAGTCGGTGGTTACGGGCAAGCCGTGGCGACGCGCACCGATCAGTGCGGCGCGACCCAAAGGGCCTTCGGTTGCGATATGCACAAGGTCGGGGCGCGAGCATTTGAAGCGTTTCGCCAGCGTCCACGAAAAAGCCAGTCCGAGGCGCAGATCCGGGTACAGCGGCAAGGGCATTCCCGAAGTGCGCCATTCCTCGGCGTCGTCGCGCGCTGATTCGCCCGGCTGGAGCGGGCGAATCAGATCGATGGCGTGTCCGCGGGCGCGTAAAAAGCCAACGGTGCGTTCGACGGACAACGATACGCCATTGATTTCGGGCGGGTAGGTTTCCGTAATGTAGGCAATGCGCATGGTGGGAATCCGAACAAGCAAACGGGAGACACAAGGCCGGGTAGTGCGAAGCTTGGTCGCGGTGCCCGCGGCGCCGTCTGCGCTACCCCTTCACAAGTTGGGCAATGGCTATGCCCGTTGTCCATTCGTTTTGCCGATGCCCGCTGTGCGAGCGGGGAAGGTTGCCCCGGCGTGCCGTCGCGCAGCAGTGCGGACGTGCCGTGCACTACTTATCCGCTGCTGCAGCGTCAGAGTTTTCGGCACCGGCTTGCCGGCGGCGCTCGGCCGTCGCCAGCAGTCCTCCGCGTTGCAGGAGCACGCGCGGCGCCAACAGCGAACTCAGACTGGGCGGTGGCGCGCGACTCTCGTTTAAATAGACGCATAACCGCCGCATGCTGCGCACGCGCGTGCACGCACAGCGGATCCCGATCAGGAACGGCACGGCGAGCAGCGCGCCAGCGATTCCCCACAACCAGCCCCAGAACATGACCGAGAGGAAAACCGAGATGCGCGAGAGCGCCAGACGACGGCCGATAAACCACGGACTGATCAAATTGCTCTCGATCGCATGGACCAGCAGAAAACCGGCTGCGGGCGCGAGGATCAGCGACGGTGTCGCGGCAAAACTGACGATACCGGCGAGTACCAACAACACGACGACGAGAATCGGGCCGATATACGGAATAAAACTGAGAATGCCGGCGGTGCTCCCCCAGAGCACCGGGTTCGGCAGCCCGATGATCATCATCAGAAACATTGTGACGACGGCGACACCGAGGTTCACCATCGACAGGGCGCCGATAAATCGCCCGATCTCACGCTGCGCGCTGCGCACGCCACTAATCAGCAGCGCCCGCCTGCGTCGTCGCGCGATCGCTTCGACGGTGCGCGAGAGCAGCCAGTGTTCCGACGCCAGCAGGAAGTACAGGAGAATCACCGTCGCAGTCGCCGAGAGCGTGAAAGACAGTGCGCCCCCGATCACCAGCCCGGTCAGCGCAACGCTCTCACTGACGATTTTTTGCTTGACCGGATCGTCGCTTGGCGGTGCCGGTGGGGCGCGGCGCGATGCCGGCGGCGGCTCGGGCGGGGCGAGAAACCAGACCGTCGAGCGCAGCCGGTCGACGTGCTCGACGAGCGCGTCGAATGTCGCTGGAGCGCGCTGCCACCATTCGGATGCCGGGCCGGCGAGCGTCGTCGCGAGCAGCGCGCTGCCGCCGATCAGCGAAACGACCAGCAGACCGGCGCCGATAAATTCCGGAATACCGCGTCGGCGCAGGAAACGTACCGGCGTCGATAGGACGAAGGTAAACACGACCGCTACGGCGATCGGAACCATCAGTGCTTGCGCCTCGCGCAGCAGGAAAACGGCAGCAATGAAGAACAGACCGCGAGTCACCGCGCTGGCTTTGCCCGGCGCTGCCACGACGCGTCGTTCGGCTCGCGGATCGGCGAGCGGCGTATGACGCGAAGGCGTCGTTGCCGGTCCTTGGTCGGATAGTTTCACGGGTTTTAGCGCTGAACGAAACGTCCCAGGGCGTCGGAAAACACTCCTTCAGCATGGCGATTCTGCAGTCGCCCAGCCGCCGTAGCGATGACAGTCCGCTGCGCACTGCCGGTCATCACCGCTTGGCCGGAGCCGAAGAGCACGTCGGACAAGGTGACGGCCATTCCCTGCTGTCTATCTCTAGCCTCGCGCAGGAGGGCGCTAGCCCGGCTGACGCTTCGCTGCGGCTCGGGCAAAATCGCTAACATGCGGGCTCCTCGTGTAAGGAAATCGCGGCGCACCGGTCTGGATTGGCCGATGTGAAAAACCGAATGGCGGCACAGCATACGAACCTACCGAGGCTATGGGAAGCAATGAGTTATGGGGCGCTTAACAAACCGACGAGCATTTGGCGTGCCGGCCTGGCGCGCTAGGCTGCGCCATGAGAAGGGATGGGTGCTGTGCGGAGCTAACGACCGCGCTAGAAGCGTGACCTTGGTCAGTAAGTCTTACCGCAAAAGCGGAGCTTTTTCCGGACTCAAGAGGACAGCCGTCGTGTCGGAGATTGGCTCCGCGACAGGCGCTCCGTGCGGTGCCTTGGTTCTGGGAGACTAGATTTGGAACACCCAGAGACGATGCTGGATGACGACGCGTTGATCGCGTGGCATCAAAGTTGCTTTGCCGTTAGTACGGCCGCCGCATGGGCGCGCGCACTCGCCCTATGAAGCAACAACCGGAGGCTTCAAAAGAATGAATTCACTTACGCTCGGCGTCGAACATCGCCAGCACCAAGGGCTCTCGCCTCGTCTTCAGCGCGCTGTGCGCTTGTTACAACTGTCGTCACTCGACTTTGCTCAGGAAGTTCACGACACGCTTGGTAAGAACCCCTTCCTCGAAGTTGACGAAAGCGACGCCGAAAACCCGGCTGACGAGAGTGAAGCGGCTGACGAGGGCGAACGTCCGTTCTCCGGCGAAACAACCAAGGACGCACGCGAGAGCGAAATACCTGACGCGCCTTCGATCGATAACGAGCCCGAAGGCGGAGCGGGCGACGACCGCGACGACGAACGGGAGAACTGGCAAGCCGACGGGCTCTCGGGCAGTCGCCGCAACGACGATACGGGCGCCAACCTGATGGAAATGCACGCCCTCGAAGAATCGCTGAGCGAGCATCTGCTCAGCCAGCTTAACGTGCTTGCGCTGTCCGGGCGCGACATCGCCATCGCCGAGGTCATCGTCGGCTCGCTCGACGACGACGGCTATCTGCGTTTCTCGCTTGCCGAGCTCGTCGACATCGTCGGAGTGACCCCGAAACCGAGCGAAGAGGAACTCCGCATCGCCTTGTCGCGAGTGCAATCACTTGAACCCGCCGGGGTTGGCGCACGCACCGTGCAAGAGTGTCTCCTGCTTCAACTGCCGGCCATCGAGTGCCCACGCAAGCGCACCCTGGCCGGCCAGATCATTGGAAAACATTTGCCGATGCTTGCCGCCAAGGACGTATCCGGTATGGCGCGCGTCCTCTGCTGCGCGCCGGCCGAGATCGAGTCGGTACTCGCCGTTATACGCCGCTTGGACCCCCGCCCAGGCTGGCGTTTCGGGTCGTCGCATGTGCAGTACGTGACGCCGGATGTCATTGTCAGAAAAGTACGCGGCAACTGGACGGCGACGCTCAATCCGTCAATCGTTCCCAAGGTACGGCTCAACCATGTTTACGCTGAGATGTTCCAGCGGACGCGCAACGCGCAACACACTGAACTTGCCGCGCATCTGCTCGAAGCACGATGGACAGTGAGCAACGTCGAGCAGCGCTTTGCCACCATCCTCAGCGTTTCTCAGGCGATTGTCAGTCACCAGCGCCACTTCCTCGAATACGGTCCGCTGGCCATGAAACCCTTGGGGTTGCGCCAGATCGCGGACGAAGTAGGGGTACACGAGTCGACGGTCTCGCGCGTGACCAACAACAAATTCATGGCGACGCCGCTTGGTGTCTTCGAACTGAAGCACTTCTTTTCACGCGCCATGACGACGGCGAGCGGCGGCGAATGCTCGGCAACCGCGATACGCGGGCTGATCAACGACATGATCGCCGCGGAGCGTCCGCACGCACCACTCTCGGACGCCGAGATCGCCCGTCTTCTTGCCCGCCAAGGTATTATCGTCGCCCGTCGTACGGTAACTAAATACCGCCAACTTCTGCACATTGAAGCCTTCGAGCGCCGCCGCAAGCACGGTTGAAAAATGCCCGGTGCGTAGCGGGCGTTTTATTCGGGCGCCAAGGGACCAGCCCGAATCGGGCTTGTGACATGCCCTATGTTACTCCAAGGCCTGGTCCCGCCCCGGTTTCAAGCGTTCCCGGCTAGGCGCGAGTCCCGTGGTGTAGTGCCCGCGTCCTCGAAACAACTACGCCACTGAGGACAGTCGGAGGAAAACTTCGTTTGCCCCTGACGCCGCAAATCAGCGGCGACCCGGCGATCCGAGTCGACCGCCCGTTGACCGTCAATAGTAGCGGCGCCAAGCGCGCTTGAATCGTCACTCGGCATCCGGACAGACTCGCACTCGACGCCCGCGGCAAGGATATCGGGTTCGCGTTTCGCCCGGTAGGAGCCATCCGGCTCACGCGCGTAGATCGAGGGTTCCATTTGCGTCATGCGTAGTCCTCTCCTTGAAGTCAAGAAAATAGCTCACCGGCTGCCAGTCATCCGATCGACCAAAATTATTTCAGCTGCATGTTCGGTCCTGCCCGAGGTGAGCAAACGAGGTGCCCACCACGCGCCGCGTGTGTCATACCCGGCTTGGCAAAACGGTGCGGCGTTTGGCCGGCTCATTGCCGACCGGAACGCTTTAGCTCGAATGCCCGGCTTCAACGGACCAAGCCTGAGCAGTCGTTCAATCGGCCACGCACTCTATTTGCCGCGACCGGCACCGGGGGCTGGCGCTCGGGTGGGCCGCGGTGCGGCCCTCTGCAGCCGCTCGACGGCGTCTTGGCATACTTTCTTTTCTCCTTCTCCGAGATCGATCAGCGCGAGAATGCTGGCCAGC